>FLSE01024693.1_pt1 | contig 11174 bp, 8 predicted proteins | sample 1550461 | NCBI WGS metagenome assembly FLSE01 (sample SAMEA4031758, study PRJEB14383) | metagenome | biome: human; feature: oral; material: saliva | place: Philippines | collected 2014 | reverse complement strand
ACTGGTGCAGTAAATACAGCAGCAGGCTCTTCATAAGAAGTGCCACCCATAATAGACTGACCATTGACCTTGACAGTAAACATCAAATTAGTCTTTGGGCCACCGCCCGAAAGAGCACCTGTTGCATCCATTGGCTTATAGGTATCAACGGCAGCATGAGCCGAAACGGCTACCTTACGCAGGCCATAACCATTTGGATCGTTCTGTGGGAAGTTGATCAAATTCTCTGCATCGCCGAGAAGGACGTAGTACGCACGAATTTCTCCGCCCTCAGCAATCATCTGCGCAACGGAATATTTAGTTGGATCCATGTCCAGCTTGAGCGCAGTGCCATCAGGCTTTACCCAGTAATAACGCGCGATGACGCCCGTACGGTCCTCTCGCGGCTTGGCAGCCTGAGCATTAATCTCTGCCTGAATCTCAGCATCAGAGATGAAATCTGGGAATGGATTTGCCGAGGTATGTGTACCATCCAGCGGAGCACCATCCACATCTTCAGAATAAACTGTTGGGTCAGCAGCAAATGCCGTGCGTGGAAGGGCAAACGTCAGAATTGCGCCCACAAAAAACATGCAAATTGCTAAAACCGTGAAGCGAGAAAACCAAGCACTTCTTACGCTTCTAACAGAAGTTCCGTTCATACATCCTTCTTTCAACGTGAAGGGTGAATATTTATGCATATACCATAGCTCATTTCATACATTCTCGTGCAGACGAGGACATATCAAATATCATTTTTGTACATTAAACCGTTAAAGGGACACATTCAAACGGCCTAGACTACTAGTCTAGGCCGCTCGTTAAGATTACTCGTTAAGACTGCATTAGACCGCTGGCTTAGGCTTAAGCAGTGGTTTACTTATCTGTACTGCTTACATTACTTATCAGGAGTAAGATGCCAAATCTCATCGTTATATTCGGCAATAGTTCTATCAGATGAGAACGTTCCTGCCATAGCAATATTGACAAGAGACTTCTGAAGCCACGCTCTCCTATCCTCATAGTCATTAAACACGCGCTCTTTTGTTGAAATGAATGCTTCCAAATCAAGAAGCGTCATAAACCAATCTTTTGAACACAGGTTTTTGTGAAGTCTCTCCAGGCGTTCCTTATTTCCAAGAGAAATAAATTCTGGACTGATTAAGAAATCAACGAGTGATTTAATCTGGGGTTTCTCATAAAACTCTTTTGCTTTATACCCTTTGCGCTCATAGAGGTCCACAACCTCATCGCTTGACGCGCCAAACGTGTAGATATTCTCCTCGCCTACCAAGTCGGCAATCTCTACATTAGCGCCATCAACAGTGCAAACAGTAACAGCACCGTTAAGCATGAACTTCATGTTGGAAGTTCCAGAAGCCTCCTTAGAAGCCAGCGAAATCTGCTCTGAGATATCAGCTGCTGGAATAACATGCTCAGCTGCAGTAACGTTGTAATTCTCGATCATTATCACCTGAAGATACGGTGAAACATCTGCATCGTTTGCAATCAAAGATGAGAGAACAAGAATTGCATGAATGATGTCTTGAGCAGCTACGTATGCTGGTGCTGCCTTTCCACCAAAAATAACGGTAATAGGATGCTTTGGTAGATGGCCAGCCTTAATATCAGAATATTTCCAGATCAAATAGAGCAATAGCATTTGCTGACGCTTATATTCGTGGAAACGCTTTACCTGGACATCAATAATGGAGTCAGGGTTAACTTTTGCATTTTGATTATCCAGTAAAAACTTAACCATTCGATCTTTTGCTGCTTGCTTTATCTGTTGTAGCTGATTGAGGACTTCCTCGTTATCGCGATACTCTAAAAGTCCCTCGAGATTACCAGTTGTTCTCCAACTATCTCCTATCAACGTATCAAGATACTCAGCAAGTTCTGGATTACAGCCCATCAACCAGCGACGGAAAGTAATTCCATTAGTCTTGTTTGAGAACTTTTCTGGATACAAATCAAAGAATGGTTTGAGTTCTGTCTCTTCCAAAATCTTAGTATGGAGTGCTGCAACACCATTGATACTAAAGCCGTAATGAATGGCAAGGTTGGCCATGTGAACTTTCTTATCAATAATGACTTGTACACTTGGGTCTGCAACAGTACTGCGGATGCGCTGATCAAGCTTTTTGATAATCGAAGCAATCTTTGGAGAAACTTCCTCGATGAATTTAAGGGGCCATTTCTCAAGAGCCTCTGCCAAAATCGTATGATTTGTGTACGCGACCAGTGAAGAAACAATGTCTACAGACTCTTCAAACGAGATTTCGTATTTTTCGGTCAGGATACGAATAAGCTCTGGAATTACCATTGTTGGGTGTGTGTCGTTAATCTGAATCACAACATAGTCAGCAAGGTCGTGAATATTGCTGCCGCGCTCAACTGCCTCTTTAACAATCAGCTGTGCAGCATTAGAAACCATAAAATATTGCTGGTACACACGAAGAAGTTGGCCATCTTCGTCCGAATCATCGGGATACAAAAAGAGCGTTAAATTCTTTTTTAATGCGGTCTTATCAAAATCAATAGCGTCATCAGAAACTAATGATTCATCAATACTTTGCAGGTCAAACAAGCGAAGTCTGTTTTTCTTTGTTCGGCCATATCCCAAAACATCAATGGAATAGAGCTCAGACGTCACCGAGAAATCTCTAAATTCCACGGTAAATGATGTCTTCTCGTCTTCAAGCCACCTATCATCAGCAAGCCAAGCATCTGGAACGGCAGTTTGCTGTCTATCTAAAAACTGCTGATGGAAAAGGCCAAAATGATACTTAAGGCCTACACCATCGCCTGGCAGGCCAAGTGTTGACATGGAATCGATAAAGCATGCTGCCAATCGGCCAAGACCGCCGTTGCCAAGTGAAGGCTCAACTTCAAGCTCTTCGATGTCTTCGAGTGAATGACCTGCTTTAGAAAGCTGCTCTTTTACCTCATTATAAATTCCCAGATTAATGAGGTTATTTGAAAGTAGCTTGCCAATCAGAAACTCAGCGGAGATGTAATAAAGCCTCTTCTTACCATCGTTTAACGGAAGAGCGTCTGACTTACTCTTTACCACCTGAAGCAGTAATTCAAAAACCTGACTGTCAGTAATTTCAGACAGAGGTTGGTTAAATTGTTGAAGAGATAAGGTGTCTAAGTTCATTACTTCTCCTCTTTGTACACCCTGAAGTACATCTCAGTGATAGTTCGTAAGAAATCTTCTGTGTGACGCGTAATAGCCCCCTGCTTCATGCGCCAGCACCAGTTGCCGCCAACAGTGGCCGGAATATTCATGCGTGCAGAATCGTCTAAGCCGAGAAGATCCTGCATGGTGTGAATACACGTATCACTTACAGAAGCTGCAATTCCACGACAAAGCGCCTCGCCAATTGGCTCATCTTTTGAGCGATGCAGGTAGATGTCTGCCTGTTCACGCTCTCTATCACTAGCCTGTGTCTCGTACCAACCACGAGCAGTTGGATTGTCATGTGTTCCTACATATGCAATGGTATTTGCAGTGTAGTTGTGAGGAAGATCTCTTGAATCATGCTTTCCGTCAAATCCATATTGCAAGATTTTCATTCCTGGGAATCCAGTTTTTTCTCGCATAGCAATGAGTTCTGGTGTAATCAAACCCAGGTCCTCTGCAATGATCGGAAGCTTTCCAAGTTGTTTCTCTAACTCCTCAAACAGCTCCATATCTGGGCCCTTTATCCATTTGCCCTCTGTAGCTTCCGCAGCTCCGTAAGGAATCTCCCAGTATGCTTCAAAGCCCCTAAAATGATCGATTCGAAGCACATCAAACATCTCAAGATTTGTTCGTACTCGCCAAACCCACCATGCGTAGTGCGATTTCTTCATATACTCCCAGTTATAAATGGGGTTTCCCCAATATTGGCCGGTAGAAGAAAATTGATCAGGCGGAGTACCTGCAACTGTAATTGGTTGTCCCGTTTCATCCGTTTTAAACAGTTCTGGCTGCGCCCACATCTCAACAGAATCGCGCGAGACATAAATGGGAAGGTCGCCGATTATAAGCACTCCCCTTTTATTGGCATAAGACTTAACCTTTGCCCATTGAGTAAAGAAGAAATACTGAGTCATCTTGTGATACAGAACTGACTTTTGCAGTTTCTTAATCTCTTGTGCAGTTGTTTCATTTCTTTGCTGGTAATGTTTTGGCCACTCCCAGTAGGCTTTATGACCAAACTCTTCCTTCAAAGACATGAACTCCGCGTAAGAATCAAGCCACTCTGCCTGATCGTGGCAGAAACTCTCAAAATCAGCAGGTATATCTTGCATAAATCTATCAAAAGCACGATTAAGCAAGCGACGATGGTTCACAAAAAGCGCACCATAATCAATGCAAGTTTTGCTTGTCCCAAAAGAAATATCTTCAAAGTCATCTGACTTCAAATATCCAAGTTTCTCAAGATCTTTTAGATCAATATAGTAAGGATTTCCTGCTGCTGCAGAAAACGACTGGTAAGGAGAGTCTCCATAACTTGTAGTAGTAAGAGGTAAGACCTGCCAATACCTTTGTTCAGTTCTGACGAGAAAATCGATAAAATCGTAGGCTTCTTTGCCAAACGTGCCAATCCCATATGAATTTGGAAGAGAAGAAACGGCCAAAAGTACTCCGCTTGCTCGTCCCATAGTTGCCTCTTTCGCAAAAAGAGTACTGGCTTATCTCTTTCAAGATAAGCCAGTACAAAGCTTTAATACTTAACTAGATTATCTTGCGTGTTCTTATCAAAGAGATGAACGGCGTTATCTTCAAATTTAAACCATACCTGGTCGCCAATGTTGAGGTTTCGTTTTGCAAGCTCAGTTGCAGGAACGATAAGAACAAAGTTGCCGTCATCAGTATGAACATGAAGGTGAACTGTGGAACCCATAAGCTCACTTACTTCAAGATTGCCCTTGAAGGCGCCAATTTCATTTGGCTCAGTCAGATAAATCTGCTCTGGTCTAATGCCAACAATAACATCTGTTGCAGGGGCAGCTACCCAAGACTGTGCTAACAGATTGGCCATCTCAGGAGAAATATCAAATGACATGCTTTCTGTCTCTACATGGAACTCATTGTCCACGCGGATAAGATGTGCGTCAAAGAAATTCATTTGTGGCATGCCAATAAATCCAGCAACAAAGAGGTTTGCGGGCCTATTGAACACTTCTTGAGGAGTTCCAATTTGCTGAACAAAGCCATCTTTCATAATGACAATACGATCACCCAAGGTCATAGCCTCTGTCTGGTCGTGTGTAACATAGACAAAAGTTCCATTGACCTTTTGACGAAGCTTAATGATCTCTGTACGCATCTGATTTCTTAGCTTTGCATCAAGGTTTGAGAGTGGCTCGTCCATCAAGAAGACTTTTGGATCACGGACAATCGCGCGACCAATTGCAACACGCTGACGCTGACCACCAGAAAGCGCCTTTGGCTTACGATCAAGATATGCCGTAATGCCCAGTGTTTCTGCAGCTGCACGGACCTTCTCGTCAATGACTTGAGGATCAACCTTTTTAAGCTTAAGGGTAAACGCCATGTTGTCGTAGACGGTCATATTAGGATACAAGGCGTAGCTTTGGAAGACCATTGCAATGTCACGGTCTTTTGGCGCAACGTCATTGACCAGCTTTCCGTCAATATAAAGCTCACCAGCAGAAATATCTTCTAGACCTGCAATCATACGCAGCGTAGTAGATTTTCCACAACCTGAAGGACCAACAAGCACCACAAACTCGTGCTCCTTGATAGTAAAATTGAAGTCTTGAACGGCGACAACACCCTCTTCAGTCACCTCAAGGTTGCTCTTTTTCTGCTCAGCTTTCTTACCAAAGAGAGACTTGCGCTTTTTCTCATTTGGATAAATCTTTTTTATATTCTTTAAAACGATTTCTGCCATGATAAAACCTTTCAGAAATGCCTATAGTCTGCTGCAATACATTGAGATTTAGCCTTTTACCGCGCCAGAAATGACACCATTGATGATGTAGCGCTGGCACAGCAAATACATAATGACAATGGGGATAATAACCATCATGATGCAGGCAAACATTGGACCCATCTCTACTTTTCCATATCCACCTCTAAAGTACTGAATCAAAATTGGAATAGTTTGGTATTTAGTCCTATCCAGTACAAGATATGGAAGCAAATAGTCATTCCAGACCCACATGGTTTCGAGAATACCAACAGAAATATACGTTGGCTTCATAATAGGCAAAACAACATGGAAGAACGTCTGAAGTGGGTTGCAACCATCAATAGTTGCAGCTTCTTCAATCTCAAGTGGAATGGTCTTAACAAATCCAGCAAACATAAATACTGCTAGACCAGCGCCAAAGCCCAAATAAATAAAGCAAATATTGAAAGGAGTATTAAATCCAAGCGTATTTGCCATATTGGACAGCGTAAACATAAGCATCTGGAAAGGCACTACCATCGAGAAAACAAACAGGTAGTACAAAATGTTGCTAATGCGATTTTTTACACGGACAATAAACCATGCACACATTGAGCAGCACACCAAAATCAGTGCAACAGATGTGATGGTAATTACTAGAGAATATCCAAAGGCTGCTAAGAAACCTTGCTTCTCTAAAGCGGCAATGTAGTTAGCAAAACCTGCAGAGTTCTCTGATGTAACAAAATCAAATGCCGTAGATGTAGTAATAGTTGTTTCTTCCTTGAATGAATTCATCAAGATCATAACCATTGGATAAATCCATGCAAGAGAAAGAACGGTAAAGAATACAGCAAGAATTTTATTAATGATTTGATCGCGCTTCATTATTGCTGCACCTCCCTTGACCTGGTGGCTCTCAGCTGAATCATGACAATACAAATAACTAGAATGCAGAAAATAACAGCTTTAGCCTGGCCGATACCCATCCACTTTGCTCCCTGTCGAGCGTAGAAGGTATTGTAAATATTAAGAGCAAGCATTTCGGTTGCATGCTTAGGCTCACCTGCAGTAAGTGCCAGGTTCTGATCAAATAATTTAAAGCCATTTGTTACCGTCAAGAAAAGACAAATGGTAATAGTAGACATTAAGTTTGGAATTTTTACCTTCCAAAGTGTCTGCCAAGCATTTGCTCCATCAACTCGCGCTGCTTCAAGATAGTCACTTGGAATAGACTGCAGGCCGGCAATATAAATAATCATCATGTAACCAACCTGCTGCCAAAGGGTAAGGAAAATCATTCCCCAGAATCCAGCAATGCTATTAAGCGCAAGAAGCTGCTCGCCCACAATAGAGAGCACACAGTTAATCAAAATATTCCAGATGTAACCCAAAACAATGCCACCGATAAGGTTTGGCATAAAAAAGACAGTCCTAAATGAATTGGTGCCCTTAAGATTCTTGCGAGTTAAAGCGAGTGCAATTGCAAGCGCCAACACGTTAATAAGAACTGTTGAGACAAGCGCAAATAATGCGGTGTACCAAAAAGCATGAGCAAACTGTGGGTCAGAAAAAGCTGCTACATAGTTATCTAGACCAACTGGTTTAGCATCACTGATGGTAATAAATTTACAAAATGAAAGATAGAATCCCTGAACAAACGGGATCATAAAGCCAAACAAAAAAGAGAGCGCTGTGGGCAGAACAAATAATGGCCACCACCGCTTCAACATCTTAGCCATAGAGATACCCTCCAATAACAAGAGACGAGAAGAGAGATCTCTCTTCTCGTCTCTCACCAATCAAAGTATTACTAGAAGGACTACTATGCGTTAGCCTCTTTCTCAGTCTTCCAACCATCAACGAATGCGGACTTAACAGCATCCCAGCCCTCTGTTCCTGCTGCATAGCCCTTAAGCGCACTGGAGAGGTTGTTCTTCCACTCCTGAGAAGGAATGTAAATGAAGTCCCAAGCCACAGGCTCATTGCCCTTCTTTGCATACTCAGCTGCAATGTTTGCAAGTGCATTCTTAGTTGCCTTTGCGTTCTTGAATGGAATGGTGAAGCCCATTTCCTCAGCAATTGCAGTGGTAGCAGTATCAGAAGTTACGCACCAATAGATAAAGTCAAGCGTTGCCTTCTGGGAAGCGTCGTCTGCCTTGGAGCTTACGCACCAATAGTTCTCGCCGCCAGAGCACATACCCTGCTTCTCTTCACCCTTAACGCCGATGTAAATTGGAATCATACCAAGAGCATCGTCGCCAAGCTTCTTGATATCATTGTATGCCCAGGTACCATTTTGGTAGAAGACTGCTTCACCGTTAACAAACTCTGCGACAGCGTCATCACCAGTCTTGCCAGAAAGCTCTGTTGGACTGCATGTAGCGTTGTTGATATAGAGGTCAAAAATCTGCTTGTAGTTAGGAAGATAGGTTCCCTTGATTTCCTTAGCCTCTGGATCACCAGTATCCTTGAACTCATAGTACAAAGGAAGGTTTGCAAGGTGTGTGGTAAAGCGCCAGTCAGAACTGGAATCAAGGCCAGCGCTGGTGAATGCGCCCTTTACGCCAAGCTCTGCCTTGCGAGCCTGAATATCTTCAGCAATCTTCTTTAGGGAAGCAAAGTCCTTGATATCGTCTCCCTTATAACCTGCCTTCTCAAGCAGCTTCTTGTTGTAGATAATGCCGTAGTCTTCCTCTACGTAGTCAACACCGTAGACAACGCCATCCTCCTGAAGCTTAAGAGCATCATTAGTGAGCTCATCCAGGATCTTGGCACCCTTAAGGTCAATGCAGTAGTCCTTTACGCCAATAAGACCAGAAGGACCATTTGTCTGGAACAGTGTTGGTGCTACAGAAGCATCCTTGTTAATCTCAGACTGGAATGTCTGTGCATAAGTATCAGAAGCAGCAGTTACTACCTTTACAGGAACCTTAGTTTCCTCAGTATACTTAGCTGCAAGATCTTTCCACTGCTGATCAGCCTCAGGCTTGAAGTTTAGAAAATAAACTGAACCCTTTGCTGAATCAGAATCTCCCTGCTTTTTGTCGTTATTTCCGCCACAAGCAACAAGACCCAGTGAGCAAAGAGCTGACGCACTTAAGGTGACAAACTGCCTACGATTGATACCAGACATAAGACTCCTCCTTAGAGAGCGCTCCTAACCCTTTGCTAGGTTGACGTCTCTTCTCATGATTTTCATAAGCCATGCTTTGATACACTGTCAAAACAATTTTGCTTACGTCTACAAAGAAAAGTATATTTGTACTATCGAGTTGTTTAAACAACTCACTTCCGAGCGGTATGAAATTGTCGGTAAATGGTATGAAAGGAACCATTTTATGTTCGTTTCATTTTTATAAAGCTACTATCTACTCAAGGGCAATCTGAACACGTAACTCTGAACTTCTGCAGCCTGTTAGGGAAAAATATGCCAAGCGCACGATTCGATACGATTTATCAGGATTTGAAAAATAAAATCTTAGACGGTACCTACGCCTATGAGTCTTTTTTACCCACCGAGATGGAGCTGACCAAAACATATTCTTGCTCAAGAAACACTGTTCGACGAGCACTTACTCTCCTATCGGATGAAGCGCTCCTTCAACCAATTCATGGCAGGGGCGTGCGTGTCATATGGCAGAAAAAACCAAGTGAAGTTATTGGCTCACTAGAAGGACTTGAGTCCTTTCAAGAATATGCCCATAGAAATCATCTTATACCTGATACGGATGTCATTGTCTTTGAGCATGTACCATGCACAGATGACATTTCTCATCAAACTGGTTTTAGGGCGGGAGAAGAACTTATTCACATTGTTCGAATCCGCAAACTCAACGGATCTTCTCGCCAAATAGATAACGATTATCTCTTGGCATCCGCAGTGGGAAATTTAGGCAAAGACGATGCGGCAACCTCGATTTTTGCGTATTTAGAGAACACGCTTCACATGAAAATTCTAAAGAGCAAAAGAACCATCAGTGTTGAGCTGGCAACTGAAGAAGACCAGCAACATTTAGAGCTTGGAGATTTTAATTGCGTAGCGGTGGTAGAGAGCCATTCGTTTAACTCGAGAGGCGTTATGTTTGGCTTTACGCAAACTCGCAGCCACCCAGAAACGTTCTGCTATAAAGTTATTTCAAAGAGATAGCCTGGCGTTAAATGTGCAGAATAAATTTCTTCTCTAGTTTGTGGAAGACGGTGTAGCCAATAACTAGGGCAAGAACTGCAGAAACAAGGCAACCTAAAATGGTGCTTGTTGCAGGGAATTTCTGGAAAAGAAGACAGTCTCTAATAAACGTTACAAAGTGGAACATTGGATTAAAACGCTCGATCTGAAGCATCCAAGGCGACATGATATTAACGGAGTAGAACAGAGGCGTACCATACATCCAGGCCGTAGTCACAACACTCCACAGGTGAATAACATCTCTAAAGAAGACCGCAAGGGCCGAGAGAAGCATTGCAAGACCAATACAGAAACAAGCTAAAAGTAGCAAAGCTACAGGTGTGAGCAGGGCATAAATTGTAAGCGGGATGCGGAAGACAAGCATGACAATGCCAACAGCTATGAGCGAGAAAAGATAGTTTACAACCGCAAAAAGTACTTTCTGAACAGGGAATACAACGCGGTTGATGCGGACTTTTTTAAGCAGGCTGGATGCATCAATAATTGAGCGCATTCCCATAGTTGTTGCATCGTTCATCAGCTGAAATGCCGTATTACCAAGAATAAGATACAGAGGATAGTTCACAACATCTTCGGCACGGTTGCCCAAAAAGGTAGAAAAGACAACCGCCATAACGGTCATCATCAAAAGTGGGTTCAAAACCGACCACACAACGCCCAGGACAGAACGACGATACTTAAGCTTAAAGTCTTTGCTTACCAGCTGACGCAAAATGAACTGATCGCGCTGGTGTGTTGGATACCATGCATCTCGAACAGAAACAGCTACAAGACTTGCACTTGCACCATTTGTATTTGCAGAAACTATACTTGCATCCTGCGCATTATTGGTTTGTGTTGAAGACTCGCTCACGCGCTACCCTTTTCTACCGATTTCTGTATGGTTTATCCTAGCACAGACAGACAAAGCCGTTTAAACTTGAAACGTTGTTGAACTGTTTTCTCCACTATTTTGTTTGTACATGTGGTGACAAAACTATTTAGAAACAGTGCTACTTGGCGGCCTTTAGTACGAACGCTGCTTTGCAGTCCTAATAGAAATGGTGCAAAATGTCTCAATCCCCTCTTGGACGCACACTTATCATAGCTAATCC
>FLSE01023978.1_pt1 | contig 11174 bp, 10 predicted proteins | sample 1550461 | NCBI WGS metagenome assembly FLSE01 (sample SAMEA4031758, study PRJEB14383) | metagenome | biome: human; feature: oral; material: saliva | place: Philippines | collected 2014 | reverse complement strand
GCAACAACGTTGCTGAGGGTCGCCGCATCCTCTCCGAGGCGAACCACCCGCTGGTTGTTCTGGCTGAGACCATGGACTCCGGCGCTGACAAGGCAGCAGAGCTCGCTCACAAGGCGTAATCGCCAGCAAAGGATTTCAAGGAAGTAATATGTCTATCTTTGTGAACAAGGACTCCAAGGTCATCGTTCAGGGCATCACCGGTGGCGAGGGTACCAAGCACACCGCACGCATGCTCGCAGCAGGCACCAACATCGTGGGCGGCGTGAACGCTCGCAAGGCTGGCACCACCGTCACCCACAAGGCGAAGGACGGCTCCGACATTGAGCTGAATGTGTACGGTTCCGTAGCTGAGGCTATTGAGAAGACCGACGCTGACGTCTCCATCGTCTTCGTTCCCCCGGCTTTCACTAAGGCAGCAGTTCTCGAGGCTATCGAGGCTAAGATTGGTCTCGTTGTCGTCATCACCGAGGGCGTTCCGGTTCAGGACTCCGCAGAGTTCTGGGCAGCGGCTAAGGCATCCGTGGACGAGAACGGCAAGCAGATCACCCGCATCATCGGCCCCAACTGCCCCGGCATCATCTCCCCTGAGGAGTGCCTGGTTGGTATTATCCCGGCGAACATCACCGGTAAGGGCAAGATTGGTCTGGTCTCCAAGTCCGGTACCCTGACCTACCAGCTGATGTACGAACTGTCTGACATTGGTTTCACCACCGCTATCGGTATTGGTGGCGACCCGATCATCGGCACCACCCACATCGACGCTCTGGAAGCTTTCGAAGCTGACCCCGAGACCGAAGCAATCGTCATGATTGGTGAGATCGGTGGTGATGCTGAGGAGCGTGCTGCAGAGTACATCAAGGCAAACGTGACCAAGCCCGTCGTTGGTTACATCGCAGGCTTCACCGCTCCTGAGGGCAAGACCATGGGCCATGCAGGCGCTATTGTATCCGGTTCCTCCGGTACCGCCCAGGCGAAGAAGGAAGCTCTGGAAGCAGCAGGCGTGAAGGTCGGTAAGACCCCCTCCGAGGCTGCAAACCTGATGCGCGAAATCTTCGCTAACAAGTAGGCAACTGCCTGTTCTAACTAGCAGTAAGGCCCCCAACCTCTTGAGGTTGGGGGCCTTACTGCTATATCTCAGCAAGGCTACATCAGCGATTTAGCTTCCGTTAGATCACTAAAACCCTTATAGCTGTAGGTAAAGCTCGAAATATTGCCAGAAACGTAGTTTTTGCAACCGGTTGAAGTTGTGGTGTATGTGCCCCCTGTGCCAGTAGAGTTAGAAAATGAAACTGACCAAACAGGTGCTGAATAGATACCTTCATCAAAGGTAAAACTCTGGGTACTGGTTGAACCAGTAGCAGTATAGTTCCAGCCATTTGTGGGGGTGTAGTTTACACTGGTGGTATATGCAGTAGGATCGTGGTAGCCGGTGGGCATAGCATCAGCAGCAGGTTGCTTGTAGTCTTCGACATAGATAGTGAAAGCTGAAGAAGTTACGGTCTCATTGGGGGTGAGACCTGTAATCTCGAGCTGAGTGCTGTTCAAATCCCAGTAAGCGCCTGTGGCAGAACTAGTTTCGGCTTCACCCCAGAAGAAGTAGGTACTGCCGCCCTGCATCATGGCCTGGGGGTCACCGCAGATAGAAGCTGCGTAGGCGGGAATCACGGAGGTGGCAACAACTGCGGGGGTTGCCCAGGCTGTGCCCTTAACGAGTGTGCGGCGGGGAGTGTAGTAGACACAGGTATCCTCTAATATCTCAGTATTGTGCTTGTGAAACCCTGTTAGTCTATCGAGAAATCCCTGTTCCTCCTCCGCGTCTGTAGCACAAAACTCACATGAATAGAGCCATAGCTGTCCAGTAAATTGATACGGGAGGGCTCTGGCTTAGATTTGTGCCTGGCCGGCCTGCCGTGTTATCGACTAGCCCGGGGCAGAACAATACAGATACTTAGATATGAGTATCGGCCAGAATTCTAATCATATTCATCTATCGGGGTGTACTGCCATGCTCCGTCAAAGGTGTCGGAAGCACCGTTATCTGTCGTCCAGGTACCCCTGTAGCGGGCATGGTAATAGTCGCGGGCAGCTGTTGATACAGGGATGCAAGAATCTGTGAGATAGGAGGTGACGGCTAAGTTACTTCCAGGCCAAGCAATGGTTTGTGAAGAAGTGGTTGTCTCGGTCATTGAACTAGCCCAGGTGAAAGTAAAAATATCCCAGGCCACCCCCCATTGATGGTTTGATTACGCTGTACCCTCGAGTACACCCAGTTAGCGTTTTGACTGGTGAAGTAGTCGATAGTTCCCGGCAGAAAGGCAATCTGAAAACGGAAATTATTAGACAGCGTCACGGTGGTCTGCGGCGTTACAGGGTTCTCGGGGACGGTGGTGAACCCGTTAGGGCCCGGTGCTTCCTTGTAGTAGGAGGTGACCCTATTTTTGTAGATCCTTGCATAGCCGCTGTTGCAGTTTTTGTACGTGTACTTCGGCCTACGTACCAGGTTGCATTGAAGACGTAGGACTGTGAGGCGGCATAGGCGGGGATGGCGGTGGTTGCCAGCACGGCGGGGGCTGCCCAGGCAGAGCCTTTTGCAAGTCTGCGGCAGAAATGGTGGTCATCGGGGATTCCTAGGGTGAAGGCGTGTGTAGCGTGAGCGGGGAGCTAGTAACACATTAGGGCGTATGAGTTATTAAAAATAGCCAAGAAGTGCATTTTCCCCTGTATTTTTAAGGATTCCCCTGGGTTTTAGCGCCCTAATGGCGCATTTAATCAATATAAACGTGTTGTTAAATTTTAGGTTCTAGGGTTCTTGAAGCGGGTGCGAAGTCGATGATGCTCTCTAGCGGAGCGTGCTGAGATAGTGCTTTCGGTCAGAAAGAAAGCCCCTGTCGCGCTGAGCGACAGGGGCTGAGATTACGCAGCAAACTTGGAGTACTGGATGAGAGTTTTGTCCTCGAAGCTGTACCCGTTATCCAGGGTGGCGCTGAAAACGTAGCCGCCGTAGAAGTAGCTGTCGCTACTGCTCGGCCTGATTCGTGACCAGAATCGCAACGCTATTTTGGTGCCGGGCCAGGTCGCAGATGACTTTTCTTCGACAACGTTATTGGTGAGCGAGCCGGTAAAGCTCATCCGGTAGACGTTGAATCCCGATGTGCTGATTGGTCCATTGTCCGTCGGTAGCGTAGGAAGGTCGACCCGGGTGGGGGCTGTCCAGGATCCACCTGCCTCGCTTGCGCTGAGATCGATGACGCCCTCCTGGTCGAGGCTAGCGGGAATCGCCACGTAGTAGTGCAGATAGCTGAGGGTGGCTATGGCGTCCCTACCATCGGAGCCGGTGTAGGCGAGGGAGAAACCTGCGGGTTCCGGGGCGACGGGTGTCATAGTGTGTACATTGCTGGAGTACCAGTTATCCTGGAAGTAGTACGTGATTGACCCGGTCTGGCTTTGTGCAAAGTAGTACAAGAGCCGCGATGCTGCGTAGGCGGGGATGGTGGTGGTTGCAAGGACGGTGGGTGCCGCCCAGACTGCGCCCTGAGCAAGGGCGCGGCGAGAGATAGCAGGCATGAGTGTCTCCTGGAAAGTATGTTTTGAGTTTGGTGAGTATGACCCAGTCAAGAAGGTGAGTATGACCCAGTCAAGAAAAAGTATATAGCATGACTGTGTTCAAAAACAACTAGATTTTTAAAGAGTATTGATGTGATATCTAGCAACTTTAAAATTACTTATTTTCTGCGGTATCACCAGAATCAAGGGGTAAGTATGAGCTACTTGGAAGCATATTTGTACTTTACTGTGCTGATTTTATAAATACGATAGTGCTTATAAGTGGGGCCGGGTGGCAGGATTGCTGTTGTTAAAAGACGGGAAACTGGGAACGGGGTATTTAAACAGCTAGCCCGCCCCTCCGGTAGGAGGGGCAGGCTAGGGAGAGACTTTTGGAATACTAGGAAAGAGTTAGAGCCTAAACGCGTCCAGTAAAGCCATCTACGCTGTAACCGCTGTCGGTGGCGATGCTGTACTCGGTCACATAAACTGCTTCAATACCTGACTGGGGGTCGGGGCAACTATCGGAAGAAGTAACCGCTTCAGCAGTGAAATAAGAGGTGGGATCAGGGGTAAGTGACCCTTCCTGCTGAGTGGTGGTGCTGAGGGTGCCGTTGTACTCAAATTCGTAAGCGATAAGGCCGCTGGTGGGAACGGTGTAGCTCAGGTTGCCGTTTTCAGTAGGCTGATAGTCGAGGACTGAATCAGCTACAGAATAGGAGCCGAGGTAGGTCCAATTGCCTAAAGTTATGTTAAAGCTGTCGACAAGACCGGTGGGTAGGTGCCAGGTTACTAGGAGATTCGTTACCTCTGCGTTCTGAACTTCGCCCATGCCTTCGGGGTAGATTAAACGATACCTGCAGGGTCGCCGTTGGCATTGACAGAGTTTGTCACGGTTAGGCTGGTTAGGCACCCCGTGCTGTTATCACGGGTGTAAGTACCGCTGTTGTTTGAGTCCAAACTATAAATTTCGTGAGAAGCTGCGTAAGTGGGGATGGTGGCGGTTGCAAGGACGGAGGGCGCCGCTCAGGCTGCACCCTTGGCTAGGGTACGGTGGGAGATGGAGGAAATCATGAAGCTCCTAATGATAGTGACAAGGTGTCAGCGCAAGTAGACAGTTTAAAATCATACGTCTAATACTTCACGGTGGACGGTAAAATCTGAGTGAACCCTGGCTGACTTGGGTAATTTTCCTTACAAAAAATTAATATCTAAAATTTTGGTCAGGTATACGTTTTGGGATTCTAGATTGGGTAAGCATAAACAGTGCCTTTGCCCCGCTCCAAAAAGGTTATTACGTCTAACCTATAGACACCCCAAAGAGCAGCCCCAATAGGTAGGCCGCCAGGGCCGCGCCGTAGCCGATGGCTAGCTGGCGTAGGCCGCGCGTAAACGGCGCTGCCCCCGAGAGCAGACCCACGATACCGCCGGTACCCATCAGTGCGATACTGACCAGAATCAGCGACAGCACCATAGCATACGTCCCGGTTGCCCCAAAAATATAGGGCAAAATCGGGATCAGGGCGCCCGAAGCAAAAAAGGCAAAGCTGGAGGCAGACGCGCCGATGTCTGTACCCAGCGCAGCGTTTTCCTCAGCCTCCTCCTCTAATAACTCGGGGCGGAAGGATAGGGAATTATCGCAGTCGCAATCCAGGTAACCAAATCTTTCCATTGCGCGGTGGTGCGCGGCATCCGGCTCCATACCGCGAGCCCGATAAATCAGTTCCAGCTCGTTGGCGTCAATATCGAGGTGCTGCGCGACGTCCAGCGTGACCTGGGTGGGGCGGGACGCCTCCAGCATCTCTCGCTGGGACCTCACCGACACGAACTCACCGGCAGCCATCGACAGCGCACCGGCAAGAAGGCCGGCGACACCTGAGAGGAGGACCATTTGGGAGCTTGCCCCCGAAGCGCCAATACTCATAATCAGGGCGGCGTTAGAAACCAGGCCATCGTTAGCGCCAAAGATAGCAGCGCGGAAGTTGCCGGAAAGTTTCTCCCTGCCCGAGGTTGAAAGGGCGCGGACAATTTCCTCGTGAATTGTCTCGTCGGCCGCCATAGCGTCGGTGGCGTGAGGATCGGTGGCGTAATCTGAGCGGCTTTCAGCACGCTGGGCAAGAGCCAGCACAAAAACGGTGCCAAAATGCCTAGCCAAAAACTGCAGAAGACGGGCGGACACCGACGGGCGGGGCTCAGGGTGGGCATGCTCGCCCAAAAGATTGCGCCAGTGCTGCTGATGACGGTGCTCAGCTTCTGCAACCTTGCGCAGAATCTCAGCTTCTCTACCCTCTGAGCGCTCTGCTAGCTGACTGTAAACCTTAGCCTCAGAGATTTCTTCGGCAAGATAGCGGCGCCACTTCTTAATCTGCTCACGCGTTGGCTCTGGTCGGTCGGTGAGAGGAGTGGGAGTAATGTTTTGACTCATGAAAATACCTTTACAGGAAAGCGCCAAAGCATAGAAAAAGGCGAGCTACCTACACTCCGGCTACAACGGATATCGGCCCGAAGGTCTCGCTCGCCTGGTGAGGCCAGGTGATTTACTGGGCAGTCTGGTGGGCACTGTTTTATGGTGCCGAGACCGCCAGCATGTCGATAAATCGCTTTGGGCGATGTTCCCGGTGGAAGCTACCCCCCTTCGTTCATGAAGTAGACTACCGGAGCTACCGGGAATTCGCAATATAGAAGGAATGGGGCAATAGAAGGAATGGGGCAGAGCTCTAAAAAATTATTGGTTATTTAATTTGGAATGGTTGGGTTTAGCTAATTCAAATTTCTATAGAAACTGTGTGTGTTTGTACTGGTTGCATGTCAGTTAGATAAGGCTGAGCTTACCGCCTAAAAAGGTGTATAAGCAGGTCAGTGCAATCTTTCCTTATTTTGATTTATTCAAAATAAGGCTGTTTTTCAGTTCCTGGGGGAGTAGAGTTAAAACCAATATCCGTAGCGAAACCCGAGCTGGTAGAGCTCCAAACTCACAGGATTTTGAAAGGAAACCCACAATGAGCAAGTACGCATCATTTACCGTTCCCGGGCTCACCGAAGAAAGCGGCCACCACGTAGCAGACGTTCTGTAGCTTCATCTGCACGCTCTCAATAATCTGCAGTTGACCCTCAAGCACGCACACTGGAATGTTGTGGGCCCCTCCTTCATTGGTGTTCACGAGATGCTTGACTTTCAGGTTGATCTGGTCCGTGGCTATGCTGACGAGCTTGCGGAACGTATAGCAACCATGGGTGTAACCCCCAACGGCCTGCCCGGCGACCTGATTGAAAAGCGAACCTGGGAAGAATGCAGCGTAAATCGTGCTGATACTCAGACTCACCTGCGCGCTCTTGATGAGGTCTACAACGGTGTTATTGAAGACCACCGCGCCGCTATCGCAAAAATTGGTGATGTTGACCCCATTACCGAAGACATCCTCATCGGCCAGACCGCCTGAACTGGAGAAGTTCCAGTGGTTCATCCGTTCGCACATCGATGACGGCCAGGGCAACATCAAGTAAACCTTAGCCTGATTTTACTAAGACAATGGTGCCCCGCCCCTCCATCTGGAGGGGCGGGGCACCATTGTCTTTGCGGTAGTTCTTTGAAATAAAAATTGATTTTTCTCTAAGTAAATTTTCAAATTATTCTTGTGAAGCTTTTGGGTAAAAACCTAACAGCAGGGTGTATTAATAAGGTAGTTTCAGCTTTTAGGTGCTTGTGTGAAAAAATGCAACATGTGCGCGAAACTTGCCTCTGGTTTGCTGATTTTCGAACCGAGGAAAACTCTAGTATGTCTATAAAAATAAGACATTAGTGATTTTTTGAAGGCTCTCTTAAATACGCAATACGGGGTGCTATTCTTTAGATAATTCACAAATCAGCGCTCATAGAGCTGCAATTTTTTGCGGCACTCGCACCGCCGCTTCTTGCAAATAAGTAAACCTTTAATGACTGAATCACATAACGCTACCCGCCGCCGTCTTTCGGCCGGTGCTGCCTGGACGGGCGCACGTGCACATTTACGTGCTCACCGAGCATGTCACGCCAATGCTGCTGGTGTCGCTTCTCTGCTTTAGCAACCTGTAGCAAGATCTCGCGGTCGGTACCCTCGGCACGCTGGGCCAGGTAGCGGTAGATGCGCGCCTCCGACTCCTCATCGGCAAGGTAGCGGCGCCAACGCTTAATTTGCGTGGGGGAGGGGGAGGTAACGGCGCTATGGCGGGTGGCCTGCGGAGCCTCGGCCGCGGTGTTTTCCGGCTGAAGCTTCTCGGTTTCTTCGCCGTGCTCGTGCTGGGTGCTCTTGTGCTGGGGGTGCTCGTGCTGGGCGTGCGTGCTCATAGTTCCCTTTCCACGGGTGCCGTGCGTGCAGGGCTGGATCCCTGCGCCTGATGATGCGTTCATGTCTGTGCGCTCTGTCATGAACAGTGAACCACTCTAGAGCACTCTGAACATAAAATCTAGGACGGCCTAACCCGATAATAATGTTCGCCTCAACGTACTCTAGAGTACCCCGCGGGCGAGGCGAAACGTCGGGAAAAAGCACCGAAACAGCACAGAAACCGGGCGGGTGCACCCTCCACAAAGGAGAGCGCACCCGCCCGGTTTCGTGATTCTAAAAATTCGTGTCTTTAGAACGCTGGCTTAGATGTTGCCTTCGCCGTTTTCCAGGAATGCGCGGATGAACCACTGGAACTTCTCCAGCTCAGCGGTCTGACCGATCAGCAGGTCCTCGGTGACGGGGTCGGACTCGCCGGCGAATGCAATCGCATTGCGGTGAGCCTCAATCACGCGGGTGTAGACGTCGTTCAGAGCGCGCAGGTGGTCAGCAACGCGTGCGCGGCCGACGGGGTAGTCCTCGACGGTACGCTGTGCGACCAGTGCGCCAGCCAGGCCGTTGGGGGTTGCGCCCAGGGTTGCCATACGCTCTGCGATAGCGTCGACAAAATCGCGGACGGTGTCGACCTGGGGGTCAATCATTTCGTGAACGGCGATGAAGCCGGGGCCGGTCACGTTCCAGTGAGCGTGCTTCAGCAGCAGGTGCAGGTCGTTCAGGTCGTGCAGACGTGCCTGGAGAACCTCGGAAATGCCCTTGCCTTCTTCGATGGTCAGGCCGGGTGCGGTGTAGTTTGCGAATGCCATGATGGTCTCCTTCATGATGCTGTAATGCTTGTAGTTCGGCGGGGAGTGAGTCCTCGCTGAACCGTTGTTATGAGTAAATCATTTTAAGGAACCATTGTCAAGGTTATTTTGATTAATTCGTAATAAATCGTTATCTGCGTGTTGCGCCACGTTCGAAAACCTTCACCGCCCATGCACGCGTAAAGGGTGGGACGCGCAGTATCTCGTGTCGCGCATCCCACCCTTTACGGTGAAGCGTATTCAGTTTTCTGCAGAGCTTTCAGCTCACGAACCACGCAGCTACGCCAGCGCGCGAACCGCCTCCAGGGTCAGCTCCTCATGCTTGAGGCGCACGGTGCCCAGCCCCTCCGGAACCTCCAGCTCGCCCGGCACAACAATGACGCGCATACCCGCCGCAGTCGCACTGCGCACACCCGAAGGGGAATCCTCAAGAGCCACGCACTGAGTCGGATCAACGCCCAGGCGCTCCGCCGCCAAAAGATAAGGCTGCGGGTCCGGCTTGGGGTGGGTAGTCTCATCGTTACCAATAACCACCGAGAACGTGCCCTCGGGCGCCGCATTCGCGGTGCGGCGAGCCACGGAGGTGGTCGCATTCGTGACGACTGCCGCCGGAATCTGCGCCTCGCGAACCTCCGCGAGGAAACGCTCAATACCGGGCAGGAACTCGACCGGCTGCTGCGCCAGAGTCTCGTGCACCTTCGCCACCAGCAGATTGTTAATCTCCTCGTCCGGCAGGTTCACGCCGCGATCGCGCAAGCGATCCAGGGTGAACTGCATCGACAGGCCCAGGCAGTCGAGGGTGTCCTGCTCGGTCCAGGTGCCGCCAAATTCTGCGGCGAGAGCCACCTTAGCGGCAGCCCATACGGGTTCGGTATCGACGAGGGTTCCGTCGTGGTCGAAGAGAATGGCGGCGGGGAAGGTGTTCGTAGTCGTCATGCCATTAAGCCTACCGGTTTATTTCTGGGGCGAGTGTAGGACAGCGTTCCCAATTGTTACCAAAAAATCTGTACCCGCGTTCTGGGGGTTCGTGGCGATAGCGAGCAGTGCATCGGCGACGTCCTCACGGGCGATCGTCGGGATGCCTGCAGTTCGCTCGACCTTCGCCATGTCATATATCTTCACCCCGCCCCTGCCGGGCTTATCGGTCAGCCTGCCTGGATGCGCACGCGAAATATACGGCTGATACTCGGTGACCAGGACGTCCGCCTTAACCTTGTCGGTGAAAATGCCGCGCATGATGACCTTGCACACCAGGCGCATGGGGAGTGAGGCGGTCCGTACCGTATCGCCCACGCCGTAGGCGCTCATCAGAATGCAGTGCTTCACGCCTGCACCCGTGACCGCCTGCATGATGAGAGGCAGACGCTCCTGCATGAACGTGGAGGAGAGAAATTCCCGCACCGTGGCTTTCTGCCCCAGGATGCTGACCATCACGTCCTGCCCGGAGGATGCTGCGGCAAGCCGCTCGGCATCGTCCAGGGTGCCCGGAACGATAGTGAGATTTTGGTGCGACCCCAAAAGTGCTAGCGCTTTATCGGGGTTGCGCACGTAGGCGGTGACGGTATGTCCGTCCTCTAGGGCTTTGCGGGTGAAGAGATAACCGGTGCGGCCGGTTGCGCCTAGAACCAGTATTTTCATGTGGGTCCCCATTCGTGTCTGTGATTGTTGTGGGAGCCCGCAAGCGCCCAGTGTGATCACTATAACAATATAACAATAGGGCTTTGGGTGGGGTTTATGGCTGTGGTTTTTAGTAGAGGTTTTGGTTTGAGCTTGTGTTTCCGTCGTTTTATTCGTGTGAAGAGCCTCTTGGTCGTTGTCGAAAATTTATTCTTAAAATCTTGGTTAACCCCTTGCGCAAAATAATTGAGTGTAGTAGACTCAAGTTATGTAATGCAGGGGCGCATAGGATAAGCCCCTCGAAACACGAAAGGAACGTCATGGAGAACAAGTTCACGACCAAGAGTCAAGAAGTCATCTCGGCGGCAAATACCAATGCTCAAACCGCCGGTAACCCCACTATTGAAACCGCGCACATCCTCAAGGCCCTCATGGACCAGCGCGAAGGCGTCGCCGTAGCAGTCCTCAAGGCTGCAGGCTTGGATGTAGACGCTATCTCTGAGGCGGCATCTGCCGAAATCAAGAAGCTGCCGAAGGCATCCGGCGCTTCCGTGCAGAACGCCTCCCTCAGCCGTGCCGCGCTCTCTGCTCTGCAGGCGGCACAGACCCGCGCGGAAGGTTTCGGTGACAGCTACGTCTCCACCGAAATGATTCTGCTCGGCATTGCCAGCGGAACCGATAGCACCGCTGAAGCAATGCACAAGCTCGGCGCTACCGCAGAGCTCATCGCACAGACCATCCCCACCGTCCGAGGAGACCGCACCGTGGATACCCCCGACCCCGAAGGCACCTTCCAGGCGCTCGAAAAGTACGGCACCGACCTGACCGCCATTGCCCGCGCGGGTAAGCTTGACCCGGTCATCGGCCGTGACTCTGAGATTCGCCGCGT
>FLSE01008917.1_pt1 | contig 11205 bp, 6 predicted proteins | sample 1550461 | NCBI WGS metagenome assembly FLSE01 (sample SAMEA4031758, study PRJEB14383) | metagenome | biome: human; feature: oral; material: saliva | place: Philippines | collected 2014 | reverse complement strand
ACTCCAACAGGGTTATATAATACTTTCGCCCCTTCTGGTAATTGTGCTTCTCGCCGACTCGCATCGGGTATAGTACGGTTTACACTTTTAAAAAACCTTTCAAGCTCATTCATGGCCTCTTGATTAAACACAATAGGTCTGCCAATTGAATCGGCAAGTACATTACGTGTAATGTCGCCCTGCGTAGGTCCTAGCCCACCAGTACTAATAACGATATCAGCCCTTGTACTAGCGAGCTGAAAAACTTCAGCCATCCGTTTCGGATTATCACCTACCACCGATTGATGGGCAATGGTATATCCTAATTTATTTAACTCTTGTGCTAGCCATGATACATTCGTATTTACTGTATCACCTAGCAATAATTCTGAACCTGTAGAAATAAGTTCTACAATCATCAGATCACCTCCACAATCGAATGTATCGAACTGTGTATTATTCTACAACCGTAGCTACTACATCATAAGCAAAGCCTTGCTCTACTTGTACCTTAAGAATATCACCAGGTTGAATGTCTTCACCACAGTCTTCAATGTACATATTACCATCTACATCAGGTGCTTGAGATTTCAATCGACCTTTTGCAAGCAAGGTGTTATTCTCGCCTTCTTCGATTTCCTCTACCATCGCATAATCAATGGTACCTTCTAAATTGCGATTATTCTCTTCAGAGATAGCAGCTTGGATGGACATAAGAACGTGATAACGCTCTTCTTTGACCTCTTCTGGTATTTGGTCTTCACGAGCACCAGCTGGTGTACCATCTTCTTGAGAATACGTAAATACGCCCATATTATCGAATTTGATTTCTTTTACAAAGTCACAAAGTTCCTCAAATTGTTCATCTGTTTCACCAGGAAATCCAACGATGATAGAGGTGCGCAATGTAATATGAGTCGGTGCATTTCTAATCTTCTTAAGCAAGAGCTCAATATCATTGCGATCGTCTCGGCGATTCATTTGTTTCAAAATATCGTTATTAACATGTTGCAATGGAATATCTACATATTTACAAAGCTTTGGCTCATTAACAATAATATCTAACAATTCATCAGAGAAAAATGTCGGATATAGGTATAGCATGCGAATCCATTCTATGCCTTCTACAGTTGTTAATTCTTTTAACAATGTCGTCAATAATGGTTTACCAGCATTAAGGTCGATACCATAGCTCGTTGTATCTTGAGCGATAAGGACAACTTCCTTAACCCCGGTCGCAGCCAATCGTTCCACTTCAGCCTTAATAGACTCGATAGTACGACTGCGGAATGCACCGCGTACCTTAGGAATAATACAGAATGTACACCCGTTATTACAGCCTTCTGCAATTTTTACATATGCACTATAACGAGGTGTTGTTTGAATACGAGGCATGCGCTCATCATAGATATTCGTAATATTTTCCATGATACAACTGCGATTGCCGTGCTCAATAGCATCAACGGCTACCATAACTTGATCCCATGCACCGGTACCGATTAATGCATCAATTTCAGGAATTTCTTGGAATAATTCATCCTGATATTGTTGGCTAAGACAACCTGCTACGATAAGGCCCTTACAAGTACCATCCTCTTTATATTGGGCAACCTCAAGGATAGTATTTATAGACTCAGCCTTAGCTTTTTCAATAAAAGTACAGGTATTTACAACGATAAGATCTGCTTCGCTTAAGTCTTCTGTAATCGAATAGCCATTATCTCTCAATAAGCCTAACATTACCTCTGTATCTACTAAATTTTTAGCACAACCTAGGCTAACATATCCTAATTTTTTCCCCATTCTATATCCTTTCGTCACTAGATTCTTATTTATTTATTTCTTGGATTTATACAACTGACTTAGTCCTTACGGAATCGTACTTGACTAACCCAATGATTTAATAGTAACTTTTTACCTTCTAGAGTATAGCCACCATTCACAGGCCATAATACTAAATCATGCCCCATAGAATCTTTTGGCTCATCCATCTCAGGATTAGTAAATATATAAGTAAAATTCTTTTCTACCATATATTTTGCCGTTTTAGAAGATAGTAACCAATTAATAAACTCTACACTATCTGCTTTATGTTTTGAATTTTTTAAAACGGCAGCACCAGTCACATAATAAGACGTACCATCTTTAGGATAAATGATCTTAATTGGATACCCATGATGACTATATTGCGCCGCATCAGACAAGTTACCAATACCAATATTTGTCTCCCCTAGCGCAGTTAGGCGTATTGGAGTAGACAAAAATTTAGCATGTTGAACCACATGGGGCTTCAAACTATATAAGTATTCAAGAGCCTCTGGTTCCCCTTTATACTCTACCATATTATATAGCAAATTGGCCGCATTCTGAGATGCTACAAAATCGGTCATAACGATAGACCAATCACCTTGTTTTCCCAATGTATCCCATGTAGTAATATATTTACCAATGCCATTATGGAAGGTATCATTCTGAACAAATACGATGGGATCATACCAAATACCAACCCAATAGCCATTTGGATCCTTTAGATTATCACGTACCTCGTCAATACGTTCATTGACGATGGGCATATATTTACCTGCATTGGCACCAATTACGAGATTATCTTCAGAAGTTAGCACCAAATCACCAGAAGTATCAGCCACTGTAGAAGCCGACCGTTGTGACATTTGTTCCTCTGTAAGAGGCATTACAGTGACTTTTACCTTTTGTTCCTCTTCATAACGCTCAGCAAGCATAGCTGTCAAAGTATTAGGTAAGTCCGTATAGACTATAATTTCACCACGAATAGGCTCTTTGGCCTGTTCTATTTGTTCTTGTTGGTAAAAGTTTATGCCATAGATCAACATTCCTACCACAAATAATGCTAAGATGCTCGGAGCAATCCATCGTTTCATATATGCCTCCCATAAGACATAAAGTATCTTAAAATGAGAGTAGCTAGAGCTACTCCCTACATGTAACGACCACCAAAACTTTTATTAGATGTACGAACTTTAGTCACATCTCTACTACGCCTTTTTCCAGTCTGGCATCGATTCCTAGATTCGCAACCTCGTTTGCCATTACGAGATTTACTAGATTGGCTAATACGCTTAGAATTTCCACTAATTGGGCGCGGTGGAATTAAGCATTCCGGGCCAAAGCCAATTAAATCACGTCGATTGGCTTCTATGAGAGCCTCTTTAACAAGATCATAGTTTTCAATATTTTTAAACTGCATCAAAGCGCGTTGTTTTGCTTTATCTCGCCCCTTTTTAGCAACATAAACAGGCTTTCCATCTAGTGGATTTATGCCCGTATAATACATGCAAGTAGAAAGACTACCCGGTGTAGGGATAAAATCCTGTACTTGCTCAGGGTACATATGGTGGTCTCGTAAAAATTCCGCCAATTCAATAGCATCCTCTAACGCACAACCTGGATGAGAGCTCATAAAGTACGGAACTAAATATTGCTTCTTACCAAGCTTTTTATTCGCCTCTTCAAACCAAGACTTAAAGGTTAGAAATTCTTCCTTACCAGCTTTTCCCATCATATTGGTAACGCGTTTAGATACATGTTCTGGGGCTACCTTTAACTGACCACTTACGTGAAACTCACAAAGCTCCCGCACAAAGTCTTTATTGTTATCGGCTAGTACATAATCATAGCGCAAACCGGAACGAACAAAAACCTTTTTTACACCTTTTAGCTTACGTAGTTTACGCAGTAAAGCAATATAATCATCGTGATTTGTATTCAAGTTTTCACAAGGCTCTGGAGCCGCACAAGTACGCCCTTTACAAGCACCATAAACAGCCTGTTTATCACAAGCCAGATGGCGGAAATTTGCCGTAGGACCACCTACATCGTGGATATATCCCTTGAAGTTATCCATGTTGATCATCTTGTGTGCTTCGTCAATCAAAGACTCATGGCTACGATTTTGAATAATACGACCTTGGTGATTCGTGATGGCACAGAAAGAACAACTGCCAAAACAGCCACGTTGGCTTACAAGGCTAAACTGAACCTCGCTTAACGCTGGTACACCACCCTTATCATCGTATTTAGGATGCCACTTTCGAGTATATGGCAGGTTATAGACACCATCCATTTCGTCCTGCGTCAATGGTAAAGCAGGTGTGTTCTGAATGAGATATCTATCCCCATGTTTTTGGACTACAATACGACCATAGAACGGGTCTTGTTCATCGTATTGAATGCGAAATGCATCGGCAAAGTTCATCTTATCCGCCTTAATAGCTTCATAGGATGGGCACTCTACATAGTCAATAGTAGAAATTTCCTTTGCCATGTAGCAAATACCGCGTATAGACGGCAAGGACTCTTTAAATCGTCCTTGATCTAAGGCATCGGCTAGTTCAATGATTTGAAGCTCTCCCATACCATAGACGAGTACATCTGCCTTAGAATCTACTAAGATGGAGCGACGTACCGTATCTGACCAATAATCATAATGACCAAAGCGGCGCAAGGACGCTTCTATACCGCCAATGATAAGAGGTACATCACTGTAAGCCTCCTTCATGCGGTTAGCATATACCAAGGTAGCACGATCTGGACGATGACCTGATTCACCACCTGGAGAATAATCATCTTGACGGCGAATTTTCTTTGCTGCCGTAAATTTATTGAGCATTGAATCTAGATTTCCTGCCGTAACAAGGGATGCTAGACGTGGTTTACCTAGTTTTTTGAAAGCCTCTACATCATTCCAATCTGGTTGATCTATAATGCCTACACGATAACCTTTGGATTCCAAGTATCTACCGATAACCGCAGGCGCAAAAGATGGATGGTCCACATAAGCATCCCCACTGATGAGAACGAAATCTAATTCAGCCCAACCACGTTCCTTCATATCCGAAGGTTCTGTTACTAAAAATCTATCCATTGATTGTGTAAATGCCTTTCTATCATGCCTAATCAGATACTAGAACAGGAATAACCATAGTAAAAATAATGCCATACAAACTAAAATAATCCCTAAAATAATGCGTTCTTGTACAATAGAGCGTTGACGTTTTCGTTGACGCGTTTCTAAGGACATACGCTTTTTAGATGTTTGGTATTCAACAAACTCACTTTGTACCAAATTAGGAGTTGCTTGAGCCTTCCGTCTTGTAACAGAACGTAAAGAAAAGGTATCTATGTCTCCTACTTGGCCCTGATATACTTTCACCAAGCGATCCCCATCAAGATCTAAGTAGTTACCATAGTTTCGAATAAAACCTTTTACGTAGACTTGACCAGGAATGATATCATAGTTGCCATCTTCGATAGCCTCTAAATAGGTTGTTTTAATGTGCAGCACTTGCTCCACATCTTTAAAGGTTAGATTACGTCTTACCCGTTCACGTCGTAATTCTTCGCCTAATTCAGCCATTTTCGTTCCTTTCTAAATCTACGTAATATTCATATAGTAATTAGCTAATTATTGCTCATCATTGGAATCGGAGAAATATCTAGCCTTAGCTTGTTCAGGGCTCATTAAAATTTCTCGCGCCTTACTGCCCATGCTAGGACCAACGATTTTAAGGTCTTCCATTGTATCTACAAGACGTGCCGCACGGGTATAACCTATACGGAAACGACGTTGCAACATCGATACGGAAGCTTGACCAGATTCCATAACGAGATTGACAGCTCGCTCTAATAATTCATCGCGGTAAACATCATTAGCATCAGAAGATTCTTTTTCAGCTTCCTTTTCCACTTCTTGAGTTACCGTATTATCATATTCTGGTTCTCGTTGAGCTTTCACAAACTCTACAAGTTTTTCTACCTCATCATCAGAAATGAAGGCCCCTTGTACACGAATAGGTTTATTAGCACCAATCGGAGCAAATAACATATCCCCTTTACCCAATAGTTTCTCTGCTCCTGCCATATCAAGAATGGTACGAGAGTCAATTTGAGAGCCTACAGCAAAGGAAATACGACTTGGCACATTGGCCTTGATAGAACCGGTAATAACGTTAACAGATGGCCGCTGCGTAGCAAGAACCATGTGAATACCTGCGGCACGAGCCATTTGTGCTAAACGACTAATAGATTCTTCAATATCATCAGGAGCCGTCATCATAAGGTCAGCTAACTCGTCGATAATCAACACGATTAGCGGCATAGCAGCCTTAGGATGCGCTTCATTATAGCTCTTGATATCACGTTTACCAGATGCAGCAAACGCCTTATAACGAGCCTCCATTTCACGAACGGCCCAACGCAATACAGCTGCTGCTTTTTTCATATCCGTTACAACTGGAGCCATCAAGTGCGGAATCCCATTGTAAATAGACAATTCAACCATCTTAGGGTCGATTAATAATAACTTAACCTCTTCCGGTTTGCGACTAAAGAGAATACTAGAAATTAATGTATTTACACATACGGATTTACCAGAGCCAGTTGTACCAGCTACGAGCAAGTGAGGCATCTTCGCAAGGTCTGTAATAACAGGCTTTCCTGCAATATCCTTACCAAGACCGACAGGAATACCTCCACGAGCATCTTTAAAGTCACTGCAATCAAGTACATCGCGTAAATGAACGGCTTCTGTCGTTTTATTAGGGACCTCAATACCGATGGCAGATTTCCCTGGAATCGGAGCCTCCATACGAATATGTTGTGCTGCCAAATTGAGGGCAATATCATCTGTTAAATTAACGATACGACTCACTTTCACGCCTGGTGCAGGTTCAATTTCATAACGTGTAACAGTTGGGCCTTGTGTAGCATTAACAACCTTTGCAGTAATACCAAAGTCACTCAATACATGTTCAAGCATCATCGCATTTTGTGCTACTTCTTCACCATTGTTTTGACTCCCCTTCCCTTTCGCCAAAATATCTAGGCTTGGGAAATGGTAAGGTCTATCATAGGACCGATGAATCTGTCCATCTTTAGATACAGCTACTTGCGCCGTATCTTCTGTAGTACTAATAATGGACGGTACTTGTAACCCCATACCTGCCATACCTGCTCCAGCACTTACAGAGCTTGCAGCTGCACCCGTTCCTGGCACAGCGGAGGCAATAGCACCGTGATTCGTTTCTAATGGGCCTATTGTTGTATTTTGATAAGAGAATTTTGGTTCTTCATCATCAGAGTTTTCTACAGTTCCAACCTCATCTGAATACTCTTCATCTGGTGTATATGAATAGTCCTCATCTGGAACATATACATAATCATCACTCGTAGATCTATGCGTATCAGAGAATTGTTCAAAATCATCAGCTTCATAAGACTTCGCATCACCAGATGCTTCAGATATATTAGCCAATTGCTCAGCCGCACGATTACGTGCTTCTATCTCAGCCAATTCCTTCCAAGATGTAGGAGTTTTTTGTGACTCCATAGTAGTAACTGTATCTTCAATAGGATCAACATCTACAGTTGTAGTAGAGTCAAAGAGGTCTCTTCCTGTAGCAATGCCTTGTTTTTCCAATGCATCTAATGCTTGATCTGCCGCATCAGCAAAACGTGTATCTTTTTCCCTGTTATAAGCTTTACGCTGTTCTGCCGCTTCTTTACGCTGTTCATTCCAGTCATCAAAAACTTCTTTTGCAACAGCGACCTTCTCAGCAGCTACCTCTTTAGCTACATCTAGACCAACTTGCGTTTTGTCCGCAGCCTTTTGTAATCCACTGCGCAAAGACAAACGTGTCACAAGAAGACCAAAAGCTATGAGTAAGAATACATCAAGAATAATAGCCCCTAGATTGCCTAATAGTGTACGAAGGAATGTAGCAATTGCACCACCTACGACACCACCTTGATTAGCTAGTTGTGTAGTAATGAGTTCCTGCCCCTCAGGAACGCGCCACAAGGGAACAAGAGCTAACAAAAATAGGAAAAACAAGGTCATTACAACGCCTCGTTTTGTAATGGAAATAAATGTATCCTTATATAATAATCTCCAACCTAACCAGAAAACGCATAAACAAGGAATAATACCACCTAGGCCAAAGCCATAACGGAATATACCTGTTAAAATCTGTCCTACAAGGCCGAGTTCAAAGCCAAAAAAGCCCAGAAAGGAAATCACAGCAAAGGCAATGACAATAAGGCCTTTCACTTCGCTGCGCAAAGAAAAGCTTTGAGACTTTGATTGCTGTTTTGTACTTGTTCGCTTACGGCGTGTGTTGCGTCTTTTGGTGGAAGTATTTTCTTCTGCCATAAATCTATACAAACCCCTTACTTATATAACATTACAGTAAATTAACTTATCATTATATTATAGCATATATCGTAATATTAAGTTAATTTTTACAACGTTTCTCCCAGTCGTGAAGTAACTGTTCCTCAGTCCCTCTCTTTATGCCCTTATAGTAGGTTGCATCAACTAGAGGCGTTGGTAAATACTGCTGTTTTACATATCCATTAGGATAATTATGAGCATACTTATAAGCTTTCCCATGGCCTAATTTACTAGCCCCGCTATAGTGACTATCTTTCAAATGATCAGGTACTTGTCCACAATCCTTATGTCGCACATCAGATATCGCGGCATCAATAGCTACATAAGCAGAATTACTTTTAGGTGCGAGAGCAACATAGCACGCAGCCTCAGATAATATAATGCGCGCTTCAGGAAAACCTACCATATGAGCCGCTTGAGCCGCTGCGTTGGCAAGTATAAGAGCTTGTGGGTCCGCAAGTCCTACATCCTCTGCTGCACAAATAACAATACGACGAGCAATGAAATTAGGATCCTCTCCAGCTTCAATCATGCGTGCTAAATAATGTACCGTTGCCTGCACGTCAGAACCACGCATACTTTTTATAAAGGCTGAGATTGTATCGTAATGACTGTCTCCTTTTTTATCATATGTATATATACGACGACCTACGACCTTTTCAAGAACCTCAATAGTAATCGTCCCCTCATCGGGAACCATAGCTGCAGCTTGTTCAAGAATATTAAGGGCCATGCGGCCATCACCATTGACGAAAATTCCCACATCTTCCAGAACTTCATCCGTTACCTGTAGATGGCGTTTGCCTAATCCCACTTCTTCATCGGTAATGGCGCGACGTAAAATTTGACCAATAGCCTTTGGTGTAAGTGCTTCTAATGTAATAAGACGCAAACGAGATAATAACGGTCTATTAACCTCAAAGAATGGATTCTCTGTTGTAGCACCAATAAGGATAATAGTGCCATCCTCTACACAAGGTAACAACACATCTTGTTGGCTTTTATTAAAACGATGAATTTCATCGAGGAATAGAATTGTGCGTTGCTGTAAAGAACGAACTCGTTTGCGCGCGTCTTCAATGATGGTGCGCAACTCACCAATACCGGCGTTAGTAGCATTCAGGTTTACAAAATGGCTATTACTCACCTTAGCTATAATGCCAGCTAATGTAGTCTTACCCGTTCCACAAGGCCCATAAAAAAGCATAGATGGTATTGTATCCTTCTCTACCATAGCTCTCAAGAAAGTCCCCTTACCTACGGCCTTCTCTTGACCATATAAATGATCTAGTTTAGTAGGACGCATTCGTACAGGAAGCGGCTCGTATGTATTTGTAGGTGTCATATCAAACAAACTATCCATTCTATCACCTCAATTCGCACTCAGTTTAACTGTCGTATTTTCATATCTATAACTATTCAATCAAAAAACAATTACTTCCCCGTCATAAAAGCCTAATAACATCAGTAACTCGGTAACACTGATAATATTGGCAAGATATTTATAACATTTATGACATTTAGGACTCTTAAGATTTTAAATAGTTTAAATTCTTACCAAAGATATATTTATAGTATATGATATTTCAGTCTATTTTTACACGCAAAAAAGCCCCACCATGCCGTAATGTACCGCGTTTTGATCCTGCAAGGGCAGGTGGGTGTCCTCCTCATCCTGCAGTTGTCCCGTAAGGGCGTAACGTTCAGACGAGAGTTCAGACTCCCAAAGTAAATGTGTTGGCTCAAAACTGCGATATCACACGCACATGGCAGGGATATCTTATACTTAAATAGTATCAGAAAGATTAGCAATTAACAAGTCTTGACATTTCGATTTTAATCAATTCTTGCCTATGTTTTTACACTAAAGATTGCTCTTGTTCTTCTTCTACATCTGGTTTAATATGCAACTCTTTTAATTGCTTTGGTTCTACTTCAGATGGAGCTTGGCTCATGATATCAGAAGCAGATTGAGTTTTAGGGAATGCGATTACGTCGCGGATAGATTGACGTTTTGCCATCAACATAACAAGACGATCTAAGCCAAATGCACAACCTGCATGAGGAGGTGCACCATATTGGAATGCATCAAGCATGAAGCCGAATTTGGATCTTGCTTCTTCAATGGACAAACCAATTGCTTTGAATACTTTTTCTTGTACGTCAGCTTGGTAGATACGCAAGGAACCGCCACCAATTTCTACGCCATTCAATACCATATCGTAAGCAATCGCTTTTACGCTGCCAGGATCAGATTCCAATTTATCAAGATCCGCATGGCGTGGCATTGTGAACGGATGGTGCATTGCAACATAACGTTTTTCATCTTCGTTATATTCGAACATAGGGAAATCAGTTACCCAGGTGAATGCCAATTTATCTTGGTCAATCATGTTCATACGACGTGCCATTTCAAGGCGTAGTTCACCTAATGCACGTGCCACAGTTGCAGGTTTATCAGCAATCATCAATACGAGGTCGCCACCTTTAGCACCCATTTTTTCACCGATATTGCGAATTGTATCTTCACCTAAGAACTTCATGATTTGAGACTTGATAGAACCATCTTCGTTGAAGCAAGCCCATGCAAGACCTTTGGCGCCGTAACGATTTACATATTCAACAAGGTCGTCAAGTTCACGGCGAGGAATGCCAGCGTCACCAGGTACAACGATACCTTTAACTACACCACCATTGTCGATAACAGAACGGAATACTTTAAATTCTGTATCTTTTACAAGATCAGTTACATCAGTAAAGGCCATATCAAAACGAAGATCCGGCTTATCAGAGCCGTATTTATCCATTGCTTCATCCCATGTAATACGAGACATAGGCAAAGAAATTTCTTTACCTAATGCAGTTTTAAATATATGAGCAATCATCTCTTCAAGCAATGCATAAATATCTTCTTCATCAACGAAGGACATTTCTAAATCGAGCTGAGTGAACTCAGGTTGACGGTCTGCGCGCAAATCTTCATCGCGGAAGCAACGAACGATTTGGAAATATTTTTC
>FLSE01006485.1_pt1 | contig 11246 bp, 11 predicted proteins | sample 1550461 | NCBI WGS metagenome assembly FLSE01 (sample SAMEA4031758, study PRJEB14383) | metagenome | biome: human; feature: oral; material: saliva | place: Philippines | collected 2014 | reverse complement strand
GCGACTGTTTTTGGCTACCAAGTGAAGGATCCAGAGCGTTTTGGTGTGGTCGAGTTTGATACAGACATGAATGCTATTTCCATAGAAGAAAAACCGGACAATCCTCGATCCAACTATGCAGTGACAGGTCTTTATTTCTATGATAATGATGTTGTGGAGATTGCCAAACAGATCAAACCAAGCGCACGTGGTGAGTTGGAAATCACAGATGTTAACAATGCTTATTTGAAGCGTGGGGATTTGTCTGTTGAGGTTATGGGGCGTGGTTTTGCCTGGTTGGATACAGGGACGCATGAGAGTCTGTTAGAGGCTTCTCAATATATCGAAACGGTTCAACGAATGCAAAATCTCCAGGTTGCCAACCTGGAAGAAATTGCCTATCGAATGGGTTATATCAGCCGTGAAGATGTACTGGAATTGGCGCAACCTCTTAAGAAGAATGAATACGGGCAATACTTGCTCCGTTTGATTGGAGAAATCTAGATGACAGATAATTTTTTCGGCAAAACACTTGCAGTGCACAAGATTGATGCAATTCCAGGTTTGTTAGAGTTCGATATTCCAGTTCATGGTGACAATCGTGGCTGGTTTAAGGAAAATTTCCAGAAAGAAAAGATGCTACCACTTGGCTTTCCTGAAAGCTTCTTTGCTGAAGGGAAACTGCAAAACAACGTCAGCTTTTCTCGTAAAAATGTTCTTCGAGGCCTCCATGCTGAGCCTTGGGACAAGTACATCTCGGTTGCAGACGATGGCAAGGTGCTAGGATCTTGGGTAGACCTGCGTGAAGGTGAGACTTTTGGAAATGTTTATCAGACCGAGATTGATGCAAGTAAGGGAATCTTTGTCCCTCGTGGCGTAGCCAATGGTTTCCAAGTCCTCTCGGATACAGTTTCTTATAGCTATCTAGTTAATGACTACTGGGCACTTGAGCTCAAGCCTAAATACGCCTTTGTTAACTATGCGGATCCAGCTTTGGGCATCCAGTGGGAAAATTTAGAAGCTGCAGAAGTCTCAGAAGCGGATAAACATCATCCACTGCTAAAGGATGTCAAACCACTAAGAAAAGAAGATTTGTAAAAAAGTTAAGGAATAAAAATGACTGAATACAAAAATATCATCGTGACAGGTGGGGCTGGTTTTATCGGTTCTAACTTTGTTCACTATGTTTACAATAACTTTCCAGATGTTCATGTGACAGTGCTGGACAAGCTGACTTATGCGGGTAATCGTGCCAATATTGAAGAAATTATAGGTGATCGTGTTGAGTTGGTTGTTGGAGATATTGCAGATGCAGCCTTGGTAGATAAGTTAGCTGCTCAAGCAGATGCCATCGTTCACTATGCGGCAGAAAGCCACAATGACAACTCGCTTAATGATCCGAGTCCCTTTATCCATACCAACTTCATTGGGACCTACACTCTTTTGGAAGCAGCACGTAAATACGATCTTCGTTTCCACCATGTGTCAACTGACGAAGTCTATGGTGACCTACCTCTGCGAGAAGATTTGCCAGGTCATGGAGAAGGTCCAGGTGAGAAATTTACGGCTGAAACCAAGTACAATCCAAGCTCGCCTTACTCATCAACCAAGGCAGCTTCAGACTTGATTGTCAAAGCTTGGGTGCGCTCATTTGGTGTCAAAGCGACTATTTCCAACTGTTCAAACAACTATGGTCCATACCAGCATATCGAGAAGTTCATTCCGCGCCAAATTACCAATATCCTGAGTGGTATCAAGCCAAAACTCTATGGTGAAGGTAAGAATGTCCGTGACTGGATTCACACCAATGACCATTCATCAGGTGTTTGGACGATTCTGATCAAAGGTCAAATTGGTGAAACTTACTTGATTGGTGCGGATGGTGAAAAGAACAATAAGGAAGTCCTGGAACTCATCCTCAAGGAAATGGGACAGCCAGCTGATGCTTATGATCATGTGACAGACCGTGCGGGTCACGACCTTCGCTATGCTATCGATGCTAGCAAGCTCCGTGATGAACTAGGGTGGAAGCCAGAGTTTACCAATTTTGAAGCAGGTCTCAAAGAGACCATCAAGTGGTACACAGACAACCAAGACTGGTGGAAATCTGAAAAAGAAGCCGTCGAGGCTAACTATGCCAAGACGCAACAAGTGATTAAATAATTAGATACTAAAAAGCAAGAGACCTCAAGGTCTCTTGCTTTTTATGTATGTCGTAATCTTTTATTTTCTTATTTCTTGTTTGTAAAACTCTTTAAGGGCATCCTGCCAGGTTGGAATGATGAAACCAGTCGCCTTTGCTTTTGCCAAACTCATGGTTGAGTTGAGGGGACGTTTAGCCTTAGCAGGGAACTTGCTGGAGTCTACAGGAATTACTTCGACATCACTGTCTTTAAGAATCTCGACAGCGAAGTCATACCAAGTGGTATCTTCAGTGGAGTCATTTGATAAGTGGTAGTAGCCAAATTCTTTTTGATTATCAGTCAAGTAGGTCATGAATTCAGCCAAGGTACGTGTCCAGGTTGGGCGACCGTGTTGGTCGTTGACCACTGTGAGCGTTTTATGGGTTTTGGCTAGATTTTGCATGGTAAAAACAAAGTTCTTTCCATAATTTCCAAAGACCCAAGCAGTACGGATAATGTAATGCTGTGATGTAAGGTTTTCAACGAGTTCTTCACCCATTCGCTTGGTACGTCCATACTCTGTTTGCGGATCAGGTAGGTCATCGATTTCCCACTCTTGTCCGATAGGTTTCTTTCCATCAAAGACATAGTCTGTCGAGATATAGACTAGAGTAGCTCCGTATTTCTCAGAGGCCTTGGCTACATTTTCAGTGCCAGTTACGTTGATGGCAAAATCCAGTTCTTTCCCCTCATCTTCTGCTGCATCGACAGCAGTGTAGGCTGCACAATGATAGACTAGAGTTGGCTTAACCTCAGCAAAGACTTTTTCAACCATTTCAGACTTAGTGATATCCATTTCGGCCACATCCACTGCAACATAGTCCACATTTCGCTCATCTAGTAAATAACGTAGTTCGGTACCGAGTTGACCATTGGCACCTGTAATTAAGATCATATCTTTCTCCTTGATTGTTCTTATACTTAATTATATCAAAAATATAGAAAAATCGGTTTTTAGTGAAACCTTTTTCGGTATAAACTTTGTTAGTGAAGCGCAAGAGAGACGAACAGTTATTACTTTAGAATATCCTTAAAAGTATTTTTCAGAATTTACCAAATTAAGTAGAAAGTTCAGAAAATTCTGTTGACATTTCTCTAAAAAGGGTCTATAATGGGATGTAAATTTTAAAGGAGAAAATGATGAAAAGTTCAAAATTACTTGCCCTTGCGGGTGTGACATTATTGGCAGCTGGTACTCTGGCTGCGTGCTCTGGATCAGGATCGAGTGCAAAATCTGAGAAAACCTTCTCATATATCTATGAAACAGACCCTGACAACCTCAACTATTTGACAACTGGTAAGGCAGCTACTGCAAATATTACCAGTAATGTTATTGATGGCTTGCTCGAAAATGACCGCTATGGTAACTTTGTGCCATCTATGGCTGAGGATTGGTCTGTATCTAAGGACGGCTTGACTTACACATATACGCTTCGTAAGGATGCAAAATGGTATACCTCTGAAGGTGAGGAATACGCAGAAGTCAAAGCTCAAGACTTTGTAACAGGACTTAAATATGCTGCTGATAAAAAATCTGATGGTCTTTATTTAGTTCAAGAATCAATCAAAGGATTGGACGCCTATGTTAAAGGAGAAATTACAGACTTCTCTCAAGTAGGAATCAAGGCTCTTGATGATTATACAGTTCAGTACACATTGAACAAGCCAGAAAGCTTCTGGAATTCTAAGACAACGATGGGAGTTTTGGCTCCAGTAAATGAAGAGTTCTTGAACTCCAAAGGGGATGACTTCGCTAAGGGAACTGATTCAAGTAGCATTCTCTACAATGGTCCATTCTTACTCAAATCAATTGTTGCTAAATCTTCTGTCGAATTTGCGAAAAATCCTAACTACTGGGATAAGGACAATGTCCATATCGATAAGGTTAAATTATCATTCTGGGATGGTCAAGATACCAACAAACCAACTGAAGCTTTTAAAGACGGTAGCTTTACAATGGCTCGTCTCTTCCCAACTAGTGCTAGCTATCCAGAGACTGAGAAATCATTTAAGGATAACATTGTTTATACCCAACAGGATTCATCTACTTACTTAGTAGGTACTAACATTGACCGTCAGTCATATAAATTTACATCTAAGACTACAGATGAACAGAAGACATCAACTAAGAAAGCACTTCTCAACAAAGACTTCCGTCAAGCCCTTGCTTTTGGTTTCGATAGAACAGCCTATGCTTCTCAAGTGAATGGTGCAAGCGGGGCAACTAAACTGCTTCGTAACTTGTTTGTTCCACCTACATTTGTACAGGCAGATGGAAAGAACTTTGGCGAAATGGTCAAAGACAAATTGGTGACTTATGGTGACGAGTGGAGCAACGTGAACTTGGATGATGCTCAGGATGGACTCTACAACCCAGATAAGGCCAAAGCAGAGTTTGCTAAAGCTAAGACAGCTCTCCAAGCAGAAGGTGTGAAATTCCCAATCCACTTGGATATGCCTGTAGACCAAACCAATACAACAAAAGTTCAACGTGTCCAATCTTTTAAACAGTCAGTTGAAGAAAACTTAGGATCTGATAATGTGGTTGTCGATATCCAACAACTTCAAAAAGACGATGTCTTGAACATCACTTACTTTGCGGAAACAGCTGCTGGCGAAGATTGGGATATCTCAGATAATGTGGGTTGGTCTCCAGACTTTGCAGACCCTTCTACCTACCTTGATATTATCAAACCATCTGTAGGGGAAAATACAAAGACTTACCTAGGATTTGACTCTGGAACTAACAATGCTGCGGCTAAGCAAGTTGGTTTGGAAGACTATGAAAAAATGGTTGTGGAAGCTGGGGAAGAAACTACTGACGTTTCAAAACGTTATGAAAAATATGCTGCTGCCCAAGCTTGGTTGACAGACAGTGCCTTGCTCATCCCAACAACTTCTCAAACTGGTCGTCCAATGTTGTCTAAGATGGTACCATTTACACTCCCGTTTGCATACTCTGGTAACAAGGGTATGAGCGAAGCCCTCTTGTATAAATACCTAGATGTACAAGACAAGGCGGTAACAACAGAAGAGTATCAAAAAGCTCAAGAAAACTGGTTGAAAGAAAAAGAAGAGTCAAATAAAAAGGCTCAAGAAGACCTCGCAAACCATGTGAAATAACTTTTACGAAATAATAGAATGGATTTAGTTTTCTTTTAGATACTAAATCCATTTTACATACATTATTTTTCTAATTTTATTTCTATAATGTCTGTAATAGGTTTATTTATTATATATGTTATATATAGAGTTTTTTAAATGCCCAATTTGTAAAATTAATCTAGACAGAAAAAGCCATCTATGTTAGGCTCAGATAAACTACCACATTTGTCTGAAAGGAACTAACATAAATAACCTATACTCATCTTACCACAGACGAGCTTGTAATGATAGAGGCTTACTATCAAGAAAACATAAAAGTTTCAGATATTGTGACTTCACTTGGCAGATCAAAACAGACAGTCTACAATGTCATCAACTATCTGAAAGAGAGGCGCTCTGCTTATGATTACTATAAGCGATATAAAGTCAATAAAAAACTCTGTGGCAGGAATAAAACCAGTCTTACGAAATCAGAAAAAGACTTTATCCAAACTCATTTAGAACAAAATTGGAGCCTTGATGTCATTAAGGGAGCTTATCCAGATAGGATTTCTTGTTCTATGAGAACTCTCTATCGACTAGCAGACCGCGGTATTCTAAAGAAAGAGGATCTCCCTTGGATAGGTAAAAGAAAACCAAATGGTCATAGCGAAAAACGAGGAAAACAAGCGTTGCGCAGAGATTTATGTGAGAGAGCAAACAGTTATCCTAATTTTAAGACAGAATTTGGTCACCTAGAAGGAGATACCATTGTTGGCGAGAAACACAAAATTGCAGTCATTACCTCAGTAGAACGCTGCTCAAAAGCCATCATCACACTGAAAATCAATGGACGGAAAGCAAGTGATATTGAGGCCTCCATCAATCAATGGTTGTCTCAAGTTCCCAGTCATCTCTTTAAGTCGATAACTTTTGATTGTGGGAAAAATTTTCTAATTGGGAATGTACTGAGCCCCAAAAGTTAGACAATTAATTTAACCAAAGGATTTAGTTCTGTATTGAACAGGACTAAATCCTTTTAGTTTGACTTTAATTCGTTTGTTGTTGTAATAATCAATGTAGTCTACAATGGCTTGTTCCAATCACTTAAATGATTTAAACGTTTTCTTGTAGCCATAAAACATCTCAGATTTAAGTATTCCAAAGAAAGATTCCATCATTCCGTTATTAGGACTGTTCCCTTTACGTGACATAGATGGACGAATGCCCTTGTTCTCTAAAAACTGATTATAAGATTGGTACTGATATTACCAGCCTTGGTCACGGTGAAGGATTGTTCCACTATATGATTTAGTTGGAAATATCTTCTCAAGCATGGTCTGAACTTGTTTCAAATCTGGAGAATAATAATTATTCTTCCTGTTTGGACAATGGCTATCCCATACCTGTCAATCAGGCGAATCATGTACATTAGTCCAGAAACATCCACCCTAAATCTTTTTGAAAGCTGGTCAAAGCTTAGACCTTGTTTTATGAGCTCATAGATTTGAACCTTGTCTTCATAACTTAATTTCATAAAAATAGCACCCCAATCGTTAGATTTTATGTCTAACGATTGGGGTGCAGTTCAAGATGGCTGTGCATATTATTCAGAAAAAACTATCTAGTTTTTTCTGAATAAAGGAGAATAATTTAATAATATTTAATGATATGGATTTTAACCTTTTAACACTATTTGATCATTTTTAAATTGGGTTTAATTATCGTCTTCGAGGTTGTATCTGGGGTGTTTGATTTTGCTCGCTGGTTCTTGGGTTTGGTTGTTGTGTATTGTTTTCGCTCGTACCCGAATTTGGAGTTGTTGTACTTTCTTGCGTACTAGAACTCTCTGAAGTTGAGCTAGAGCTTTCAGGTGTCGAGCTTTCAGGTGTCGAGCTTTCAGGTGTTGAACTTTGCTGAGGAGCAGTCCACACAGAACGTGCACCCTTTTTAAAGACGAATTCTCCACCTCTGTAGAGTCCTTCTGGCATAGTCCAGTCATCAGGATGATCATCTTCAGATAAATAAGTCATCATCGAACGGTAAACCTTAGCAGCAACATAGAAGCCATCACCAACGATAGGAGTCAGGCGATTCGAGTAACCAGTCCAAACGGCCATTGAATATTTACGAGTATACCCAACGAACATTTCGTCTGGAGCTACATAACCAGTGTTCTTGATGTAGTTTTCAATCTCATCATCCGTGTAGTTTGATGTACCAGTTTTACCAGCCTGTGGCAACCAAGGGAGGTAGGCTCCTCGACCAGTTCCATATGCCAAGACAGTTTTCATCATATCTGTCATCATATAGGCTGTCGTTTCTTTCATGGCACGAGTACCAGGATCAGAGAATTCTTTCGAACTGCCATCACTAAAGACAATTTTGTTAATATACATCGGTTTGCGGTAGATACCACCGTTAGCAAAAGCCGCGTAAGCAGCAGCCATCTTTTCGCTACTTGCTCCATACTTTTTATCAGATTCAGTTGTATTACTTGAAATGGCATTTGCATAGTGCATATCTGGATAGTCAATACCAAGTCCATTTAGGAAGGTTTTGGCTCTGTCTAAACCAACCTTATTCAAGGTTTCTACAGCTGGAACATTCCGTGATTGCTGGAGAGCATACTGGAGTGTTATGTTTCCAAAGTAACTTCTATCCCAGTTGTAGACGGGAGTGTCTGTTCCAGGATAATTGTAAGGAACATCGTGAACAATTGAAGCAGTTGAATCATAGATATCGTACTCCAAAGCTGGGGCATAATCTGTGATTGGCTTCATCGTTGATCCCCAGTCTCGGTTGGTTTCAACAGCTTGGTTGATTCCAAAGGAAACGTTGCTTGATTGGTGACGAGAACCTAGTTGGGCTATAACTTTTCCGTTTGTGACATCAACAATCGTAGAAGCCACTTGCAACTCATCATCTGGATAGTTGACATACTCTTCCGTATTGTAAATATCCCAGAGACGTTGTTGAACCTTAGAATCAACGTTTGTGTAGACTTCCATACCCGTAGTTAAAAGGTTATAACCTGTTTCCTGTTCAACTTGGTCAATCACCTCTTTGAGGTAATTATCCATGTATGGAGGATAACTGTTAGCCGATTTTAGGCTTTGAAGTCCATCTGTAATCGGAGTATTAATCGCTTTTTCATATTGTTCGGCTGTAATGTAACCTTGTCCCTTCATCTCAGAGAGGACGAGATTACGGCGTTCTTGAGCTGCTTCTGGATGTGAGTATGGATCATACTGGTTTGGAGCCTGAGGCATTCCGGCAAGGAGGGCCAATTGAGGAATACTCAAATCTTTGAGGTCTTTGCCATAGTAACTTTGAGCAGCCGTCTGCATTCCGTAGTTACCGTTTGACATGTAAACCTTGTTGATGTAGTAGGTCAAGATCTCTTGTTTAGTCGCTTTTTGTTCTAGCTGGACGGCGAGCCATGCTTCCTGAGCCTTACGAGAAAGGGTTTGATCAGAAGTTGATGTAGAGAAATAAGTTAATTTAATCAGCTGCTGCGTTAAGGTTGAAGCTCCCTGTAGGCCTCCACCACCACGAAGATTTCGTAGAGTGGCACCGAGGATACGAATAGTATCAACCCCACGGTGATTAAAGAAACGATGGTCCTCAATTGAGACGATGGCATTAACCAACTCCGTAGGGATTTCGTTTGCTTGTGCATTGACCCTACGTTCTGATCCGAGATCGGCAATGAGTTCATCGTTTTTGTCATAGATCTTGCTAGACGTTGTAGCGACTAGTTTACTTTCAGATAGGGCTGGAGCCTTGCTAACATAGTAGAGGAAGAGTCCTCCACCTAGCACAACTGCTGCGATAAATACAGTTAAGAGACAGATGCTGACATACTTAGCTATTCGCAGGATAGTTTGTTTGTTCATCTTGTTTTACCACCTAGTAAATGTTCTTTGATAATATCGAGATAGGGAATCTGGGGAAAGGCACCAGGCTCAATCCTATATCCATTTTCTCGAATATATCCAAGTGGCATTGACTTTTGTCCCCTATCTTGATGATAGAAACGAATCAAGTCAATGGCCGGCAATAAATAAGTTTCTTGCTGAGAAGCAAAGTGAAGAAGGACAAAGCAGATTCCTCGCTGAGCAAGGACCTGTTCCATATGCTGAATCTGATGGTGATGGAAATTCTTCATCGGAATTGCATTTCTTTGCCTAGTTTCCTTTGCTTCAAAGTCGATGTAATATCCATCATAAACCCCTGAATAGTCTGTGGTTGAAGCTTGTCTGAAGTAGGCTTCAACGATCTTAGCTCGACTTCGTTGGGGATAGTCGACACGTACGATTTGGATGGGAGTTGGTTTCTTGTGAATCACTGCTAGCCCATGTGACAAATAGTAGTCGTTCGTAGCGTTGATCATCTTTTCAAAAGACATTCCCCGATTTGCGAAATTTTTAGTTTGTGACGGGGGAGCTTGTCTCTTCTGTGATGAAATTTTATGTGGATAGTTGACCATAATTCTCCTTATTGGTACAATAACATCACTCTATTATATCATAAATTTACAAAGAAAGGGTTAAAAATGACAACAGCCTTGATTTTAGGCTATTCTGCCTTCGACCTTGGTCTCTTTAATGATAAGGATATTCGCGTTGATATTATCAAAACAGCTATTCGGAGAGACCTGGAGCGTTTAGCGGAGGAAGGGGTGAACTGGCTTGTATTTACTGGGGCTCTGGGCTTTGAGTACTGGGTGCTTCAGGTGGCAAAAGACATGAAAATAGACTATGGATTTCAGCTGGCGACCATTTTTGATTTTGAAACCCATGGCAGTAACTGGAATGAAGCCAATCAAGTGAAGTTGAGCGAATTCAAGCAAGTTGATTTTGTCAAATATGCCTATTCACAGTATGAACACAAGGGACAACTACGTGATTATCAGAAATTCTTACTGGAGAACACAGATATTTGCTATCTTTTTTATGATGAAGAAAAGGAAACTAAGTTACAATATTTTTATCAAATGATGAAAAATCAAGCGGACTATGTTACAAGACGATTAACATTTGAGGATTTGAATGAACTAGCAGAAAATTTTTCTGAAAAGTAACCCTTTGACCTTGATTTTTACTTGTCTTTTTTTATATAATAATACTAGTAACCCAGAATGGAGAGAGAGACATGGCAAGTATTATATTTTCAGCAAAAGATATTTTTGAACAAGAGTTTGGACGCGAAGTACGTGGATATAGCAGAGCAGAGGTGGATGAATTCCTAGATGATGTGATTAAGGATTATGAAACCTACGCGGCTTTGGTTAAATCCCTTCGCCAAGAAATTGCCGATTTGAAGGAGGAGTTGTCTCGTAAACCACAGGCGGCTCCAACTCAACCAGACTCTATTGAAGTAACGGCTTCTACTTCAATGACAAACTTTGATATTTTGAAACGCTTAAATCGTCTCGAAAAAGAAGTATTTGGTAAGCAAGTCTTAGACAATCAAGATTGATATTGAGTAAGGGATGAGTGCAATTTTTGGATAATCGCGTGAAGAGAATCTCTTTTCATGAGGAAAGTCCATGCTAGCACAGGCTGTGATGCCTGTAGTGTTTGTGCTAGGCGAAACCATAAGCCTAGGGACGAGAGATCGTTACGGCAGTCGAAATGGCTAAGTCTTCGGATAGGTCAGAATAGGCTTGAAAGTGCCACAGTGACGGAGTCTTTCTGGAAACGGAGAGAGTGGAACGCGGTAAACCCCTCAAGCTAGCAACCCAAATTTTGGTCGGGGCATGGAGTGCACGGAAACGAACGTAGTACTCTGACTACTAGCAGATTTATGCTGTTAGTGGTAGACAGATGATTATCGAAGGAAGTGGTCCTAGTCACTTCTGGAACAAAACATGGCTTATAGAAAATTGCATATAGGTTGGGGCTGAGAAATCTTTCTCAACCTCATTTTTTAAAGTGAACAAAAGAAAGGTCTTGCAAGACTAGAAATGAAAGAACAATTTAATTTAATCGCAAC
>FLSE01005516.1_pt1 | contig 11376 bp, 8 predicted proteins | sample 1550461 | NCBI WGS metagenome assembly FLSE01 (sample SAMEA4031758, study PRJEB14383) | metagenome | biome: human; feature: oral; material: saliva | place: Philippines | collected 2014 | reverse complement strand
TCAACAGCTATTCAAGCCTTTACAAAAGAAGGCGAGGCTGTTTTGATTAACACGCCTGTCTATCCACCTTTTGCTCGCAGTGTCAAGTTGAACAATCGTAGATTGATTACCAATTCTTTGGTGGAAAAGGATGGTCTGTTTGAGATTGACTTTGACCAACTGGAGAAGGATTTGGTGGAAGAGGATGTCAAACTTTACATTCTCTGCAATCCTCACAATCCTGGTGGACGTGTTTGGGAAAAAGAAGTCTTGGAGAAGATTGGGCAACTTTGCCAGAAACACGGTGTTTTGCTAGTTTCGGACGAGATTCACCAAGATTTGGCCCTTTTTGGTCACAGACACCATTCTTTCAATACCATTAATCCTGCCTTCAAAGATTTTGCAATTGTCTTGAGTAGTGCCACTAAAACCTTTAATATTGCGGGAACAAAAAATTCCTATGCAGTCATTGAAAATCCTAAGTTGAGACTGGCTTACCAGAAACGCCAGTTGGCCAATAATCAGCATGAAATTTCAGGCTTGGGCTATTTGGCTACAGAAGCTGCCTATCGATATGGGAAGGATTGGCTAGAGGAACTCAAGCAAGTCTTTGAAGACCACATCAATTATGTGGTGGATTTATTTGGTAAAGAGACTAAAATCAAGGTCATGAAACCGCAAGGAACCTACTTGATTTGGCTTGATTTTTCAGCCTATGACTTGACTGATGAAAGATTGCAAGAGCTGTTGAGAAATGAAGCTAAGGTTATCCTTAACCGTGGTTTGGATTTTGGGGAGGAAGGGAGTCTCCATGCCCGTCTCAATGTAGCCATGCCTAAATCTCTGCTGCAAGAAGTTTGTCAGCGGATTGTGACGACTTTTGCCAAACTTTAAAAATCCAGCCTTCTAGGAGAAAAGTCTTCCTAGGAGGCTATTTTCATAGAGGAACATATGGTATAATAAAAAGATAAGGTAAAGGTAGAAATATGGCTAAATTGATTCCGGGGAAAGTCCGTATCGAAGGCGTTGCCCTTTATGAAACTGGTAAAGTTGACATCATCAAGGAAAAGAATAATCGACTCTATGCTCGCGTTGCAGAAGAAGAACTGCGCTATAGTTTAGAGGATGATTTGGTTTTTTGTGCTTGTGATTTTTTCCAGAAGAGGGGCTACTGTGTGCATTTGGCGGCGCTGGAGCATTTTCTAAAAAATGATGAGCGTGGCCAAGAAATCTTTCAGAGTCTGGAAGAAGGTCATGAAGAAAAAGAGGCCGTTGAAACCAAGGTTACCTTGGGTGGCAAATTTTTGGACCGAATCTTGTCTCCAAAATCAGACCGATCCTATGAGTTGTCGGCTGTGGGACAAGTGGAAGCAGGAACCAATCGTATCTTGTGGACTCTGAGGATCGGGCAAACCAATAGTCAAAAATACTATGTTATCCGGGATATTCCACTCTTTTTAAAAGTCGTCGAGAAGAGAAAACCTTATATGATTGGTAAAACTTATGAGGAGTCTCTATCTTGGGAAGCCTTTAATGAGGAAAGTCAAGAGCTTCTGACTTTCTTAGGCGGACTAATGGAGGAAGGACTTAGTCCAGAGCTTTTTTTCCAAAACCAAGGTCGGCATCTCTTTTTCCCTCTGACTTTTTTTGAGCAGGGTGTGAATTTACTGATGACCTTGCCCCATTTTCAATTTGACCATCAAGTGGATAGCTACCAGACTCTACTTTTTCAGGATATGCATGCGGATGCTAATCTATTTGCCTTTACAGTAACAGAATACTCAGATTATTTTGAAATGGAAATCGGTGAGAGTCCAAGGGTTAATGTCTTTTATCAGGGAGCTGTGCTTTTCCATAAAGGACAGGTTTATTTTCTAACAGACCAGCAGATGTGCCTTCTCAAGGAAATCAAAGCGCTGCCTTTGGATCAACATGGAAAGAAATACCTGCAATTTGATAGTAGTGACCGAGATAAGTTGGCTTCTTGTTTAACTCTTTTTAGCCAGATGGGGACCGTTTCAGCTCCAGAACGTCTACAAATCAAAACTTTTACACCCTCTTTTTACTTTGATAGGGAAGAGGATAATCGGATTCGTTTAGAAATTCAGTTTGATTATGGAGATAAGAAGGTATCTAGCCGACAAGAGTTAGAAGAATTACCATTTTCGAGTGATGCTGAATTAGAAGAAAGAGTTTTTCAAATCTGTTTGGCAGCGGGATTTGAAGCAGACTTTCAATCTTGGCGTCAGGCCTTAAAAGCAGAGTCTGTCTATCATTTCTTCCATGAAATCATTCCAGTTTTTGAAAAACTCGGAAATGTTGACCTATCAGACAAGCTAGAAGAACTCTATAACCTAGCAAGCCCTCAAGTGCAGATTGCTTCCAAGGGAGGCCTCTTGGAAATCCAATTTGATTTTCAAGATATTGCCCAAGAGGAAATTGACCAAGCCATGCAGGCCTTGGTTGCCAACAAGGATTTTTATATTGATTCGTCCAATCAAGTCTACTTTTTCGATGAAGAAACCAAGAAAATTCGCCAAAATCTACAGGAACTAGGACAATTTGAATTAAAAGATGGGGCCTTGCAGGCTCGAAAATCCTTAGCTTATAGTTTAGCTCATCTCTTTGAAGGACGTGACCGTGTTTCTTTTTCACAAGAATTCCAGAATTTGGCCCACGATTTGACGCATCCAGAGGACTTCCCTAGACAAGCAACTCAGGTTCAGGCTGATTTGCGAGATTATCAGGAAAAGGGAATCGGCTGGTTGCAGATGCTCAATCATTATGGTTTTGGTGGGATTTTAGCTGATGATATGGGACTTGGTAAAACTCTTCAGACCATTGCTTTTTTGACCAGTCAAGTGACCAAAGAAAGTCGGGTTTTGATTTTAGCGCCGTCAGGTTTGATTTACAACTGGGCAGATGAATTTCAGAAATTTGCTCCACAGTTGGATGTGGCTGTTGTTCATGGCTTGAAAGCTAGTCGTGAAGAGATTCTTGCTGAGAGCCATCAAATCTATGTGACGAGTTATGCTACCTTCCGTCAGGACAGTGAGCTTTATCAGGGGATGGCCTTTGACTTCCTTTTCTTAGATGAGGCTCAGGTCATGAAAAATGCCCAAACTAAGATTGCTCAGACCTTGAGACAATTTGTGGTGCCGTCAGTTTTTGCCTTGTCAGGAACTCCTATTGAAAACCATCTGGGTGAGTTGTGGTCTATTTTCCAAATCGTCATGCCAGGACTTTTGCCAAGCAAGAAAGAATTTATGAAATTACCAGCTGAGCGCGTTGCTCAGTTTATCAAACCTTTCGTGATGCGACGTAAGAAAGAAGAAGTTCTGACTGAATTACCAGACTTAATCGAAGTGGTTTATAAAAATGAACTGGAAGACCAGCAAAAGGCTATTTACCTAGCCCAGTTGCAACAGATGCGAGACCGTCTGGCTCAAGTGTCAGATCAGGAATTTCAGCGAAGTCGGGTGGAAATCTTGTCTGGTCTGATGCGCTTGCGTCAAATCTGTGACACTCCTGCCCTCTTTATGGAAGATTATCAGGGAGCCAGTGGCAAACTGGATAGTCTTCGAGACCTGCTACTACAGGTGGCAGACGGCGGACACCGTGTCTTGATTTTCTCGCAGTTCAAGGGAATGTTAGAGAAAATTGAACAAGAACTGCCAGACTTGGGCTTGACTTCCTTTAAAATTACAGGTTCAACCCCAGCCAAGGAAAGACAAGACATGACCAAGGCCTTTAACCAAGGGGAAAGAGATGCCTTTCTGATTTCCCTCAAGGCTGGTGGTGTCGGTCTGAACCTGACAGGTGCCGATACGGTTATTTTGGTTGATCTTTGGTGGAATCCTGCGGTGGAAGCGCAAGCTATTGGCCGTGCCCATCGAATGGGTCAGGAAGAAACGGTTGAGGTCTATCGCTTAGTGACCAAGGGAACCATTGAAGAAAAAATACAGGAACTCCAAGAACAAAAGAAACATCTGGTGTCACAAGTATTGGATGGAACAGAGTCACGTGGCAGTCTGACCCTAGCAGAAATTAGAGAAATTTTGGGAATTTCTGAAGCCAGCACTTGAAAAATCAAGACAATACGCTATAATGAAGTGTTGAAAGGAAATAGAAAATGAGAGAAGAACGATTTCCATTGGTGTCAGATGATGAGATCATGTTGACTGAGATGCCGGTTATGGACCTCTATGATGAATCTGACTTTATCAGTAATATCAAGGGAGAATACCGTGATAAGAATTATCTGGAGTGGGCCCCTATTACTGAAGAAAAACCATTAAAACAGATTGAAAAGCTAGTAGAGAAACCTAAAAAGGCTGGCTTAGGAGTAAAAAAAGAAGGAAAAAGCTATGCGGAGGTGGCGCGTGAAGAAGCGCGTGCGGACTTGAAAAAGAAACGCTCAGCAAGTTATCTGACTAAGGATATTACTCCTACAAGACGCCATTCTCAGCCAAGTCTGGTTAGACAGGACAATCAACCTACCGCACCTTTCCAAAAGGAAAATCCTGGTGAATTTGTTAAATATAGTCAAAAATTGACCCAGTCTCATTACATCTTGGCGGAAGAAGTGAACAATATTTCGACTCAAGCTGAGCCAAAAGAAACTTCAGGCCCAAAGAAAAACAATTATGATTTTCTGAAGAAGAGCCAAATCTACAATAAAAAGAATCAACAAAAAGAACAAGAACGTCAGGTTGCCCAAGAGTTGAACCTGACAAGAATTACGGAATAGGGGAGAAAACATGTCAAAGACATATCATTTTATCGGAATTAAGGGATCAGGTATGAGTGCCTTGGCCTTGATGTTGCACCAAATGGGGCATAAGGTACAGGGATCAGATGTTGAAAAGTACTACTTTACTCAACGTGGTCTTGAGCAGGCAGGGATTACTATTCTTCCTTTTGATGAAAAGAATCTAGACGGTGATATGGAAATTATCGCTGGAAATGCCTTTCGTCCAGATAACAACGTCGAAATTGCCTATGCGGACCAAAATGGAATTAGCTACAAACGCTACCATGAGTTCCTAGGTAGCTTTATGCGTGACTTTGTTAGCATGGGAGTTGCTGGAGCGCATGGAAAAACTTCAACAACGGGTATGTTGTCTCATGTCTTGTCTCACATTACAGATACTAGCTTCTTGATTGGAGACGGGACTGGTCGTGGTTCAGCCAATGCCAAATATTTTGTCTTCGAATCTGACGAATATGAGCGTCACTTCATGCCTTACCACCCAGAATACTCTATTATCACTAACATCGACTTTGACCATCCAGACTATTTCACAAGTCTCGAGGATGTTTTCAATGCCTTTAACGACTATGCTAAACAAATTACCAAAGGTTTGTTTATCTACGGAGAAGATGCTGAATTGCGTAAGATTACTTCTGATGCTCCGATTTATTACTATGGTTTTGAAGCAGAAGGCAATGACTTTGTCGCTAGTGATTTTCTTCGTTCAACAACTGGTTCAACCTTCACAGTTCATTTTCGTGGACAAGAGCTGGGTCAATTCCACATTCCAACCTTTGGTCGTCACAATATCATGAATGCGACAGCCGTTATTGGATTGCTTTACACAGCAGGATTTGATTTGAATTTGGTGCGTGAACACTTGAAAACATTTGCCGGTGTTAAGCGTCGTTTCACTGAGAAAATTGTCAATGACACAGTGATTATCGATGACTTTGCTCACCATCCAACAGAAATTATTGCGACCTTGGATGCAGCTCGTCAAAAATATCCAAGCAAAGAAATCGTAGCAATTTTCCAACCGCATACTTTTACAAGAACCATTGCCTTGTTGGACGAATTTGCCCACGCTTTGAATCAAGCGGATGCTGTTTATCTAGCGCAAATTTATGGCTCTGCTCGTGAAGTAGACCATGGTGACGTTAAGGTAGAAGACCTAGCTAATAAAATCAACAAGAAACACCAAGTTATCACTGTTGAAAATGTTTCTCCACTCCTAGACCATGACAATGCTGTTTATGTCTTTATGGGAGCAGGGGACATCCAAACCTATGAATATTCATTTGAACGTCTCTTGTCTAATTTGACAAGCAATGTTCAATAGGCTATTCACATGGAAATTCCAATTAAGATCATTCAGGCAAGTAAGTCTGATTTGCCTGAGATAGAGGCACTGCAGACCTCATCTTTTCCAGCTGACAAGCAGCTGACTTCCTATAGTTTAGAAGAAAGTATCCGTAAGTGTGCGGATACCTTTCTTCTAGCTAGGGATGAAAATCAGCTGTTGGGCTATGTTCTAGGTTGCCCTCAGCCCCACAATCCGCAATGTCTAGAAGTACATTCTTTAGTCATTGATGATGACCATCAGAGACAGGGCTTTGGAACGCTTCTTCTTGCGGCTTTGAAAGAGGTGGCGGTTGAGCAGGATTACAAAGCTATTCGTTTGAAGAGTCCTGATGAGTTGCTTTCCTATTTTGAAATGAACGGTTTTATTGATGAAGAAGAGATAGATTCGCTATATACAGCTAGTCAAGGTTTTAGTATGATTTGGTTTAATCCTTTTTATCTGGAGGCACAATGAAAATTAGGAAAGCAAGATTAGAAGATTTAGATCGTATCGTTGAGATTGAACTAGAAAATTTCTCGATTGAAGAAGCCATTCCTCGCTCTGTTTTTGAGGCGCATTTGCGAGAAATTCAGACCTCGTTTTTGGTTGCAGAAAAAGAAGGTAGAATTATGGGCTATATAGAAGGTCCAGTTGGCCCCCACCGCCATCTGCAAGACCAGTCTTTTACAGAAGAGATAGAAGATTATAGTCATGATTCGGGTGGTTATGTCTCTGTAACCTGTCTCTCTATTGCCAAAGAGGCACAGGGCCTTGGACTGGGCCAAAAATTACTAACAGCCTTGAAAAAATTGGCTCTTGAACACGAAAGAGAAGGTATTAATCTAACCTGTCATGACTATCTCATCGCCTACTATGAAAAGCATGGATTTGTCAATGAAGGTCAGTCCCAGTCAACCTTTGCAGGGGAAACCTGGTATGATATGGTCTGGGAAGCTAAAAAATAAGCTAGAAAAGCATGCTAGGTTGCTTTTCTTTCGTTTTTAAGATATAATATTATGGATTGTCAACGAGGAGGATAAACTTTTGAGTGAAAAGCCAAGAGAAGACGAAAAATTAAGCTTTAAAGAGCAGATTTTACGTGATTTAGAAAAAGTAAAACGTTATGAAGGGATTCGTCAAGAGGCCGCTGAACTTGATGAAAAAAAATCAGCTTTGTCTGTCCCTGACACAAAAATTGCTGATGAAGAAGTGATGAATGCATCCCTATCAGCTGTTGAAAAAATTATGGAGAATGCACCACGTGTTCCACAGCATCCTAGTGAAGATGTGCCAGCATCACCAGCAGATGAATTAAGAGAAGAAGCTCCGATTACTCCTAGTCACCCTAGTCAAGATGCTCCAACTTCACCAGCTGAAGCAAGTCCATCAAGACCAGCTCCAGGACCAGGGCCTGGTCGTCAAGGAAATGTTGAAGAAGATTTCAACGTAACTCCAACAAGAGTAGCTGTTTCTTATAAGACTGAAGCTAAAAAAGAGCCTCAGAAAGAAGTAACAAAACCTGAACCAGTTACGGAAACGGAAGCTGTTGAAGCCGTTTCTGAAACTCCACGTCGTAGTCGTCGTGAGACAGTTAAACCAGTTAAGAAGAAAAAATCACATTTGAAGGCTTTCTTCATTTCACTATTGATTTTCCTTGCTCTGATTTCGGCAGGTGGTTACTTTGGTTACCAGTATGTTCAATCATCTTTATTACCAGTTGATGCAAATTCTAAGGAATATGTAACGGTTCAAATCCCAGAAGGATCCAATGTTCAAGAGATTGGATCAGCACTTGAACATTCTGGTGTGATTAAACACGGAGTGATTTTTGCTTTTTATGCTAAATATAAGAATTACTCAGATTTGAAGGCTGGATATTACAATTTGCAAAAGAGCATGAGTACAGAGGATATCATTAAGGAACTCCAAAAAGGTGGTACTCCTGAACCTCAAGAACCTTCACTTGCAGATTTGACCATTCCAGAAGGATATACCATTGATCAAATTGCCCAAGCTGTAGGCCAATTACAAGGTGAATTTAAAGAGCCTTTGACCGCGGAAGCTTTCTTAGCTAAAGTGCAAGATGACAACTTTATCAGTCAAGAAGCTGCTAAATATCCAAACCTACTTGAAAGCTTGCCAACGAAAGAAAGTGGAGTTCGTTACCGTTTGGAAGGTTATCTTTTCCCAGCGACATACTCTATCAAGGAAAGCACGACTATTGAAAGCTTGATTGATGAGATGTTGGCAGCCATGGATAAGACCTTGACTCCGCACTATAGTGCAATTAAGTCTAAGAACTTGACAGTTAATGAATTGCTAACAATTGCTTCACTTGTTGAAAAAGAAGGTGCTAAGACTGAAGATCGTAAATTGATTGCAGGTGTCTTCTACAATCGTTTGAACCTTGGTATGCCACTTCAAAGCAATATCGCAATCTTGTATGCCCAAGGGAAACTTGGCCAAAATATCAGCCTAGCAGATGATGCTGGAATTGATACATCGATTAATTCACCATACAATGTTTATACAAAACCTGGTTTGATGCCTGGTCCAGTGGATAGTCCAAGTCAGGACGCGATTGAAGCAAGTATCAACCAAACAAAGAGTGAGAACCTATACTTTGTAGCTAATGTTACAGATGGTAAAGTCTATTACGCAGTTACTCAAGAAGAACATGATCGTAATGTAGCTGAACACGTCAATAGCAAGCTTACTCAAAATAGTAGTTCAAACTAAGACTACAAAAATGAGAATCTCAGATAGAGATTCAATACTATCTAAAGAAAGTTGAGAAAAATGGCAGAAAAAACATATCCTATGACCCTTGCGGAAAAGGAAAAACTTGAAAAAGAATTAGAAGAATTGAAATTGGTCCGCCGACCAGAAGTGGTAGAACGCATAAAGATTGCTCGTTCATATGGTGACCTTTCAGAAAACAGTGAATACGAAGCGGCTAAGGATGAACAAGCCTTTGTTGAAGGACAAATCTCTAGCTTGGAAACAAAAATCCGTTATGCTGAAATCGTCAATAGCGACTCAGTTGCCGATGATGAAGTAGCGATTGGTAAAACAGTCACTATTCAAGAAATTGGTGAGGACGAAGAAGAAGTTTATATTATCGTAGGTTCAGCAGGTGCGGATGCCTTTGCAGGTAAGGTTTCAAATGAAAGCCCAATTGGACAAGCCTTGATTGGTAAGAAAACAGGTGACACAGCAACCATTGAAACACCTGTTGGTAGCTATGATGTAAAAATCTTGAAGGTTGAAAAAACAGCCTAAAAATAAAAAAAAGGAGTGAGGAGGCAGTGCGCTTCACTCACTCCTTTTTCCATTTTAAATTGAATTGGAGACGTTATGAGTTCAAAGAAGAAAAAAAATAAGATGGAGCGTGGTCTGACCAATCGTCACGTGCAGGTTATGGCCATTGCGGGAACAATTGGAACAGGACTCTTTTTGGGAGCAGGTCGCTCTATCAGCCTAACAGGTCCTTCTATTGTACTAATTTATATGATTACGGGAGCATTCATGTTCCTCATGATGCGTGCGGTTGGGGAAATGCTCTACCAAGACCCTGAGCAACATACCTTTATCAACTTTATCACGCGCCATTTGGGTAAGGGCTGGGGTTATTTCTCGGTTTGGTCTTACTGGCTATCCGTTGTCTTTATCGGTATGGCGGAAATCACTGCTATCTCTCACTACGTTCAGTTTTGGTTCCCTAGCTGGCCAAGTTGGATGATTGAGATTGGATTTTTAACCATTCTAGCCTTGGTCAATCTGATTGCGGTGAAGCTCTTTGGGGAAGTTGAGTTTTGGTTTGCGATGGTCAAGATTGTGGCTATTTTAGCCATGATTGCAACAGGAGTCTTTATGGTCTTGACAGGCTTTAAGACACCTCATGGAGTAGCAAGTTTGGCCAATATCACCGACAATTTCTCCCTCTTCCCTAACGGTGGAGTGAACTTTGTCATGGCCTTCCAGATGGTTTTCTTTGCCTACCTCATGATTGAGTTTATCGGTGTAACAACTTCTGAAACCAAAAATCCACGTCAGGTCTTGCCAAAAGCTGTTAAGGAAATTCCTTTGCGTATCGCCTTTTTCTACGGTGGTGCCCTCTTAGCCATCATGGCTATCATTCCTTGGCGTGAGCTTGTTTCTGCTGATTCTCCCTTTGTTACGGTGTTTGAATTAGCAGGTATCAAGTGGGCAGCAGCCTTGATTAACTTCGTTGTTTTGACATCAGCAGCATCTGCTCTCAACTCAACCCTTTATTCAACAGGTCGTCATTTGTACCAGATTGCCCATGATTCGCCAAATCCATTCCTAAAAGCGATCAAGGCAGATACCCTTTCTCGCCACAATGTGCCACAAAATGCCATCATTGCCTCAGCAATCTTGATTGCCCTAGCAGCCTTTATTAATGTCTTGCCAGGTGTTTCCGATGCCTTTGCCTTGATTACGGCATCATCATCCGGTGTCTATATCGCCATTTATATCTTGATTATGGTGGCTCACCTTAAATACCGCAAGTCACAAGACTTTATGGCGGACGGCTATCTCATGCCCCATTATCGTTTCTTAAATCCTTTAACCATGCTCTTCTTTGTCTTTGTCTTTGTAACCCTCTTTTTACAAGAGTCTACATTTGTAGGAGCAATCGGTTCAGCTATCTGGATTATTGGTTTTGGTATTTATAGCCAGTGGAAATTTAGAAAATAGCTTAAGAACTCATCAACTCAGGTTGGTGAGTTTTTGTTTTAAAATCAAGTCAAAAAACACCAGAGTCTAAAGTGACTTTGGTGCTTTGAGGTTATAAACATGTTGCTCTAGACTGGTGTTGATAGTTATTCCTCATCTTCTGTAGGGAATGGAATGCCAGTTTTATTCAATCGTTTAACTGCTTGGACGAACAGGTTCTTTGTTTCAAATATCTTTGCTAGTGGGAAGAGGTCGTTTTGGGCATCCATGTAATGAATAACAGTATTAGCTTGTTTAATACCCTTTGGGTTATTTTGTCGAAGTAGATTGTAAACTTCAAACATGCTTAAATGAAACAGGTTATATACTGAATATGGATTATGGAATTCTTTAGACATTATGATCTTCAACTTATAGATGAGATTTTCTGCTTTATCGTAGTATCCATAGCGAGAATATGTTCTAACTAAAATCGTTCCAGTTATAGTATATCTGCGATAAGACAGATCAGTTACATCCTTGGAATCTTCCAATCCTTTCATAATTAGCTTTTCGATGTATTCAAGGAATTTTAACTCAAAAAATTGAATCTTAAACA
>FLSE01000376.1_pt1 | contig 11377 bp, 23 predicted proteins | sample 1550461 | NCBI WGS metagenome assembly FLSE01 (sample SAMEA4031758, study PRJEB14383) | metagenome | biome: human; feature: oral; material: saliva | place: Philippines | collected 2014 | reverse complement strand
TCTTGTCGAAGTGCAGCCCCGCCTAGTTGGTTGATGGTCAGAGTTCGATCTTGGAAGCCTTAGACTTCTTCGGCTTCACATCGTCCCATTCGACCTTCTTGATGTTGTTGCGCTTGCTGGTCTCACCGTTGTACTCGGACTTCTCGACATCAACGGTGATTGTCGCCGTCTTGCCAACGATGTCGAGAGCAACCTGGTAGTAGTAGTCGGTGGTGCGTTCCGTGCGCTCGGTAGGCCAGGGGTTACCCGACGCAGTGCAGAACTTGGGGAGGTCCCAGTGCAGGCCATTCTTAGTGACCATGACCAGCCAGTAACGAATCTGGCGCGCCGCGTGCTCGCCTTCTGTGACCACGAAATCGACCGTGTACATGGGGTTGCCCTTCTTGGACTCCCCTAGCTCACAGGCATCAACGGTCACCTTGTACCGGCCCTTGGGCAGAGGTTCGAAAGACATGGACTCAGCAACGTCCAGGCTCATCAGTGCATCGAGATCAACCATTCTTGTTCTCCTTCTTGTTGGTGATGATGTAGTTGTTGATAGTTTCAGGCAGCCACCCGTAGGTGACTAGCTTGCTGTGTCGAATGATAGCATCTGGCTGCGGAAAACCCTTGGAGTTTTCTCGTATGCGGTACAGAATCGTCGTACGGTTGATGCCTGTTCTTTCAATCACGTCAGTGATCGACAAGTACTCAGTCGCCATCCTCCGCCTTCGTATCGTAATGCTCATGAACCCAGTGCATAATCTTCGACATGGTTGGGTTTCCAACCATCGGTGGCATGTTGTCGAAGCGTGTCTTAGTCAGGATACTAGACGACGACTTGACATTCAGGACGACAACAAGGTTCTCTTCCTCATTGTCTCCCACGTCCTCCCACGTCATACGACCAATCAGGTCGAAGATGGAAGGAAGCTTCTTGAAGCTCTTCTTACCTTCGAAGTCAGGCGCGATCTGGGAGAGGCGTTCCGTCTCCACGATTTCGCGTGACTCGTGGGTGATACAGATGATATTCAGAGACATATCGAAGGCAACCATGTTCACAAGGTCCAGTACCTTGTCGTATGCCGCCGCCCACATGGCGAAAGAATCCTTCGGATTGATCGCTGTGAAGTGGAGTTTAATAAGCTCCTGAAGTCGGTCAACCGTGTCGATAATAACCGTCTTGAAGGGCTTATCCTTGGCCTCACTGATCTTGCCGAGCAGGTCTGCGAACTCCTTGTATGTCGCGGGTTGCACAACGAGCATGTTGTCCAAGTCGCCATATTTAGCAGCGGGCGCAGTGCCCCGCTCCAAGTCAACGTAGAGCACAGGACCAAGCTCTTTGACAGTGCTGGCTGTCGAAGCAAGCGAAGTCTTCCCCGTACCTGAAGGCCCATAGAGTAGAATCTTCAGCTTAGGAACATCCTTGCGGGGGTCTGAAACCTCAATGTTGAGGCCTGTCAGGAAGTTATCGAACTTTCCCATGTTTCTCCTTTCTTCTCTACCGCTTAAAAGCGCAGTAGTAACAGCCGGGATGGCTGTCGAGTTCCCTAATGTTGTCCCGATTTTCGTCAGCCCACTGGAAGATTTGGTTGGCTCGTTCGAGGACGGCAAGAGCTGCTGCCCTGTCGTACTTGAAGCATAGCTCATGACTGGCTTGTAGGACACTCTCGATGGTGCAGTCCCTCGGGAAGAGGACAAGCGAGCAGTAGTTCACCTCGTAACCACTGTTCTCCATACCCAAACCGTACAGCATCATTTGATAGTAGTACTTCTTGAGCTGAAGCTCAGTGCGAGAGTCCGAGTAGAACTCTGGCTCTTGATGTTCATTGAAGAAGGTTGCTGACGAGAAGGCCTTGATCTTCTTTTTCGACAGAACCTTGTAGTCAACGACATGCCCTGTCAGCACGTCGAAGCCATCACAGGTACCAGAGATGTCTCCGTACCCATCGATGGTGCCGACAGATACCTTAGTCTCCTTGAGGTAACCCTTGAGGCCAATGACATTCTCTAGGTAGAGGTGGAAGGCCGTGCCGATTATCGGCGCGAGGGGGTGATTGTTGGCTTCCTCATGGATGCCGAGCAGCTTCTCTGCAAGACAGCGCTCGCAGAGGTCTCCCAACTCAGACGGTCCTACCTTACGTTGCCTGTCACGCGGCGAGGGCTTCGACAGCTCCCGGATAAGAGAATCATAGATGTCACTCATGAGATGCCCACTCTTTGTACTGGTCTTCCTTCATGACGTACAAGTTCCATGCGAACTGGTACAACTCATCTAGAGGCGACTCAATGAAAACCAGAAAGTCGCCTTCCTCAATGACCTTCCACAACTCCCGTGTCCCAAACAGTGGGACACACGAAGTGTGGCGCACGATCTGATCCAAGCCAGGCTTAACCTCCCACCTTGTCTTACGAATTTTGTCCTGTTCGACAGAAGTAAACATGAATCCAGGCGGAACCTGGATAACCAGCTTACCCTTCGACATGATGAACTCCCTTCGACAGGCCCGCGAGTAGTTCTGTCGCCTCGCTAGAGTTGTTATAGTCTCCGAGGTACACAACCTCCACGATCTCAGGGCAGGATGAGATGAGGTGTGCGCACCCACGACAAGGATAGTGAGTCACATAGAGAGTGTATTCACTCCCATGTTCTGCCATCTTCCGGATGGCACCTCGTTCCGCGTGCACAGTGTTGACACAGTGGCCGTCCACCATTCTGTGCCCCCCTGTGTCGCACGGCTCAAGGCCAGGCGGTGTCTCATTGAATCCCTTCGACACCACCCGCCCTGTCGCACGGTCAACGATCACACACCCGACATGCGCACGGTCACAACGAGACTTCTTAGCCTCGTCTCGTGCTGCCTTAATGTACTCTCTCACTTGGAAAGAATCTCCTTATGCTCCGGTGACATAGTAGCAGCCCATTTGAGAACCTTGTATCCAAAGTCTGTGACTCCCGAGCGGGGGTCAATGATCTTTGGGACTCGTGACCACTTGTAATCAAGGAACGCAAGAGTGTTTCCACTCATATAACGCATGAGCCTTGCGAGTGCAGAAGTCCTCAGAACGACCATGTTGCCGTCTTCATCCTCCTTAAGTGCAAGCAGACTCATCCCACTCAGCCGTGCCGAGTAGGGACAAATGTTCTCAGGGAAGTCATCCCTGTAGAAACCTGCCTCGTTTTGGTCATGATCCACCCACATGAGCGACAGGTCAAGAGGCTTTGCGGCGTCGAGGTCAATGCTCTTCGACACCAGCTCGCGTGCGTTGCACTTCAAATCCGTGAGTGTCGGCACGGTGAAGACCTGGTTGTTGAAAGGATCAACGACAGCCATCTCGCTGTCGGCCGTCCACCACTGTGCGCACACAGCGCCAGAGGTGTTAATCAATCGCAGGTCACCATTCACAAGGGAAGCTGTCCCAAGTTTAGCCCCGCTCGGGGTGGTAACAACGCCATCTTCGACAGGAAGATATTTCCGCTTGATGTAGTCAGACGGCAAATCCTCCCAACCGTAGCCAAGGATGGGGCTATAGATTTCCTTGATGCTTACTCCCATGTCTCTCCTACTTCATAGTAATGAAATTCAACAATCGGGACCCACTGTCGAGTTGGGTACTGAACTCTGTCACTAATGTAGTACCTAACAGTGTCAAAGCCGATTGACACTGTCCGTGATGTGAATAGTGATTCATCCCCCTGTGCGGTGTACCATAGGTGAATTTCCTGGTTGTCACTGAATAAGGTCCCATTGTTAGTAGCTTCAGTTTCTTTCCGGCCATCCAATGTCACATAGGTCTCCCACTTGTAATCAAGCACATGAATGCAGACGACACTGCCATCAGTGAACTGAATATATGCATCCCTGTTGTTGTTGTCTAGCCAGAACTTTTCCACGCTCTTCTTCAGAAGCTTAGCGACGGTCTTGTGGTTTACTTCAATGATCCGCATCAGTTTTCTCCCTTCACCAGAAAGCGGGTGAGTGCCCAAACGAGGACTAACAGAACCGTGATCATAAGGAAGATTGCTGCCAGAGCTGCAAGGTAGAAGGCACAAGCAATCACGATGTACATGTGCCATGACGGGAACCAGAGGCCCGTCATGGTAAGGGCAATACAGAACATGATCGGAATAAACGAGTGCCGCTTGCGTTCATTCCAACTGCCATTTAGTTCGTTAGTGCAATCGTCATGCATAGTGGGTTCCTTTCTGTTGGTGTTTCTTTTCTAGATTAGGCCGCTGGCCTTCAGTCTGTCAAACCGTTCCTGCAAGCGGCCTAGCACACGGTCATCCACCGTGTCGATAGCTTGAATCAGGAAGCGGTTGACAGCCGTCTTTTGCCCCTGTCGATTAAGGCGTCCCGTCGCCTGTTCGTTAATGACCAAGCTGTTCGACTGGCTCAGCCAAAATTCCGTATGACACACGTCTTGGAGTCCATCAACACCCTCACTCATAGCCTCATGCTGAGCGACAATGACACGGACTGTCCCGTCGATCATGGCGTGGAAGTCACCACGGGACTTACCAGACACCTCAATGCACGAGATACCAGCCTTGCGCAGACGGTGCAACACTGCCTTGATGAACTTCTGGGAGTGTACCCACACAACGACAGGTTCGTCCTCGGGAAGATCAGCAATGACATCCATCATCGCGTCTAGCTTTGAGGACTTACAATCCTCGTGGTAATCGACAGTCCCGTCCTCGTTAAATGAGGGCACTCCCAGTGTCATCTGTCGAAGCCTCAGGTCAAGCTCCATGGGAATACTCAACGCAAGTGGTTTGTCTCCCAGGAATGTCAACGCCTTGTCTTCCAGGTCGTTGTACAGCTTGCGTTGCGTGCGAGACAATTCCACTTCGACACGGTGAATAATCACGCCGGGTAGCTCCGGGTTTGCCTCAGCCTGAGACACCTCATGGTACGATGGCGCACCACGGCGCACCATGCCCGGATGCTTCTCGCTCGTATAAGTCTTCCCGAAAGAGCTAAAGGCATTGAACTCTTCCGTGAAAAACTTGGCACAGAAGTCCCAGTAGCCACCATAGTGGTTAGGCCATAGGAACTTGAGGGCCGCCCAGATGTTGCAGGGCTTATTCCCTGCCGGTGTCGCACTCAAGGCGAGCCGGTATTTGGCTTGAATGTTTCGTGCGACAGCGAAGTTCAGGGAAGAGTGGTTGCACGCGCGGTGCCATTCGTCGGCAATGAGCATGCCGAACCGGGCACCGTAGAATGGCTTGCTCATGGCTTTGTAGACCATCTTCTTAAGCCTGCCGTCCCAGCGCTTTTCCTTGTTACGTGAGCGCATTAGCTCCCAAGTAATAAAGTAGACGCCAGGTTTATGGGCTTCAAGGTTGTCCCATACTTGCAGAGCAGCTTTGGTTTTCTTCCCCGACAAGGTGACCATGTCGAGACCTGCGAGCATTTTCCAGTGCTTGCGCCATCCTGATTCAGTGCGGACAGGTGCAACCACGAGGATGATTTGATCCTTGATTGTATCCCCGAATGCATTCACGGCATTCCACACTGACACAGCGGTCTTGCCTGTCCCGAGGCCCGCACCTACCAGTCCCGTGAAAGGTGTTTTAGAGTTTGCTAGCCCTTCCAATACTCGGGACTGGTAGAGGCGGGGGGTGAATGTCATGCAATCTCCCAGAAAACAACCTGGTCGGCGGATTCCATATCTCGTGTGAGCATGGCATTAAGGATGACATCTAGTCCGAGCTTATCCAAGGCAAACTGTAGATCATCATTGATGGCCGACACATCCGTCTCAGGGCGTTCAACGCCCCAATACCCGTCACGCCCAACCTCAGCACAAATGGTCAGGTCAGTTCCATCATACAGGTAGGTTGCTACGTAGAATCCCTGGTCAACAAGCTCGTTAATGTCATGCTTTGCAGCCACCTGTCGGATAGCAGCTTCGACAGCCTTGACACAAGCCTGCTGGTACTTTGTAGTGATTTCATCGAGAGACATGTCAGTTCCTTTCTGTTGCAATACTTTCTGCATAGAAGATGCGATCCTTAACGACACCTTCTGCGTATTCAATTTCTTCAAGGCTACCCTCATTGAATGTTGCCTTGATGTCGAACGTTGGTAGTTCGTGCACGCCGGGAATCACCACGAGGGTTGTCCAATCCTTTACCCACAAGAATCGGCCATTCTGTCCGTCCCACTCTTCGTAACCGACGGAAGGAAGAGCCTCATTCCACCACTGAGTGAAGCCGAGGCCTCGAATCCAGTCATCATGCAGGGTCTCCCAGTCAGTGTCAGGTTTGAACTCACCATCATGGTAAAGCTCGTAGAAGATGTCTTCCTTAAACTCTTCTAGTTTAACAGTAGACCCTTCCACCCAATCATTTAGCATTCTTATCTTCCTTCAATGTAAATACTGATGCCGTTAGGCAATTCAATTTCTGACCCTGTTCCTAGGGTTTTGTGAATGATTTCAGCGGCCCGCATCTGTCGAACAGACTCAAGCCACTGAGTTGAATACTCGACAAGCTCACTGTCTTCCAGGGCACGGGCAACAGCTTCAACTTGTTCGACGCTGTATTCACTGTTGCCCGTGCCGTATGTCTTCCACCTCATCGGAACGTCGCGTAGACCTCCGACACATTGGTGGCAGGTTCCAGGTCAATCAGACCCAGGCTTGCAAGCTTGCGTGTGTTCAGCTTGGGCTTGTCGTAGCAAGCCTCTCGCACTGCCTTGGGCAGCTTCTTGAAAGCTGCCATCTTCTCAACCGCCGCCGGGTTAACTGTGCGTCGCACCATGAACGACACGGACGTGTCGCCTACTGTGATCTTGTCGCCGGGTTGGAAGGCTGCGCACAGCTCCCGCTTCAGGCCGTCACGGACCTCGGTCAGCTCGGCAATCTCAGTATTGAGCTTGATAATCTTTGCAACGAGGGCTTCAGTGTTCATTGTTTTTCTCCTTCTGTTGGCAGTATTTGGGGTTTTCGACAGGAACAGGTTTTATCCTGAGTTCAATCTTCCTGAACTCCCACGTTAGGTAATACGAGTCCCAGTCTATGTCGATAGTTGATTCCATTCGAGGAACAACTTAGTCACGTACTTTTCAGTTAATCCGACGGATAATGCCTTCGACACACATAGCAGACAACGAGTCTTTTACATAGTCGTTCCAATCGTTCCACGCGACTTCGTGTGCAACCTGACTCGCAGTGTAGACCTTCCCAAAGATGAGACTAGGCTTATTCGCTTTGTCGAACACTTGCACGCAAGCATCCTCAAGGCTTTCGAGAGTCATGAGGGAACCATCTTTCTTGACGTAATCCCATAAGTCTGGTTCAATCCCAAGCTCTTCAGAGCTATACGACTTTCGCAGCTCCCAATCGACAAGCAGTTCAGGGTCAATCTTTCCGTACATTCTTGTTCCTCTCATTCAGCAACGTTCAAGATGTAGCATTTCTTATCATCTGAATTCCAGATGAACTGATGTGCCCAACCATGCAGGAAACACATGTCATCAAGCCTCACTCCTTCGCTCGCCTCGGTCTCGAAATACCAGTACAGTTGGCTGTCAGCTATGTTGGTATTGCACCGCCATACGAGACCTTCGACAGCAACGAAGACACCTGATTTCTCGTTTTCACTGAACAGGTCTAAGTAGCCAACAAACTCATACCCTCGTTCAACAAACCACGGGTTGATAACTGTTAGGTCCCAGCCCACATCATCCTTGACGTACCCTGCAACAGACAATTGCAACTTGTCGAGGTAGGAACGGGGCTCATACTGCTTAGTAATCTCTCCAATCAATTCTTCCCACATGTTGTCACCAGCCCATCAGCATTGCATTCATCCTCCTTGTGAGGCGCGAACAGGTAGCCTTCACCTGCGAAGCCGAGGGCGTCGCAGCCGTTCTCGACCCAGCCGACACCGTGAGGGTCTGTTTCAGCTTCCACCTCAGACGCGGGGCGAATGGTCCAACCATCACGAACCAGGATTTCTTCCACGACGCTGATCAAATCGTCTGCAATGAGCTGTGCCATAGCTGAGATGCGGGCGTTAGCGACAATGGCACGGCGACGCTCAGGGTCCCGTTTCGTATTGTACTTGGGTTCCATGTACTCGCTTTCGTCGGGACGACCCATAGCGTCCCACGTAAGGAAAACATTGGTGTCATTGCACCAGCCACCTGCGAATGTGCACACGTCATCCCAGATGTCGCTACCTTGCAGCTCGCCACCCACAACGGTGGCTGCGAGTTCGGGTGTCAGTTCGGGTCCAATGATCCATTCTGCGCATTTGCGTGACAGCATTGTTGTAGTTCCTTTCAGTTGGTTCTCAGTCGTATCAAGGGGGTTGGTGTTCGGTTCCCAGCGTGACAGCATGATTAAGTCTCAGCACCTTTCGGTCTCGTTTGCTTTTCTGTCGCTCCCTGCCTAGGAGTCGGACCTAGCAGGCCTCCCAAACGAGGGCAGGGATGAGATTATTCGTAGATAACCTCAAAGGGCTGTGGTGAGCCTTTCAGGTATGTGAACAGCTCCTCGCATGTGTAGACGCCACCATTGCGGCTGTGAATACAGTTGCTATACCAAAGGCCATCTTCACGAAGCATGAACACCCTTACCGAGGAGTAACAGGCTATGACAGTCACCGGCGTCAGAATCAGGTCTGATGGTTTTCGGATTGGGATGAGAGTCCCTTGCGGACGCTTGAGTTTCACCTTGTCGGCATCCTTAAGAAACGCAGCAGTCTCTCGAAGATTGTCAATCTTGCGGTTGTAAGTATCCAGAGATGTCATGTCACACTCCTTTGTGTAGAAGCTCTACAGTCATTTCTTCCTCAAGAGTCTTCAATATAAGGATGTACATGCCCTCACTGTCCAAGACGACATCCTGAGAATAGTTCTGCCAGATACAGTCATAGGAATTAGTGGTGAGGAACCACTCCGAAACACCGACCATAATGAGGGTACCGAGCCGGAAGTTTTTGTGTAGGTCTTCTGGCTTGCTAATCGTAATGTCCCCGAGTGTGAACTTGCCGTATGCAGTGTCGTTCAGAAGCTGCTTGATGAGGGACTGGGCTTTGATGATTGTCTTCAGGTAGTCGTTCATCTCAAACACCTTTCAGTGGGAGTAGTGTCTTGTATGCCCTGCGGTGAGTGGCCTCCCAGGTCTCCCAGTCAACCCTGTAGCAGGGCCGCCATACCTCAATGATCTGGTTAATGGCGCTCTTCTCGTGCCAAGCGAGTTCCCCGAGAACCCACACGACGCCCGTGTGCTTATTCCACTGGCACAGGGTCTCGTGGGTGTCGTTGCGCACGAGCGTGTACAAGTTGCCGTCTCGGTTGATGTGGAGCTTGCCACCGACAAGGCAGGGGTAGTAGCCGGGGCCGTTATTCTTCAGATTCTGAAGCGTTGCCTTGATGGTTGCCATCAGTACTGCCACCCATCCTTGTTCGTAGTGGTCTCGAACTCACGCAGTGTTGCCCCGGTCGGGTAGTAGGACTCCCACGCTTCAATGTCTCGGGTGATCCGATCCATCTCCCGGCGCTCCCTCGCGCGAATACGCTTGCTCAGGTCCCGGGTGTGGCGGGTGTACAGGGAGTGCTCCCTGCGGAACTCGCGGGGGTGCCACGCGACACCACGTGCTTCCTTCACGTCCCAGGGATCAGTCTTGTAGGTCTTCGACATGGTTCTACCTTTCGGTATTGGGTTGAGCGCCCTCACCTGTTGAGGGTGCTTCGTTCCCCGCCCGGGGATTGAACCCGGCTTTGTCGCCATTGATGCGGGGATGTTCTGTTGAGCTAGTCGTGGCGTGCGTTGGCTTCGACAGCTGCCCAGAATGAGGTTGTGGGGGAGGGTTCGAATGTCTGGGTTGTGGGGTTGAAGATGTAGGCGTCGTTGGCGATGCCTTCAATGTTGAAGTCGTCGGCGCGCTCGCTTAGTGCGTTGCGGATTTCGTCGTACACGTTGGTGATGGTGGTCAGCTGGTTCATTGTCGGTTCCTTTCGGATGAACTTGTATAGTGCTTGTGTGTACCTGTCGTGGAGGGTGACACGTTTCCACTGTGTGTCGGTGGCACAGGTGATGTCTTGTTCAGTGATCATGCAAACACCGGTGTGCATGTAGGGGACTGTCGTATACCAGTCGGGCACCTGGTCAAGGGGGACGTATTCTACTGTGAGTCCGTCGTTGTTGATTTCGGTGGTGGTGACACCGACAGGTGCTGTGGCGAGTAGGGCGGTGGCTGCTAGGGCTGCGATGTTCATTGTTGGTTTCCTTGGGGTGCCCGGCCCCGCGTGGGGTTGTGATCAGGGCCGGGCGTTGGTTGGTTGGTGGTCAGTAGACGGTGAGGCTGAATCCTGCTGCGTCGAGCTGGCTCAGTGCCTGTCGGTCGCCGTTCAGGCCTCGGCAAACGCGCTGTGCCCACTTGGCTGCGTCGTAGGCGTTGAAGCCGGGTACGAGGGCGAACCACTCCTTGTAGCGGTCGTAATCGCCTGTGATGCGGGTGAGGGTGGGGACGCGGGTGTACTCGTCGGTGAGGTTGATCAGGTGTGTCATGGTTGGGCCTTTCGGTCTCGTTTGGTTTGTTGTGGCTTCAGCTTACACGGGGTGTTGTCACTCTGTCAACTGGAAGCTTCGTGACGTGTGTCACATCGTGAGCCGGGCAGGAATCGAACCTGCCTTTACCCGCCACCATCGTTGCGCACGAGCGGGGCGCGGCTCTTCAGGTGCCTAGCGCGGTGAGCGGCTACTCAGTGCGTCTAAGCCCTAGCCTGTGGAAGCGTTCGACAGGGGGTGCCAACCCCGTCGCGTGGTGCAAGCCACGCCTTCCACGTCATTTAGTTCACACTTAAGATCGTTCGGATCAAGGGGCTTGCTCGCCTCACGGCGGGTCTTTGGTTTTGGCCTTTGGGGCTGTTTCCCTTGCCGATGACTTAAGCTTAGCGCAGCGTCTGTCAGAGTGTCAACTCAAGTCTGCGTGGCTTGCATCACATCGCGTGTGGTGTGATTGAACGACACGGACTGCCTCACTACAGCACAGGCGTATAGGCCTTCGACAGGGGGCCTTACTACGACACACACACACAGGGACTTCGACAGGGCATGCCCCTTAAGTACACATGTGCGCATTTAGCCTCGGAGCCAGGGCGCTAACGCTCATGTGGGGCAAAGGGGCGCGTGAGCCGAGGCCTTATGCGCCCACCCCTCTCATGACGAGGCAGGGCCTCTCACGCTTCGACAGCCCGGGCTCGTATGCAGTGTGTGGTGTGAGCGATGCAGCCCCAGATCCTTCGTTGGTTCTGCAGACCCCCTGCTTGTGTGTGGCTTATGCATTCGACACAGCCTCAGCTCAAGTTAGGCGTACGGCTAAGGCTCAGGGGGCCATGCTTCGACACCGGCTAAGGCTCAGGGCTTCTTTGGTTAT
>FLSE01000165.1_pt2 | contig 11419 bp, 10 predicted proteins | sample 1550461 | NCBI WGS metagenome assembly FLSE01 (sample SAMEA4031758, study PRJEB14383) | metagenome | biome: human; feature: oral; material: saliva | place: Philippines | collected 2014 | reverse complement strand
CCCTCCTTGAATTGCAGTTCTGGAAAATCGTGTTCAATTTGAGGCAAGCTGACTGATGGCATTGTCGTAGCATCCGTATAATACAATTTCTTCTGGGTTAGGGGCGCTGATTATTTTTGGTACTGATATGGCGGCGGGTAAGTTTTCTGCCAGAAGACCGCTTAAAATATCTGAAAAATAGGATGTGAATACTCCCACGCTCCCGCCAATAACAACGACATCTGGTTGCGTAAAGGCTATGAGGGGTTGCAATCCAGCTTTTATCCTATTGGCGACCTCTTCCCAGACTTCCAGGGGGGTGTCTGATGATAATTCGCCAAAAATTCTCTGTAAAACTCTACCCGCAGCAATCTCTTCCCAGGTGGTAATCTTACCATTGTAATTCAAAGACATATGTCCGCCCTCGCAATCGCTAAGCTCTTTACGTAGACTTCCGTTCAGAATCAGGGAAGTGCCAACGCCGGTTCCTAAGGTGATGTATAGGCCGCATCTGGGAGTTTTGGACAATCTAAGCATACTTGCTAGTCCTGCCATATTGGCATCATTTGCAATGAATATTGGTATATTAGGAAAGTATCGGGAAAGGAGATCGCGGATGGGCTGATTTTTCCAACCGAGATTTTGGCACCACACTGCTACGCCATCTTTAACCACTCCTGGTAGAGCCACAGAAATTGCGTCAATTGGCTTATCGTTCGTAATCAGGTGAATTTGATCGGCGACGCGTTGAATGTATTGGTCTACGTTTTTAGGGGTGGGGAACTTAATGATATGCTTAGGATTTTTTTCCTCGTCAAAGCTGGCTACTAATGTTTTGGTCCCACCTGTGTCAACCGTAATAATCATATATTTATTATATCACCAGCTTTACTTATAAGAGGTCATTATGATATAATAAAGAAAATTTGAGTGGAGATATAATATGAAGCGAGTAAATCAGGCTGGATCAATTGGAGTTTTTGTAGTAGTAGGTGTTATTTTAGTAGCCATATCTTTGGCTGTTCTTTACGGGATTAGGCAGAATAATTTATCACAAGATGGATCACCGATCTCTAGTGATTTGGTAGCATCAGAGAATAGCAATAAGAATTCGCAAAACAACAGCACATCTCAGCAGTCCGCAGATCAAAAAACAAATAGTCAGTCAGGCGGAAGAGGTGAGGCACGAACTGACGTGAAGACTGAAGAGTCGAAAAAGACAACTCCTACATCTGAGTCCTCTCAGTCTCAACAATCGCCATCATCTACAACGCCAGCTCCTTCTACTCCTTCTAAGCAATCTGATAAAGGATTGCCAAAAACTGGGCCAGAAGATGTAGCTGTTTCTGCAGTGGTTTTTGGTATTTTGGCGTTTTTGACGGTAGCTTATCAGCGATCTCGCTATCTTATCTAGCTTTGACTTCTATCTATCTGTTGTGATATAATTGTGATAATCTGTGGGGATATTTTTATTATGTCCCTGAAGAATAATATCAATTTTAAGGAAGGGGTCTTTAGAAGACTTATGGCAGATGCCAAAATTACAATGGACGACCTGCTGGCTCAAGCAGGCGATAGTGTTAAACAACTTACTGTCGGTGAAACAGTTGACGGTACTGTTTTATCAGTAAAGAAGCACGAAATTTTAATCGATTTAGGACCTTTGGGCGTTGGCTTGGTTCCACGCCGCGAAGTTAGCCTTTCAAAGAACTACAATGTTGGCGATTCAGTAATTGCTAGCGTAATTGATACCGAATTGGAAGACGGTTATTCGTTACTTTCATTGCGCAAGGCTGCGAAAGATCGTGGTTGGGATGAAGTTATGGCTAAATTGGAATCTGGTGAAATCATCACCGTTGTGCCATACGACGCTAACCGCGGTGGACTACTAGTTGAATACGAAGGCATTCGCGGATTCTTGCCAGTATCGCAATTGTCAGCTGAACACTACCCTCGCGTAGGTTCTAGCGACAAGGACGAAATCTTGCAACGATTGAACAGCTTGGTAAAGAAGGATATTAAAGCGCGAATCTTGGACGCTGACCGAAAAGCTAACAAATTGATCTTCTCTGAAAAAGAGGCGGTTAAAGAAGGCTTGGCAGAGCGATTCCAGAAGTTGGCAATTGGTGACACAGTTACAGGTGTTGTTACAGGTGTTGTTGACTTTGGTGTATTCGTTAACGTTGAAGGTATTGAAGGTTTGATTCACATCTCAGAAATTAGCTGGGAGCGTGTTAATAACCCATCTGACTACGTAAAGGTTGGTCAAACTATCGAAGCTAAGATTATCGCAATCGACAAAGAACGTTTGAGCTTGAGTATGAAGCAATTGACTAAAGATCCATGGTTGGATGAGGTTGAGCAATTTAAGCCTGGTGAAAAAGTTGAGGGAACTGTAACTCGAATTACTCCATTTGGTGCATTCGTACAGTTGAGCCCAGCGGTTGAAGCTTTGGTCCACGTGTCAGAGCTTGGCGGTGACGGTACTGATCCTGAAAAAGTATTTACATTGAACGAGCGTAAAGAATTTACAGTTTTGGATATCGATAAGGAAAATCGTAAGATTTCTCTTTCACTTGGCAAATCATCAAAGAAAAAATAATACAAATCCCCTGAAGCGTAGTTACGCCCAGAGGTGAGAGGAGCTTATTATGGCAGAAAAAATCGTCAATATTGCGGATTCGGTAACGGTTGGCGAGTTGGCCGAAACTCTGGGATTGTCAGTAACTACGCTGATTGGTGAATTGTTTAAGAACGGAATTGCTGCGACAATTAATCAGCGACTAGATTTTGAGACTGCGCAGATTATTGTTGAAGAATTGGGGCTGGATGTGCAACTGAAGCGAAAGACGGTTTCTGCGGAAATTCATCATCATGCGCACAAATTGTCAGATAAGGCAGTTCCTCGTCCGCCAATTGTAGCTGTGATGGGGCATGTTGACCATGGTAAAACGAGTTTACTAGACGCAATTCTTGATAAGAAAACAGCGGCCAGTGAAGCCGGAGGAATTACTCAGCATATTAGCGCTTATCAAGCTCAGCGCAACGGACGAACTATCACTTTATTGGACACTCCTGGTCACGAGGCTTTTGCGGCGCTAAGGCAGCACGGAGCTACGCTGACTGATGTGGTGATTATCGTGGTGGCGGCGGATGATGGAGTTAAACCTCAGACTGTTGAGGCTATTCGATTTGCCAGGTCGGCTAACGCTAAAATCGTGGTGGCAATTAATAAGATTGACAAAGAGGCGGCTAATCCGCAACTGGTAAAGACTCAATTGGCATCTGAGCATGGTTTGAACCCTGAAGAGTGGGGTGGCGACACTGTGATGGTTGAGGTTAGTGCAAAAACTGGCCAGAACTTAGATAAGCTTTTGGATATGGTTTTGTTGGTGGCAGATATGGAAGATTTGCGCGCAGATGAAGATGTTCCGGCTGAAGGTTTGGTTATTGAGGCGCACATGGAAACTGGTCGTGGCGCCGTAGTTGGCTTGTTGGTGGAGAATGGTCATTTGAAACCTGGTCATTATCTGGTTGCTGGGACGGCTTACGGGCGAGTCCGAACGCTTCAAGATTTCCGTGGTAAAACCGTTAAAGATGCCGGTCCAAGTATGCCAGTGAATATGACTGGATTTAAGGAATTGCCACAATTCGGTGATGGATTTGAGATTGCGAAGAGCGAAAAAGAAGCTCGCAATTTGGCGCAAAAGGCTAAAATTGAGCAGGAGAAAATGGCAGCCACAACTAATGTTACTGGCGCAGATATTCTTAAGATGATGAATCGGAAGCTTGATGCGGAAGAATTTAACGTAATCGTTAAGGCCGACGTTCAGGGTTCGGTAACGTCTGTGGTTGATAGTTTGAAGCTGATTGATACGAATGGCGAAGTTGAGCTTCATGTTGTTGGAACTGGTGTTGGCAATATTTCCGAGAACGATATTCATTTGGCGGTCGGTGAAAATACGGTGATTTATGGCTTTAATGTCGATTTGCCACCGGCAGTTAAGCGATTAGCGGCGCGTGAACACGTGGAAGTGCGGATTTTTAAGGTAATTTATGAACTATTGGATGATGCTAAGGCCTCAATGGAGGCGTTATTGGCGCCAGAAATCGTTGAAACTGAAATTGGTGAGCTGGAAATTAAGGGCGTGTTTAGGACAATGCGTGAAGAAATAATCGCTGGTGGTGAGGTGAAGCGCGGTAAGGTCGCTAAGGACTTGCTGGCGCGCGTAAAGCGTGGCGGAGAGCAAATTGCCGAAGTTGAGGTTTCTTCGGTTCAGCGTCAACAGCAAGAAGCAAAAGAGGTTTTTGAAGGCGAAATGTGTGGATTGAGCCTCAGGACGAAGAAAAAGATTACCTTAGAAATTGGCGACAAGTTGGAGTTCTTTACTAGGGAATTAGTGAAGAAGACACTGGGGTAGACTGTTCTAAGTATTGACTTTTTTATGTATTTATGATAGTATCTTAAATATACATAAGTTTATTGCCATTCTGCGTGCAGAAGGCGAAAGGAAACCACCACAAAATGAGCAAAAACCAATCAGGGGAATATAGAATACCTATAGTAGTAGGTGAATATGATTCTGCAACGCGCGATAAAGGTTTGTCTAGGCATATAGGAAGGGCTGTAGTGAGCGCAGCTAGTCGTGTAGTGATGGCAGGAAAAAAGTATGCTGAACGCATAGGTGTGAACGCAAAAAGGCCTGAAAATGATAAGGGATTGATGGGAAAGCTTGGTTTTCCTGGTAATCCCGAAAATCCAACTGGAGCTTCAGAAGGCTCTACTGATACCTCAAAACCTGGCGCGAATGAATCGAAAACTGAAAAGAGGAAGGCTAATGATTCAGGAGAATCAGCGACACTAGAAGATTCTAATGAAGGTAAAGAAATGAAGTCTGGTGATAATCCAGAAGGCTTAACGCCATACGAACAGGCTATGCGAGATAAATATCTTGGTGATGAGTATGATGAAGCGGAGTATGGCGACGATAAACCAGAGAAGAATGATAATCCAGAAGGCTTAACGCCATACGAACAGGCTATGCGAGATAAATATCTTGGTGATGAGTATGATGAAGCGGAGTATGGCGACGATAAACCAGAGAAGAATGAGCGGGTTGAAGATTTGAATTCTGAAGACGCAACTTATGTTGATGACACTCCAACAGAGAAGATTGATTTGAAGGCATATGAAGCTGCTACTAATCTTAAGATTGCTCGAAGTAGATTCGCTAAAGCGAGCGTTGCCGTTGAATCACACTTCTTTAAGAAGTTCTTTGGCGGAAAGAAACGACAAGAAGAGTTGAATGCTGCTACAGAAGAATTGAAAAAGAGCGAATTGGAATACATGCGCCTTAAGTTTGCTGATAAAATCGAAGCAGCAAAACAGGACCCAGAAAAGCAGGCTGAGTTAGCAGCGGAGATGAGTCAAGCGGCGTTTGCAAGTATGCAAGAAACCTCGAGAATGACGACAGATAAGTATGACAACATGCTCGATGATCGTGGTAAATTTAAGAAAGCTGCCGCTAAAGTTGGTAAGTGGTTTAATAAGGGCGGTAAGATTGCTCAGTGGCTTAAATTGGGCGGTACTGGTTTTGCGGTAGGTGCTACTACAGCAACCTTCGCTGGATGGCCTATTACTACGGCTGTCGGTATTGTAACGGAATTAGGAGTTGCTGGAGCAACAAAGCAAGCTGTTCTGGAAGAGCATCGTGGCGAAGATCGCATAGATGGCGACCGTCTTGAAACTATAGATCCCTCATTTAAGGATACTGTGGCTAACATGAAAATTGACGATGTTATGAATCATGCAGTCAATGTATCAGTTGACAATCTTGAGGATGCGAGTATAGAGAGGCAGGATGCCCTGCGTAAGAAAGTACGATCGTCATTAGGTAAGTATGGTGTAGGTTTTGCCTTGGGTGGTTTTGTTGGTAAATTTGTCGGCGACTGGTCTAACTCTGCGCATGCTACTGGTACTGAGAGTCACAATACTACTACAACACCTTCACAATCTGGTGGTGAGCAAATACCACAGTCTAGTGGCGCATCTTCTATGGATAACTCTATTGCCAATATTAATCCAGATACACCAAATTTCAGTTCTTACGACTATCCTTGGGACTGGGCTGCCGAGAAGTTTGGTGATGCAAACGCAATGGATCAACTTCATAATCTGGCCGATAAAGCCATGGCTAACGGTCACACCGTGGAATGGTTTAATAACCCTGATGGAACAGCATGGATGAAGATTGACGGATCTAGTGTCACTGCGGACGTATTGAATGTATTGAATAAATACGCTTAATAGGTAAAATATAAAATAAACAAGGAGATAAAAAATGTTTGAAATTACTGACGAATTCTTAAAGCAAGCTGGTTTTGGGTCATTGCCTGCGGATAAAAAAGAGCAAATGAGAAAAGATGTCACTGACAGTGTTCAATCTAAGATTACAAGGAAGATTTTACTGGCTGTTGGTGGAGCGAAGCTGGACGAGTTTATGAAATTACTGGATGGTGACGATGCTTCTGTGATATTGAATTGGTGCGCAAATAATGGCGTTAATTTGATGGAAATTGTTCAAACCTCGATGAATGAGACTATGATTGAGTTACAAAAATTATACAATGACGCGCTGAATATGATGCGTGGATAGTAATATTAAACAGTTACTGGTATAATTTAACTTAATCATATAGACGAAAGAAAAGGAGGACTATGTTCCAACTGAATGAAGAATTTCTTAAAGAATTGGGGCTGGACCAGCTGCCGGAAGATCAGCAAAAATCGTTGTTGCAGCATATTTATAGCGAGTTGGAGCTTCGAGTTGGCGAACGATTAAGCCAGGGAATGAGCAATGCTCAGTTGGAGGAGTTTGCGGGAATTATCGATAAAACTCCTGGTGCTGTGGATGATTTTCTAGCGAAACATGCGCCTAATTATCAACAGGAACCAATGTTGCAGAAAATGTCACAAGCTTCAGGTTTGCCAGTTGACGATCCGCGTCTGAAGGATGAATTTGCAGCTACTAAGTGGCTAGAGGTCAACCGACCAGATTATCGTGACGTTGTGGCTGCGGTTATGGCTGACTTGAAAAAGGAAATTATAGCCAACCGCGATGCTATTTTAGGTGGCATGAGTGCACCTTCAGCGCCGCAGCAGACTCAAAGCGACTTTGATTTGGCTGCTTAGTCAGTGAATTTAGGCTTGATGACCGCGGATAAATTCTTCTGCGGTCATTGTTTTTCCGCTGGGTGCGATGAGCTCGTCGATAATTAAATAGTTGCCATCGGCGAATTTTTTATCAAGATGAGAATTCGGAGTTTTGTCACAATGGGATTTCGTGATGATGATATCTCGATCGTCGATTGTCATTCGACTACGCGGAAATCCGAGGTGTGCGCGGACGTGAGCTTCAGCCTCGGCGGCGGTCATACGCTCCATATCGAGCCACGAATTGTTCTTACTTAATAATTGGCAATATGAAGCCTTAGAATCGTCCTGTGGTGTAGGCTGAAGACTCCCATTGATAATGTTTGGCAGATTTTTTATTAGCAGAGAAGTGCCGTCGTGAAATAATTTGCCGTATAGTTCTGGCTTTGTTTCTTTTCCAGTGAGGGGTTGTCGAGTTTGGGCGTATATGGGGCCGGCATCCATTTTACTATCAAGTTGCATTATCGATACGCCAGTTTCGGTATCTCTATTGGCTATAGCTGATTCGATAGGTGAAGGTCCTCGATATTTTGGTAGTAAAGAAGGGTGGACGTTGATAATTCCTGGGGTAAATAAGTCGATAATTGACTGGGGAATGATTTTTCCGTACGCAACCAAAACGCCCGTTACTGGCTGAAGTTGTTTTACGTAGTCAGTAATTTCACTGACTTTGCTTGGCTGCAAAACTGGAATATTGTGAGACTTAGCGAATGTTTTTACTGGAGGTTCGGTGAGTTTATGTCCGCGACCGCGCTTGGTGTCGGGTTTGGTGATGACGCAAACAACGTTAAATCCCTCTTCAACGAGAGCTTCTAGAGTGATTAGGCTGTAATTTTCAGTCCCAAAGAATACTATTTTCGGCGATATCTTTGTCATAATCTAACGGTTGCAACTCGCCTTTCTCGTCGAGCGTGTAAAAAGCGTCTTTTTTATCCTTAATATGGTCTATAAAAACTAATCCATTGCAGTGGTCTATCTCATGCTGCAATACGCGCGCCAAAAATCCTTCGGCTTTAATTCGCACTTCTTCGCCATCTAAATTCATGGCTTTTACACGAATTTTACTATAGCGGGGAACTTTTCCATAAATACTTTTAACGCTTAAACATCCTTCAAAATCTTCGACAATTTCACCTTCGTATTTCACGATTTCTGGATTGATAAGAGTGATGAATTCGCGAGTTGATTTTCTTTCAAAGTCGGCTCGAACGATCACTACACGTTCTAATTTGTCGACTTGAACTGCAGCGAGGGCAGCGCTAATCTCGTGAGGTCTGGAATCTTCCCAGTCCAGCGCAGCTGCGGTCATTTCGTCTGCCAGTTTTACAACATCATTAGTAACTACGTGGATTTTCGATGATTTTTGGCGAAGATGTGGATTTGGTAATGTGATAATATCGTCTTTTGTCATTTCTATAATTATACCAGAAATTACAGTAGACTTACAGGGTCGAGTTCGTACTGCCAGTGTGAATTTGGCAATATTTCTAAGACATTAAGAAGTTCTTGCCGTTTAGAACTCTTCACAACAATTTGCCATCGATATGTATCACGGACGCGCTCGTAAAAAGCGGGCGTTGGTCCAAAAACTTCAATGTTGTCAAAATTAGATTTTAATAGTTCGGACAATTTTTTAGCGTTCCTTATGGCGGCGGATTCGGTTTTATAAACGCAGGTTAGTTTTAATAAGTAAGTGAAGGGTGGAAAGTTGGTTTTTTGTCGTTGAGATATGGTTCTTTGATAAAATTCTGTATAGTTTTGAGACAATCCGTTTATGATGGACGGGTGATTTGGTTGATATGACTGAACAACGACTTCTGTTGGCGTACTTGATCTACCGACACGGCCAACAACTTGGGCGAGCAATTGGAATGTTCGTTCGGGTGATGAGTAGTCGGGCAGGGAAAGTCCGGTGTCGGCTTGAATGACTCCGACGACTGTTAAATGTGGCAAATCTAATCCTTTGGCGATAACTTGCGTACCGATAATTATATCTATTTCGCCATTTTTCAGTTCATCATAACGCTCGTCTACGGTAGCCTTTAAATCGGTGTCTTTATCAAATCGAGCAATTTTTTTGTTCGGGAATAACCTCTGTAATTCGTCTTCAATCCGCTTAGTTCCGATACCTTTATGAATGATATCGGCGTTTTTACATTCAGGGCAACTAGTAGGAACTTTGGTCGAAAAACCGCAAATATGGCATGACAATTTATGACTATCTGCATGTAGCGTGAGCGGAATAAAGCAGCGTGGGCAGCCGGCCTGCCAGCCGCAGTTATCGCATAATGTGATTGATGCTGTGCCGCGTCGATTGTGAAAAATAAGGACTTGCTCATTTTTTGATAACGCTGTGTTTATAGATTTCAGAAGTGGGTCAGAGAGGAATTGATGTTGAGTAAAATTATTGCGCTTTGTCATGTCGACCAGCGTCACGTTGGGGCGAACGGTGTCTGGTCTTGCTGGTTTTGTCATTGCAATGATTGGCGTGTTTGATTTTTTTGCAACGTAATAGTCGGCAACTGCTGGAGTAGCGCTACCTAGAATTAGCTTACCGCGGTGTTGATTTGTAAGGATTGAGGCGACGCGGAGGGCTGAATATCGAGGGGATTGTTCCTGCTTGAAGCTCGGTTCATGGCACTCATCAATTACCACAAATCCAAGTTGTTGCACGGGCATGAAAAGAGCAGACCGCGGGCCGATGATTACTACCGGATCGTTTGAGCTGATGACTCTTTTCCAGATTGCATATCGTTGAGCTTCGGTTTGTTTGGAATGGGTAACTATGACATTTGGTAGATGAGCGGAAAATTCAGCAACCAGTTGCGAAGTTAGGGCAATTTCGGGGACTAAAATTATTGACGATCGCTCTTCTTTTAAGGCTTGTTTGACGGCTTCTATGTACACTAGGGTTTTTCCTGAGCCAGTTACGCCGTGTAAAAGCACTGTCCCGGAATGGAGATTTTCGATGGTCTGGAGAGCTGCTTTTTGCTCATCTGTGAATACATTTTTTGTTCGATTTTCTGCTGGATTAACTGGGGTGGACTGGTTAATTGAGCGACGTTTTTTGGATAATCCGCTAGGTAAAATTGTTTGCCATACGGTCGCTTGATGCGTGGCATAATATTTACTCATCCATATGGCGGTTTGAACGAGTTCAATTGGCAAGGGATATTCTTCAATGATTTTACTAATTGGCTTGACTTCAAAATCGGGTTGGCGAACTTCTTGTAGAACTACACCAATAGCATTGATTTTGCCGATTTCTATAGCAACAATCATTCCGGTTGGCAGTCTTTCCTCTGAAGAATACGTAAACGAACTCGCGTCGGTGCGGACGATTCTTGTTGGCGAAACCAAATAGTAATGCATGTTCATATTATATCGCGAAAAAAATGCTAAAATAAGCATATGTATTTTGAGAGTCGTTCGCAGGCTGGGGCAATTCTGGCTGATCAAATACTGGAAAAGTATCGCTATGAAAACTGCGCAGTGGTTGCAATTGGTGAAGGTGGTGTGTTGATTGGTGAGCAAATTGCAGTGAAACTTCACTGTGTTCTCATGATGCTGCTTAGCGAAGGGATTGAGATTCCTGGGGAAAGTTTAAGCATCGGGGCGATGTCGCAGTCTGGGCAGTTTACGTATAATAGCCAATTTTCTGACGGCGAGATTAATGAATATACTAGTGAATTTCACGGTTATCTGGAAGAGAAAAAGCGCGAGGCTCATCAGAAAATGAATAGACTTTTGGGCGATGGCGGAATCATCGATAAGGATATGTTAAAGGATCGGGTAGTGATTTTGGCGAGTGATGGTTTTGGTGATGATTTATCGGTTTTGGACGTGGCTTTGAGTTTTCTGAAGTCAGTTCGGATTGAGAAGTTGGTGATTGCGGTGCCGTTTTGTGGTGTGGCGGCGGTGGATAAATTGCATATGACAGTTGATGAAATGCATATTTTGGATGTGAAGGAGAATTTTATGGGATTAAATCATTATTATGAGGATAATACATTGCCGTCCAAAGAGGAAACGATAGCGAAAATTAACCAGGTTATTTTGAATTGGAAGTAAAAAACTTGTCGGGTGTTGTAAAATTGTGATAAACTTTAATTAAGAAAGATGCGTTAGGGAGGTTATGTTAGACGTTTTTATTACATCTAGGGTGCGGCGAAAAATTGTAGTAGTATACGCTAAGTATCCTGATTTTCACACACATGTTCGCGGATT
>FLSE01341822.1_pt1 | contig 11446 bp, 10 predicted proteins | sample 1550461 | NCBI WGS metagenome assembly FLSE01 (sample SAMEA4031758, study PRJEB14383) | metagenome | biome: human; feature: oral; material: saliva | place: Philippines | collected 2014 | reverse complement strand
AAAGCTTATCCAATGTTTCTTTAACATCTACTATCACCGCCACTAATCTCGGTCAAAAATATCTCTAGTATAAACTTTATCTTTTACATCAGCCAATGATTCATCCCAACGATTGGCTACAATCACATCGCTAACACGTTTAAAATCATCAAAATTTCTAATGACTGGTGAGTGGAAAAAATCATCCGCCTCTAGTGTTGGTTCATACACAACAACGGCAATCCCCTTTGCCTTAATACGCTTCATGATACCCTGTACCGCAGAAGCCCTAAAATTATCGGAATTTGTTTTCATTGTTAATCGATAAATACCAACAATCTTAGGATCCTTACCAATGATAGCATCTGCAATGTGATCCTTTCTCGTCCGATTTGCATCAACAATGGCAGATATGAGGTTTTGTGGCACATCATTGTAATTTGCCAATAGTTGTTTTGTATCCTTTGGCAAACAGTACCCGCCATATCCAAAAGAAGGATTATTATAGAAATCTCCAATACGAGGATCTAAACATACGCCATGAATAATCTCACTCGTATTTAATCCACGCACCTCTGCATAAGAATCTAGTTCATTAAAGTAAGCTACACGCAATGCTAAATAGGTATTAGCAAACAATTTAATGGCCTCTGCCTCTGTAGAACCAGTGAAACATAAAGGTATATCATCTTTAAGAGCACCTTCTGCTAATAAGTGAGCAAACGTATGCGCTCGTTCCGAATCTTCACCAACTACAATACGAGAAGGATATAAATTATCATATAACGCTTTACCTTCACGTAAAAACTCAGGAGAGAAAATTATATTCTTCGTATTAAACCGTTCTCGCATCTGTTCTGTATAACCTACAGGGACTGTAGATTTAACAATCATAATCGCATCAGGATTAATATCTAAAACTGTTTTAATAACAGATTCTACGGATGAGGTATCAAAAAAATTCTTTTGTGGATCATAATTGGTAGGTGTAGAAATTATAACATATTCAGCACCTGTGAAAGCCTCATTAGGATCTAATGTAGCACGAAAATTTAGCGACTTATTCTTTAAATAGTCGGCCAACTCTGAATCAACAATAGGTGATTCTTTACGGTTAATCATATCTACCTTTTCAGGAATGATATCCAATGCAACCACTTCATTATGTTGTGCTAATAATACGCCATTTGAAAGGCCTACATACCCGGTACCAGCTATTGCTATTTTCATTTATTTACCATCCTTCATATAAAAATCTTTATACCATATTGCAAAACGTCTTAAACCTTCTCGAAGTGTTGTACTCGGTTTAAACCCAAAATCCGTTTCTAATGCAGATGTATCAGCATATGTAATCGGCACATCTCCAGGTTGCATCGGTACGAGTTCCTTATGGCGTTCCATGTTAAAATCTGCTGGTAACACACCAGCACCTATTAACTCTTCCCCTAAAATCGTCACAAAGTCCAATAGATTTTCAGGACTATTATTACCGATATTATAAATTGCATATGGTGGTATTGGTAATCCATCAGCCCCATTTCTTCGTTCAGGAGCTACTTGCATAACCTTATAAACGCCTTCAACAATATCGTCTATATAAGTAAAGTCACGCTTACAATTACCATAGTTAAAGATTTTAATCACTTCGCCTTTACGCAATGTGTTAGTAAATCCAAAGTATGCCATATCAGGACGCCCTGCTGGGCCATACACAGTAAAGAACCGAAGGCCTGTACATGGGATGTTATACAACTTAGCATAGGAATAGGCTAATAATTCATTAGATTTCTTTGTAGCTGCATATAAGGACACAGGATTATCTACTTGATCATCTGTAGAATAAGGAATCTTTTTATTAGAACCATAAACGGAAGAGGATGATGCATATACAAGATGTTCAACACCTTTTGCCCCATTATCATACGAATGACGGCAACATTCTAATATATTGTAAAAGCCAATAATATTTGATTCTATATATGCGTCTGGGTTCGTAATAGAATAGCGTACACCTGCCTGTGCTGCTAAGTTCACAACTACATCCGGTTTATATCCATCAAAAATAGATTGTAAAAACTCTTTATCCGCTATATTCCCTTTTTTGAATATCCATTGATTATCATGTTTTACGGAGGAAACAATCTGTTGAAGTCTATACTCCTTTAAACTCACATCATAATAATCATTAACAGAGTCAACACCTATGATGAGGCTATTTTCAATATTATTAAAAAGCGACATAACAAGATTGGCACCTACAAATCCTGCAGCCCCAGTAATGAGAATTACCTTGTTATGTAATGATACATTTTGTAAAAGCATAGTCTGTCCTTTCCTTTAGGAACGTCTTAGTCGTGCTAAGGCGCTATCCCATATTTTAGCAAGTACAACCCTCTCCGTTGGAAATAAATACAACACAACAAGATACGAAATAAGACTGACACATATACAGAAAATCGTCCAAATCATACTATTATATAATTGCAACAAAGCATAGGAACCAATACCTACAATGGCGGAGGTAATGATATAGGCTTTAATATTAAAAATTACACTCCACGCATCCATCTTCACATACACAGCTAAGAGATATAAAAGTACACCAATCATTTGAATCCGTACTATAGAACGAGCATAGACAAATGTAGTGAAATCATATTGAACACATATGTATATAACCGGAATTAATACGATGAGATGTAACATCTGTGCAAGGAATGAAATATTGGGCATTCCCTTAGCACGAAACGCTTCAGATATTAAATATGAAATAGCGGTCACGAGAGATGAGCTTAATGCCCATGATCCTAGCACTATTCCGGCTAACTTCCACTGAGGTCCCAATAAAATTTGTACAATAAAATCTTGATATACAAACATACCAACACCTAATGGAACCAAAAATAAAGCCATATATCGTTGAAATGTTAAAAATGTTTTTTCAAACTCCTCTTTATTATGTTGATGTCGTGATAAAGCAGAGAATAAAACAGGAGCCATCGAAGATGTAGCAACAGCCATAACAGTTGTAACTATAGCTGTTGGCATCTTATAAACGCCAAGATAATATGCGTTCAAAAAATGACTAATAATGAAGGTATCTACCCATGCCGTAAGCCATATAGAGAATGCCTCCGCCAAGGACCATGCACTAAAACTGAACATATTACGAAATATAGGATACGAAAAATAGATGGATATCTGTTTTTCTTGTCTCACACATAATGCAATAGCTGTAAATAGTTGTGCCACTAAAAGCCCAGCAATCAAAGACCAATAATCAAAACCTGCTAATGCCATTGGTATAGATACGAACAAAGGAGTAATGATAGTAATCATTCGTATGCTTAAGAGAAATTTGAAGTTAAAATTTCTTCTATACATTGCCATTTGAATGCTACTAAATGCACTCAATGGTAACATAGCCCCCATCACAGCTAAAGGAATACCTAATCCTTCATTGCCAACCAATGATGCTAACTCATCACGGCAGACAATGATAGCAATCCATAATACAATAGCTAGTACTATATTTGAAATAAAGGCAACACTAACACTTTTCTGTTTAGCCTCTTCACTTTCAAATTCGTATTGAACAAGAAATTTCTGGAATCCCGCATCTGCTAACATTTCCGCAAATGAAATAACCATCATTATAGTGGCTAAAATACCAAATGCTGTAGGGGCCAAAATATGCGCCAATATGATATTTGTAATTGGTGTAATAAGCTTTGCTAAGATCTCCGTTATAAGTGACCACTTAGCAGCAGCTACAACTTTAGTATCCATTGATATTCAAATCCATTTAATTACGATTTATATTCTTTAAGCCTTGTAAACCTTCAAGATGTAACCACTCTCCCATTTCGTAATCAAACTCCATTGGTTCCATCTTTATAAATCCTGCGCCAGGAAACAATGTTAATTCTCCAATATAAAGATGATTATTCACGTCATAAAAATCAACCCGTAAAAACGGAAAATCCTTAGATAATTGTTTGCATAATGATCTCATCTCTTCATAGTGTGGCGGTTTTTCAAATGTTTTGTTAGAGGGCTCATAATGAAGAACGGAAAGATTAATATAATTCCAATCCTCATCATAATAGTTCATACGTGTTCCACCTTTAGAAAATCGTTCAGAACAAACTACAGTTAGCTTTGGTTCTCCGTGAAAGGAATACATCTTATAGTCTAATAAATCTGCATTTCCTAACTCATCTATATACTCTTCTGCTAAAATACGGCGACGTACATTTTTATAGGGCCATTCACGAGCTATAAGATAAAAATCACGCTGTAAAGATTTATTAATAATTTGACGTGCTCCTTCTTTATCAAACTTAGACTTATCTTTACAAATTACAATACCACCACTGTCATGAGTGCATTTCAGTACAAACTGATTCGGTAATGCATCAAAATCAATTTCATCAAAAGAATCCCATACACCTAAAGTAGGAATGATGTACTTTGAGTCAATCCTATCAGCTAAATACTTTTTAGCCTCATACTTATCAACCATAGTAGTATATATGGATTTACGATCATATAATTTCATCCACTGCATCTTTTCACTAAAGGTCTGTGGATTATCTAAATTTAATGGATATCCCATATATTGAGGAAATATCCTTCGTAGAAACGCTTCATCGCTTAAGGAATCATAAGCACCCATTTTTATCATCACCCGTAAACGGTAATAAGGATCAGAGATGAACCGCTTTCCCTTGGTCAAGATTGTTTGTATGTTCATGTAATTTCTTCCTTTTAGTCCGTAAAATCTGAACTTCTATAAAAAATAACATCATATAAAAGTAAGTACTTTTACTTTCATAGGAAACCAAACCCATATCCATAACTAATTGAGACATAAGTAATATAAATACCATGACATATTCATTGCTGTGAAAATCATGATATCGTATCATGTTATAAACGAGATAGGCATACATGGAGTAGTATGTGACCACACCTATAACACCAGTACCCGCCAGTAATTCAATGTAATTATTGTGAAGGTAGTAATTTTCTCGACCGAAAATAGAGTATGTATATACCGCAGGATTATTAATCCCAACGCCTATAATTGGAGACTGATGAAATAAATCCCAACCAATATCGACTAAGGCCATGCGAACAATAGCAGAAGAATCCCCACCAGTGCCTGTGAAAGCATCTACCATGGAACTCATACGTTCTAATACTTCACTAAAAATAGGTAGCTGTAATATACCTATAAAAGCAATAATTAATATGCTCAAATAAGCTACTAATTTAGCTAAGGAATTAACAATATTTTTACTACGAAAGCTTTTGAATACGAATAATAAAACGATACCTATAACGACAAATACCAATGCTTTCCGACTACCTGTAGCCGCCAATATACCTAATGTTGGTAATGCTATGATGTTCCACCATCGCGGTTTATCGTACATCATATAATACACGGTCATTACAATAGCATTGGCACCTAATAGTCCTACTGTATTTGCATTTAATGCGTCATTTGCTATACGAGCCGATGATGAAAGAACATTGATAAAATAATCGAGCCCATAGTAATACACCGTATAGAAACAGACAATATATCCTGTCCACATACCGATTTTCAATAAGGAATCAACTGATTTTTCTCGCTGAAAGCACATATACAAAACAATGAGCATGCAAAATATTTTTACAATATCAAAGCTTCTACTCATGGCTACAGATGGATCAAGAGCATTTAGAGAACTAAGATAGCAAACGCCTATGAATAGTAGCATATACATATGCATCCATGTAAATGACACTGTAATTCGCCCCTGGTCTCGTACGAGATAACATAGTATTAATCCAAACAAGCATACGAATAGCACATAGGCACCGTAATCTGCATCGCCGAGGGCGAACGATATGGTCAATGAAAGTACAAGAAATACTAATGTTATAAACCATATAAGACGATTAGATATGGTCGTAATATTTAACTTCAATACTGTCCCTCTTCTCTCAATATATGTACATCACAACACTAATTTTTCTATAAAATATCAATCCAACGTTTAGCAATTTTACTTAGTGGGAATGTATCTCGCACCTTGATTGCTTCAACAGATATACGTATAGCCAACTCAGGACTTGCTAAGATGGATTTCATTTTTTCATACATCGTTTTCGTATCCCCTACAGGCACTAGTAATCCATTGACACCATCTTGAATGACCATACGCGCACCGCCTACCGGGCAATCTGTAACAACTACAGGTAGCCCCATTCCCATAGCTTCTAACATGGAGTTAGATATGCCTTCAAAGTCAGACGATGACACAAACATTGTACATGGTCGCTCTTGTTCCAAGATGTTAGTTGCGAACCCCGGTAAAAGAACTCTGTCTGTTAATCCTAAATTTGCAATTTGTTGACGAAGTTCATCCTCTAGGACACCTTGACCATAAATGACAAGTTTATATTCCTTAAACTCATCTGCCAACATGCTAAATGCATTAATCATCATAGGTAAATTCTTTTGCGGATGCAATCGACACGCGGTTACAATAATCTTTTCACGTTCTCCTTCGTAAGGTTCTGGTAAATTGCCATTAATCGGATTCGGAATGATATGCCCACGGCTTTGTATAGACTTAGAGAAATATGATTTCGCATCTTCAGTTTGAAATACTATGGCATCAGCAAATCGAAACGCAAAGTCTCGAAGCATTTGTTGATGTTTGCCGACAGGCACCTTACGTGGATTATTTCGTTCAGAAAATACCATGCGATTTTTCACAAACCACGAACTAATAGCTAATATAAAACTGGACGCACTCAGAAATGATAAACACGTTGCATTAGGACGTTGTTTTAATATGCTAATAAGTGCTTTAATTTCTTGTAAAAATCGAAGAATCTTATTGGAACTGGTCGTATGTATTTGAATTTGCTCTATACCTTCTGGCAATGCATATTCGGTGCCATAGCGATTGGGGCTTGTTTGAATAACTGTAATCGTATGACCATCATGATGCCATTGACGGGCCAATTCTGTTAAAATTCGTTCAGCTCCGTCATTACCGAGGGAAATAGTAACAATAATAATTTCTTTACCCATTTTGACGCTCCTCTGTGATATATTCGGCTAAACGTATATATGCGTCTTTCATTGTTACCTTTGGTTCCCATGATAGATTGCGCATCTTCCTAGAATTTAAAAACATATGAACTGTAGGCGCATAGCCAAAGGAGGACACATTTTCAGGTATATCAAAGACGACAGAAATTTTATCGCCCCCCACATGGCACGCTACTAAATTGGCAATACTAGCAATACTACGAGTTTCCTCGTCATGGCACACATTATAAGCTTCGCCCATATCACCTTGGGTCATCAAAATAATAATGGCCCGCACTGCATCCGTAATATAACAGAAGTTGGACATGGTATCGCCCTTAGTATGAAGGATAATATCACGACCATCCAAGGCATGTTGAGTGAACTGCATAAATACCCGATTATCATCTAGCGGTACACCAGCGCCGAAGGTCTGCGCAAGGCGAGCGATTTTAACAGGAACACCAAATTCAACAGCATAGGATTTACAATAACATTCGCACATACGCTTACTTTCAGAATAGGAACTACGAACGTTTAGATGATCTAAATATCCAATGCGATCCTCCGTCATAACTTGACCAGATTCATAAGGTATACCATACTGTTCCATGCTCGATAGATATACCATACCTAAAATCCGCTGTTCTTTTCCCAGTTCTAACATACGTTCCGTACCATGTATTGATGTACGAATCGTATCCACCGGATGTTCTACAAAATATTTAGATTTTGTAGGGGCAGCACCATGCATAATATAGTCACATGCTACAGTTAGAGAATCTAATGGCCCATCAATACATGTGATTGCTTGTGAATCTAGAATATCCCCAAACATAGAATGTGCCTTTTCTATATTACGCACATGGCATATGACATGTAATGAAAGATGGTAGGCATCATTGGCGGCTACTAATGAACGAGCCACCATAGAGCCTATTAAACCTGTAGCACCTGTTACAAGTATTGTCTTATCCTGAAACTCCTTAAATATATGAGAATCACCTATAATTTCTTGTATGTCTCGTTCAACAACCGTATTAATTGCCCTCACCTCCACTTTCTCTATTTTTTAATATACCTGTGAACATATAATAATCTGACGGGGTTGTAATCTTAATATTTTCAGGTTCTCCCCATACGGGGTACAATGGATACCCATAATGCATCATCATAGATGCAGAATCGATAAAATCATGAATTCCTTCAGCTATTGATGTATCATGAACTGAAAGAATATCAACGAGCCTAAAACTTTGAGGCGCTTTTGCCATCAAACATTGTTGACGATTTAAAATCGTTTTGATTTCTCCATCATCAGTAACCATAACTGTTTCAATAGCAGGGGTTACCGTAATGGCACTACCCTTTGTTTCAACAGATCGTATATTTCTAACAATGGTAGAACGATCAACCAAAGGTCGTACACCATCATGAATTAGTACTGTTATATCATCAACACCATATAATCGTTTCACTTCAAGCAAACCGTTATATTGAGAGTCCAGTGCAGTCTCGCCACCAGGAACAATGGATACGATTTTTTGAAGGCCTTCTTTTGCTATCAGAGCCTTTGCATAATCCATCCAGTCTGACTTACACACTAATACAATGCCATCAATTAGGGGTTCTTCTTCAAAGATGGATAGTGTTTGTATCAGTATAGGTTTGCCATTCCATTCAAGGAATTGCTTTGGCATTTTATCATTTTTCATACGGGATCCTACGCCACCAGCAAAGATAACTGCTATTCTTTTCATAGAACCTCCCTTAACTATTAACGATGTGTATTTACTAAATAATGAATGCCCTTGTAATTGGTATAACTACGATCCATATCGATATATACGGCATCATGCTTTGCTACACGCTGTTCCACTGGAGGCAATTGCATATAGTCGCCCCAAATCAAACGTAAGTATCGTTCATAACCAGCCATAACGGGAATTTGATGACCTTCAAATTCCTTATATACAACGTGATCAAAATCTTGGCGTGGATGGCGTAGCTTCATACCTTTCAAACTACCGATTAGTTCTGTTACTTCATGGGATGTGTCAAAATCATATTGGCTCATTTGTTTTTCTGCAAAGCGCCATATGTGATAACGCCACGAAGGTTTAGAAATCACCTTATAAATGCACCCTGCCAACATGCGATATACCTTCCCCTTGTTATCAGGCAACCGTTGTGCATTAAACAAGGCAAAGGTCATGGCCCACATTAATTGAAAGAATCGTTTGACAGTACCCTTTGGACAGCCATCGATGGGCATAATTTCAAGGGCTAATCCATGACAAATATCTTCATTCACACTATGGCGATTGATGAAAGTCGTTTCTTCATCGCGAATTGATGCACCCGCATCATGATAGATCTTATCTCTCGTTGTTCTACAATAGGTATATCGTTTATCACCGTGTATAGGCCAAAGTTCAGCCAATCTTTCATAATCAGGACGAGGCATAAAAATATCTAAATCATCATCCCAAGGAATAAAACCTTTATGTCGAATAGCTCCTATAAGACCGCCACCACATAAATAGAATCGTAGATTATGAGCATCACAAAATTCTTTAAATACTAAAAGCATATTCAATTCTTTAGCTTGTATATCATGAGCTGTTGTTTCTGCCATACTACCTTTCTAACGTATAACGGCCAATACCGTTTCCACCATAACTTTTAATTCTCCAATGAACGAGAATTCTTTAAGACTCCGTAAATTCCATTCCATCTTTGCAGGCAATACATTATGAATATAGCAATCATCAACATCATCTGCCGCATCTAACAAGATATCTTCATCCTTATACCGAATACTAGCTACACTCGTTACACCTGCAGGCAGTAACAATGTCGCTTTCATTTCATCTGTATAAGCCGCTACATACCTTGGGACCTCTGGACGCGTACCGACAAAACTCATGGTACCTTCCAATATATTTATCAACTGAGGCAATTCATCGAGTCGACATTTTCGCAAAGCCTGTCCTACAGATGTAACACGCATATCATCTTTAGACGTAACTTGTGTACCAAGCTGTTCAGCATTTTGTACCATAGTTCTAAACTTGTAAATTCTAAAAGATTTACCATACTGCGTGACCCGTTCTTGTCTAAAAAATACAGGGCCTTCACTATCTAGTTTTATCCATACCGCTAATAATAGAAATATGGGACTTAATACTACTAATAGAACGGCTGCCATTAAGCGATCAAATACAGACTTAAGCATTAAATCACGACGTTTGGATGCTAAAATGTCGTAATAAGGACGAACTGCTTCACATTGCATATCATTGGGCAACTCCTGCCATGATTTCCAAATCATAATGCACCTAAACATTCTTTAAATGTATGAATCACATAGCTTACCTCTTCATCTGTCAAATTAGTATGAAGGGGCAATGTAATTTCATTTTTGAACTGATCATATGCATTCGGATAATCATCGATAGAAAATCCCAAGTTTTTATAAGCCGTATGCATTGGAATTGGCTTATAATGCACATTTGTAGCAACACCTTTTTCTGCCATTCGTTCAATCAATTCATTACGTTGTTCTATGTTTGCATCATTGATACGCACTAAATATAAATGACCACTACTCATATGCTCATCCGTATAATGAGGTACTACAGATACAGGACAATCTTTAAACGCGTCATTATATCGATTAATAATTACACGACGCCGTTCTAATAGGCCAGGATATCGTTCTAATTGGGCCAATCCAATAGCAGCCATAATATCCGTCATATTGCACTTATAATAGGTACCTTTAATATCATATTCCCAGGCCCCCATCTTAGTTTTGGCCAATGCATCCTTATCCTGACCATGTAAAGATAATAGTTGAAATTCCTTATAGAGAGCTTCATCATCAATGTCCTCTATATGATTCCACGTAGCACACCCACCTTCAGCAGTGGTAAAGTTTTTTACCGCATGAAAGGAAAAACTACTAAAGTCAGCTACATTGCCTGTATGCATCCCTTTATAGGTTGCCCCAAAAGAATGTGCACAGTCTGCAACGATTGGAATTCTACCTAAAGCACGTTGTATATCATTACTTGGTACAAATAAAGATTTTGCATCATTTACAATTGTAAATAAACGGTCATAATCACAAGGTACACCACCGATATCGACAGGAATAATGGCCTTTGTCTTATCGGTTATGGCAGCAGCCACCTTATCATAGTCCATTTCATAAGAATCAGGTGCTGTATCGATTAATACTAGTTTTGCCCCTACATGAACTACGGGACTTGCACTAGCCGTATAGGAGTAAGCACTAGTTATAACTTCATCACCTGGTCCAATACCCAATACGCGAAGAATCATTTCTAAGGCTGCAGTTGC
>FLSE01002815.1_pt1 | contig 11454 bp, 9 predicted proteins | sample 1550461 | NCBI WGS metagenome assembly FLSE01 (sample SAMEA4031758, study PRJEB14383) | metagenome | biome: human; feature: oral; material: saliva | place: Philippines | collected 2014 | reverse complement strand
GAAACGAATCCAGCATATGATGCATTATTAGCAGATAACCAAAAGCGATTACTAAGTGCTGAAGGCATACAATTACGGACTAACCGTTCCATACAAGTGGAAGGTACCTTCGGTGTACTAAAAGAGGACTTTCAATTTAAACGATTTAACCATCGCGGTAAAGATAATGTTCATAAAATGCTCTATATTCTAGCGATGGGATTTAATCTTGCAAAATTACATAACAGAATACAATCTGGCCGAATTAACAAGACCTTATTCGAGATAAAAGAAGTAGCTTAAATCCAAAAAATTTTAATCTGACTAGGGCTTATTTAAGTGCGCCTAAAAACGAAAAATACCAAGAGCTTTAAAGAACGTATTACTTTAAAAGCCTTGGTATTTTCTATATTTTAAAGGGACTGCAACTAGAATGCGGTTTCACCGCATTCTGTTACAGCCCCTTCCTATACCCGTGCCATAGATAAAATACAGTATTGATAAAAGCGCCCCTTCTTCTCAATCAACTGTTCAAAGGTTCCATCTTCTACAATATGTCCATCCTCCATGAAGAGAATACGGTCCATCTTTTCAATACCCTCCAATTGGTGGGTAATATATAAACTGGTCCGTCCTTCCATAAAGGCCATAAGATCTTCTTGAATAGCTCCTTTTGTGACTTGATCAAGCCCTTCTAAAGGTTCATCCAAGAGGAGGATTGGACTTTGCCGGAGGTAGAGTCGAGCCAAAGCTACCCGTTGTCGTTCCCCACCGGATAGGCCCTGTCCACCGGATCCTACAAGGGTTGCTAATCCCTGTGGCAGGCGACTGATAAGCCCTTGTAGAGAAGCAAACTGTAAGGCCTTCTCCAATTGGTCCTGTCTAGCATGAGGGTTAGCCAAGCGAATATTCTCTTCCAAGCTAGCATGGAAAATATACGTATCCTGGGTAACAACACCGAACAAACTCCGCCCTTCATCCGACAGGAGGGATTTAAGTTCAACCCCACCCACCTTAATGGATCCTTGGTAGTCATACAAACGTGTCAACGCATTAAAAAGGGTGGATTTGCCTGCACCAGAACCACCTACAATGGCCAGATGCTGCCCCTCTGGAATGGTCAGATCAAAATGAGCATAAATCTTCTTATCTTCATAGGAGAAATTAAGGTCATCAAAGACAATATCATAGGCCTTTGGTACTTGGGCTGGTTGAGCTGGCTCTGTCAAAGCTTTCGGGGCCTTATCGATAGCCCCCAATCGACGCACAGCCAAGGCACTTTCATAGCCATGGTGAACAGCCACAGTCATGGGTTGAAGGACCTCAAACCAAGCTTGGGTCACGATGGCAATAACAGCCACATAAACCCCCGCTTCAAGGTCAGAAATAGATGTTCCTGCAATAAGAGCTGCCGCTACTACAGCCACCTGTACAGTTACCAAGAAGATCATCGTAGACCCATTCGTAGCATCTGCGATATTAGACTTCTTATAATCGATATCGGTAAAGCGTTTCTCAAGGCGATTAAAAACGGAATCCATTTGTTGGTAAGCAATGATATCCTCCATACCATTAAGGGTTTCCGCCAAATCTACCTTAGCTAGCCCTTGTTGTTTAGAAATCCATTGAGAGGTCTTATGGGTAGACCTTACCAAGCTTACAGGAATTACCAAGACGGTCATGATAAAGGAAAAGCCTACCACCAACCAAAGCCAAAGAGAGAACTGGCCCAAATAGAGGCCTACCAAGAGACTCAAAATGAGGGCTGCTGTAGGAGGAATCAGAACTCGCAAATAGAAAAATTGTAAGGTTTCTATATCCGCCATAATGCGCCCCAACAGATCCCCTGCACCTAGTGACTTAAACACTTGCAAACTGATGGGCTCCAATTTTTCATAAAACCAAACCCGTAAGCCATAGAGACCTTGGAAGGCCATACGGTGGGAAAACAGGCGTTCGAAGTAACGGCATACAGCGCGGGCAATCCCGAAGAAACGAACCCCTGTAATGGCTAAGGATAAGGCGACCAATGGCGGATGCAAGGCAGCAGTAGCCACGAGCCAAGCCGAAAGGCCTAGGAGGCCTAGATTCATAAAGACAGTAAGGAAGGAGAAGATGAGGGCCAAAACTAAGGCTATCCGGGCTCTTCTAAGAACCTTAAATAGAAGGCCCCAAGGGGTATCAGCCCCCTCCCAATCTACTTTTGTCTTACTTTTGGTAGGATGTGATACAGAGGATATTTTCTGCACTTGAGCTGCTGGAATAGCATTATCAGCTTGGATGGAATCTTCTAAGACACCCGCACCTGCTTTAATAAGAGACGCAAAGTAACCATTCTTTGCGAGTAAATCTTCATAAGATCCTTGGTCATCCATACGACCATCGCGGAATACTACTAACTTATGAGCCCAAGCCATAGTCTGTAAACGATGACCTATGATTAAAACCAGCTTATCCTGCATGAGCCGTTTAAGGGCACGGCCTACCGACTCTTCTGTAGCTAAATCTAAATGAGCTGTCACTTCATCGAGGACTAGGATTTGTCCTTTTCTCAAGAAGGCACGAGCCAATGCAATGCGTTGTTGCTCACCACCTGACAAGCCAAGGCCTCCAGCCCCCACATGGCAATCTAAGCCATCTGCCTTAGCCATAACAAAGTCGTAAGCTTCAGCAGCCTTAAGAGCAGCTATGATATCCTCATCTGGCATATCCTGTCCCCAGGTTAGATTATCCCTCAAGGAACCTTTAAATAGGTGAGGCTTTTGAGAAACGTATATAATTTGATCTCGCCACCAGTCCATAGAGATCTGGTCTAAATCTTGTCCATTGACAAAAACAGTCCCCTTGGGAGCCTGCAAAAAGCCTGTTAACAGATGAGCCAAAGTAGATTTACCTGCCCCTGACTCTCCAACGAACATAGTGGGCTTACCGCGTTCCAAACTTATAGAAATATCTTCCAAGGCTGGGTGTTGCCCTTTAGGATAGGTAAAAGACAAGTTCTTTACTTCTATGTGTTGTATATCTTGCGCAAAAACCAAATCCCCTCCTTTAGGAAGGTATTGTTTATTATTTAAATACGCCCCAATAGCTTCTAAAGCCGTCTTACCAGACATTCCTGTATGGAAGGCAGACCCCAGTTGGCGGAAAGGTGTGTAAAATTCTGGTGCTAAGAGGAGTACAAAGAAAGCCGATAAAAAGTCCACTTGGCCCGCCAAAAGATCTAAGCCCATATAAACGGAAATAAGGGCCGTGGAAACTGTAGAGATTAATTCCAACACAAAGGCCGACAAAAAAGCAACTCGTAAGACTTTTAAAGTGGAATCTCGGAATTCACCGGACATACGGGCGATAACTTGGATTTGTTCTTTAGCACGCCCAAAGACCTTAAGCGTTGTTAGCCCCTGTAACATATCCAAGAAATGCCCTGACAAGAGTGACATCCGTTCCCACTGTTCCTTGTTCATAGCCTCTGCCCGTTTACCGATGAGGATCATAAAGAAAGGAATCATAGGAACTGTAACAATGAGAATCAGGCCTAACCAAGGCACTGTATCCACAATGGCGATCCCCATAACTAAAGGAACCAGAATCGTATAGAGCATCTGAGGTATATAACGCGAAATATAGGCTTCAATTTGATCCAACCCATCCGTCATGAGATGAATCATATCCCCATGGGATTCCGGCTGTTGTAAGCCTCCTACCTTAAGGTGCTTAATCAAACGCTTGCGCAAGGCCACTTTGCCGGCATGAGCTAAGGATATAGCAGCCGCCTCTTGGCCATAGGAGGTTAGCAAACGGATGATAATAGCCACCGCTAAAGGGATCAAAACATCTATCTCATCCCCTATTTTTGCATCTTTTAAGAAGAGGTCTGTAATAAGGGTAGCAAAAAACCAAGCTTGGCTCACGACTGACAAGGCGTTAAGGATACTAGTTACCAGCATAGACGACAATATTTTCTTATGCTTTTTTATCTCCTGAAAAGCGATTGGATTAATCATAGTCACTCTTTCTAATCAAAAAAATAAGGCATGCAAGAAGCATGCCTTATCGCTACACATTAGTAGTGCAAATCCTGTTCAGATACACGGTTGCGGAATGTGTAGTAAGTCCAAATCTTGTAAATCAATACGATTGGCACAAAGACTAGTGCTACTACAGTCATCAAAGCTAAGGTATATGGAGAAGAAGATGCGTTATCAATGGTTAAGCTCCAAGCAGGGTTGAGGCTAGAAACCATAATTCTAGGGAACAAACCTGCAAAGTATGCTGCTGTAATCATGATAACAGTTAAACTACTGAAAAGAAAGCCTGTTTTCGTGTTCCGTGTGCGCGCTGCAAACCAAGAAATGAGGAAGCATACAACAGCTACCACATAGAAGACGATAGCTAATGTAGAATAGAACATATCTGTAAAAATAGCTGTAGCTACTGCCAACAAAATAGCGCCAATAGCTGTGAAAACGCCCACCACAAGAGATGCTGCACGAGCTCGCTCTGCTACTTCACCAGCTGTTTTAATCGCTGTGAAGAGACCTCCATGGTAGGTAAACACTAAAATGAAAGCAATCCCACACAGAATTGTATAAGGGCTCAAGAGATCCCAGAAGGAGCCCACATACGTCATAGTTGCATCAATTGGCGTACCTTGAATCAAGTTACCTACGGTTACGCCCCATAAGAGAGCTGGGATTAAAGAACCAAAGAAGATGCAGCAATCAAAGGTTTTACGCCAAGTTGGATTAGCAGACTTAGACCGGAATTCAAAGGCTACACCACGAGCGATTAAAGCGGCTAGCATCAAAAAGAGAGCCAAGTAGAAGCCAGAGAAAAGAGTCGCATAAACATGTGGGAAAGAGGCAAACATAGCGCCACCAGCTGTAATCATCCACACTTGGTTAGAGTCCCATACGGGCCCCAAAGCATTAATCATTTGGCGGCGTTGAATATCGGATTTACCTGTAAATGGCAAGAGGATACCTGTACCATAATCAAAACCTTCCAGGAGGAAGAAGCCTGCGAACAAAACGAATACGAGAATGAACCAGACTACATTGAGGTTATTAGTAATTAGTTCCATAATCTAGCCTCCTCTTTTTCTTTTACATCTACCGCATGAAGGCCTTCTGGGCCTTTTTTAATATGCTGAACGGCCAAGTAAAGGGCAGCAATAGCGGCTATAATATAAATGATTGTAAAACCGATGATAGTGGTCCAGATTTCACCTGGTGCTACAGCCTTAGATACGCCATCAGCAGTGGATTGCAATCCGTATACCAACCAAGGTTGACGGCCAGCTTCTGCTACGAACCAACCGGTAGAGTTAGCAAGATAAGGCAATGGAAGCATCCATAGCATAAGTTTCAAGAAGCCACGACCATTAGCAATGGTTCCTTTACGAACCTTCCAAAGGCCAATCAAGGCAACGAGAAGCATAATAGAACCAGAGAGAACCATCACGCGGAAAGACCAGAAGATTGGTGTAACTGCCGGGATGTAGTCCCCTTGGCCATACTGAGCAACAGCTTCTGCTTGTAAATTCTTAATCCCCTTAACTTCACCTTGGAAGGAGTCATGAACGAGGAAGGACAAGCCGCCAGGAACAGAAATAGCTGATGTATTCTTTTGGTTAGCTTCATCAATATTAGCAACGAAGGAGAATGGAGCTGGATTTTCAGTTTCCCAAAGGGCTTCGATGGAAGCCATTTTCATAGGTTGTACCTTAGCGATATACTGCCCTTGGAAGTGACCAGCACCAGCACCCAAGATGCCACCGATAAGGGCAATGGTGAGCCCCCATTTAATGGACCGTTTGTAAAACTCAGATCCCTTATCCTTGAGTAATTTAAAAGCGGATACAGCGAAAATAACAACGCCTGCAGTAAATACACCATTCAAGGTAATATGGAAAAATTGACCTGGCAAATAACCATTTTGAAGGATAGTTGCAAAGGATTCCATTTCTGCACGGCCATTGCGAATAGCGTAGCCTACCGGATGTTGCATAAAGGAGTTGGCTGTCAAGATCCAGAAAGCAGAGATATTGGTCCCCAAGGCAACCAAGCTTGCAACAATGGCATGGGCCCTAGCCGATAGCTTGCCCCAACCGAAGATCCAAACCCCCATAAAGGTAGATTCTAGGAAAAAGGCTGTCAGGGCTTCCAAAGCTAGTGGAGCGCCGAAAATATCACCCATAAAGCGAGAGTATTCAGACCAGTTCATGCCGAAGTGAAATTCTTGTACGATACCAGTAACAACCCCCATGGCAAAGTTGATGAGGAAAAGACCACCCCAAAACTTAGCCATCTTTTGATAAATTTCTTTGCCGGTGGAAACAAAGAACCATTCCATCACAGCAATGGACACTGTCATACCTAAGGTTAGTGGTACGAAGAGCCAGTGATAAATCGATGTCAAAGCAAATTGCCATCGAGCAAGAAATACTGCATCTAACATGCTGCATCCTCCTTCACGCACTTACGTGCAACAACAAATAAAATCAAAACATATAAGCTACTTAGAAATTACCACAAGCGCAAAGTGAGGTAATCCCTTGGATTTCCTTTTCTCGCTCAGCCAAATCAGCAAAGTTAACCTCTCTCAGGTGGCTAGCCAGCTCATCTTGAATAGTAGCCATAGCTTCATTAACAGCGCAGTGCCCCATACAAGACTTATTACAGGATTCTGGATCGTAGAGGCAGCGTTGCAAATAAGCTTCGCCTTCTACAGCCCGAATCACATCGAGCAAATTAATATCCTTAGGATTTTTTTTGAGGGCAAAGCCCCCTTCGACACCCCTAAATGACTGCATGATTTCCGCTTGAATCAACATGCGCATAATCTTAAGCAAAAAACGCTCAGGAATCATTTCTGCGCCTGCTAATTCAGAACCGGTAATCTTGAAGCCTTCAGGCATCATGGACATGTGCAAAACCATACGGAAAGCATAGTCCGTTGCTTGATTCAACTTCATGAGTTCCTCCAGTAGTTCATAAGGCCTTTATGTTTACTACAAAGAGTATAGTACAAATGAAAATATACCGCAATAGTAAACATTAAATTTATCCAAAAATAGTGGACATTTAAAAAATCAACAAAAAACAGCCTTCGCAGAAAGCGAAGACTGTTTCACTCTAATCGCTATTTCCTTCCTAGAAGAGGAAATGGCCAATTTCATAAATAAGGGCCGACATGATGGCTGACAGCGGTATAGTCACACACCAAGCCATAACCATGGACCGTGCAACCCCCCAATTAACGGCTTTAATTCGTTTAGAAGATCCAACCCCCATGATAGAACCAGATACAACATGAGTTGTAGAAACTGGCAAGTGGAGGAAGGTAGCGGTAAAAATGGTCAAGGCAGAATTCAAATCCGCAGCAAAACCATTAATGGTTTCCATCTTAAAAATCTTAGTCCCCATGGTGGAGATAATCTTCCACCCACCTACGGCTGTACCACAGGCCATAGAAGTGGCACAGGCCAATTTAACCCAGGTCGGTACATCCATGGTGGAAATATAGCCTCCTGATAAGAGGGTCAATGTAATGATCCCCATAGCCTTTTGAGCATCGTTAGAGCCATGCGAAAAAGCCATAAGAATAGCAGATAAAACCTGCATATTCCGAAAGCGGTCATTGAGGGCAATAGGAGAAAAGCGACCAAAGATAAAGAGCAATACTTTCATGATAATATAGCCGCCAACCATGGCTACTACAGGAGAAAGAATAAGAGATAGGAAGATTTTCAAAATCCCTTGCTCATTAAGGGCGCCAAAGCCAGCAGATACGCCAACAGCCCCAATAACACCGCCGATCAAGGCATGTGAAGAGGAAGACGGAATACCCCACATCCAAGTTAATAAATTCCATATAATGGCACCCAGTAAAGCGGCACACATAATGGAAGAATCAATCAAATCAGGGGATAAAACGATATCACCACCGATTGTCTTAGCAACCCCTGTGGATACCAAGGCACCTAAGAAATTAAGGACTGCCGTCATCAAAATAGCCTTCTTAGGAGAAATAGCCCGGGTAGAAACAGAGGTAGCAATCGCATTAGCCGTATCGTGGAAGCCGTTGATGTAGTCAAATAACAATGCGCAGAAGACTACAGCCCACACTAAATAATGGGCATCAAGCATACTTTAATACCACCCGACGGAAGGTTCCTACAAGGCGTTCACAGCCATCGATAACATCTTCCATAGCATTAAGGATTTCTTTCCACTTAATAAGTTCAATCGCATCCTTACAATCAGCAAAAAGTGCTGCCATTTCTTCGTGATAAATATCATCCGCTTCTTCTTCTAAGCGAAGGACTTCATTACCACGAGCTTCTACCTTAACATGATTTTTCTTCAAAGATCCCATATAGGAAATGGATTTAGCTACATGCTTACCGCACTTAGCAACGATTTCTGCCATACGAATGGCCCCAGGAGATGGGTTCCCTGCATGGTACATAACCACCTTATCCATAATATCTTTAATATCATCCATGGTATTATCTAACTGATCAATAAGGAGTTGAATATCCTCCCGATCCATTGGCGTAATAAAGGTCTTGCGCAAACGTTCTGCTGTATCATTTACAAGCTCATCTGCTTCCTTTTCTTTTTTACTAATTTCTTTAAGGGCCTCATCTGGGTCGATCTCACCTTTAAAAGCATCGACTAAGAGCAAGCCTGCTTCGTGACAAAGCACTGCGTGATCATTTAAGATGCTGAAGAATTTTTCTTCTTTCCCTTTCAATTTGAAAGCCATGGAGTCCTCCTGCGCAATCATTTTTATCTTTGGTACATACTCTTGTACTATATATTAATTATAGCATAATCACTTTTACCAGTCCTAGTAAAGACAAGGATTTTCCTATGCATATCTGATAAATTAATGACTAAATTCGCATACTATATCACCCCTACTAGGGATGGTATTATTTAGTAATTTCTCGCACAAGATGTGGAATTTGAGGGACTATTAACCGTTCCATAGCCAAGGTAACCGCACCGACAGAGCCAGGAATAGCAAAGATAAGACTATTCCTCGCCACACCTGCTATGGCCCGAGATGCAATAGCTCTAAGCCCAATATCATCTACATAAGAGATGTAGCGGAAAAGCTCTCCAAAGCCTGGTATTTCCTTATCTAATAGGCTAGAGACTGCTTCAATGGTCACGTCTCGCTTGGCAATGCCTGTACCACCAGTCGTGACGATAACATCAATGGAGGGATCAGAAATCCATCCTTCAACGACGTTACTAATAGCTTCCATATCATCCTTGACCAAGGATCGAGCAACTACATCTAAATGAGCGGCCTCAGCAATCTCTTGTACCCGATTGCCTCCTTTATCAGTTTCTGCTGTCCTCGTATCGGATACAGTAAGAATGGCAATTCGTAGCACACGATTTCTAATAACCTCAGTCGACATAATCTTACCCCTCTTTACTAAATCTAACGGACTTTCTCTAAGTCAGCCATTTAATTCTAATAGTCTCTATTTGTCAAATCTATCTTTTTCGATATAATAAAACTAGTAAAAATTCTTACTGAAATAAACTTCTTCTTTACTATAGTTTATTATATATAAAATTATATGTTCTAACTGTGATATTTTGTAGGCTCATCTCGGAAGCCTATAGCTAATTCTATCTAGAGAAAGGACCTTCCATGCCTCTTATTGTAACAGGCTTTGCCATTATTCTTCTCATCATCCTCATATCAGTGGTGAGGCTCAATACCTTTATTTCCCTAATCGTCGTTTCTACTATAGCCGCCATTGGCTTAGGTATCCCCTTAGAAAACGTTCCTTCTATTTTAGAAAAAGGAATGGGATCAACCTTAGGCCACATTACCTTAATCTTTGGTCTCGGTGCCATGCTGGGCCGCGTCCTCTCCTTCAGTGGTGGAGCCAAACAGATTGCGGAGCGCTTAACAGAATTATTCGGTGCCAAGCACATTCGTGGCGCTATCATTGCCGCCTCTTTTATCATAGGGATATCTATGTTTTTTGAAGTAGGTCTAGTTCTCCTACTTCCCATTATTTTCTCCATAGCTAAAGAACTTTCCATCAACCCTTACAAGCTGGGGCTCCCTATGCTGGCCACCCTATTAACAACCCACTGCTTCCTCCCTCCCCATCCTGGACCAACCATCATCGCAACTGAATATGGGGCCGATGTAGGTAGCGTTCTTCTCTATGGTATTGCTATAGCAATACCAACAGTCTACATTACGGGTAATCTCTTTAGCCGTCTCATAGCTAAGGTCTCTCCGCAAACCTTTAGTAGACCAAGCAGTCACTCGGAAGAAGAGGATACCTCCATAAAGAGTGATCAGGATCGCCCCCATTTCTTACTATCACTCTTAGTAGCCCTACTACCAGTAATCCTCATAATATCCTCTACGATTGCTCGCACGCTAGCCAACCTATGGCATATTTCTGAAAGCCATTTTATCGTTCAATACATAGAGTTTATTGGCACCCCGTCCGGGGCCATGATTATCTCCCTCCTCTTCGCCATTTTCACCCTAGTTATCCTACGGGGCAAATCCATGAAGACAACTATGAACGCGCTCTCTAGTTCAGTTGCATCCATCTCCATGATGCTCTTCATCACGGGTGCTGGTGGTGCCCTCAAGGAAACGTTCTTAGCTGGCGGGGTAGGCGATTACATCAACCAACTATTTGCCTCTTCCTCTGTATCACCACTCATTTTTGCTTGGGCTATTGCGGCTATCCTAAGAATTTCTCTTGGTGCTGCGACAGTTGCAGGCTTATCAGCTATCGGTATCGTTATGCCAATCCTAGGTAATCATGATGTTAATTTAGCCCTTTTAGCCCTAGCCACCGGAGCAGGTTCAACCATAGCTTCTCACGTCAATGATCCTGGCTTTTGGATTGTAAAAGAATATTTTGGTCTAAGCCTAAAGGACATGTTTAAGACTTGGACCCTTATGTCTACAATAGCATCTATCTGTGGTTTGATTGGAGTCTTAGTAATTAATGCCATTATAGGATGATAGTATCTAATCTCTTGATATATATAGTAAAAAGAGACACACCATTCGGTGTGTCTCTTTTGCTTAATCAGCGACTTCCTATCACTCCTCGCTGGGGATTTCGCGCTGCGAAATCTTACGCTCGGATGAAGGTGATGTGTGGCTCCCATCCGTCGCTGCGCTCCTCTGTTAGCTCACACCCTACCTTTCCCAGGCCAAGGCCTGGTCGGACTCTACATTCTTGTATATATAATAAAAGAGACACACCTTTTGGTGTGTCTCTTTTTGCTTAATCAGCGACTTCCTATCCTCCCAGGCCGTCACCAGCCAAGTACTTTCGGCGTTTACGAGCTTAACTACTGTGTTCGAGATGGGAACAGGTGGACCCTCGTAGCTATCGCCACTGAATCTGTCAGAGTTTGTACTCTGAAAACCACATAGAAGATTTAATTTGTATCACATTAG
>FLSE01000051.1_pt1 | contig 11572 bp, 9 predicted proteins | sample 1550461 | NCBI WGS metagenome assembly FLSE01 (sample SAMEA4031758, study PRJEB14383) | metagenome | biome: human; feature: oral; material: saliva | place: Philippines | collected 2014 | reverse complement strand
ATGGCTGGTGTTGCATCGTTTTTGCAGTATAAAGTATAGGTCTTACTGCCCGAACTTGTTTCTTTAATGGTCCAATCAATATAGGCATTGGTGCTTTTTCGGTCGCAGAACACCCTATCCCAGCTTGATTGTTTATCAGGTACTACATCTCCAGCGAGTACATGTGGGAATCCCAACATGTGTCCGTCGCCCGTTTCGAGGACGCCTTTTATGTGATATGTATCGGCTGAAATCTTCGTTAAATTTAGTCTCATACCAACGTTATAGGCTGAGATACTGGTTCCCCAGATAGACCCAACGTTCAGGTATTTGCCTGTTCCGACATTGTATAAGTACACTGCATTCATGTCAGCATTGCTGTTTCCAATCACTGTTGACAGTTCATTACCCACCCATTTGTAGTTGGCATCCTGTCCTTGTGCCATAGAACGCGTTGAGCATAGTAATAGAATCATTACTGGCAAAATGAAAAATAGGTTTATTTTTCTCATCATAAAATAGTTTATTTAGTTAATATTCGTTTTGATTTGTACATAGATTGAGGGGCATAAGGGATGCTTCCATCCGCCTATATAGGCTTATATGCTACTCGGTTTGTATGCTGTTGCCTCTGTTTCCTCGCTCTGTCCTCATCAGATGGGGCGTGATGGCGATGCCGGAAGGGCTGGAGGCAGGAGGCTGATAAACAGGGTTTAAACGATAAAGAGAGAGAAAAACACGCTCGAGGCATGCTTTTCTCTCTCTTATTAAGTCATCATTTCAGTAGTGGTGCACCAACTCTCTTGTCCATACGGCGCAGGATTAGCTTGTGATTCTCCAAGTCAATGATCAGTGCAAGGGCTGTTGTCTTACCGTCAGCACCGGCAAAAGCCGTTGAAGTCCAGTACATTCCCTGTGTGTTAAAGAAAGGACTTACAACCTGATGGGGTGTCTCGAGCTGTGTGGTTCCACTCCTGTAAAGGAAGTCATAATAGCCTCTTGCAGGGAGGAACATCCTTTTTGTATTGCTATTGATCCCTGGTGTACGTTCATTATCAGCGTAAGATCTGTTCAGAGGAACGGTTGCCAAGTCGGTTGTCTCGGTCTTTTTGCGGTAATCAATCATTGGTCCTCCATAGGCTTTTGTCGGCCCGATGTCTGTGAAATGTGATGCTGGTCTATGCGTTTTCTCCCTTAATGCCTCTAAAGTATCGAACCATACGCCACCATTATACAGATGATGATGGATGACATACATCTTTCCCATGTCTATGATAGGTGTCCCCTGCCATGCAAGCCACATGGCTCCGTTTGCCGTCAGGGCATCCTTTGCGCTGCGTGTAGCTACATTTTGATAAACATTTGTGCTTGCTCCAGGTGTGGCATTGTACCATCTGGCATCTGAATCAGCATCAGGGAAGCCTTCAGTCTGCGTCACTGGATCTTTAACAGGGAGCAGAAGCTGCTTGTCTTCATGTCCTTTCCAGAAGTATTCGCCCACAGGTGCATCCCAAGTGTAGTAATCATCCTTCGAGAAATCAGCCAGTTTGATGTCGTGTTCAAGGTGACATGTCTTGCCTTCTTCCAACTTTAGCTTCTTATATATCTTCCGATAATATCCACAACCATTGGTAGCTTGGTCAACAAGTGCGTAGTCTATCTTGACATTTGTGTATTCCCCCGGTGGCAGAACGATGATGATTCCGTTCTTTGTCACGTCTGCTGATGCTGGAATGGGTAAGCTTTCGCTGGGTGTTCTGTTGACCAACTGGTTTCTCTCAAAGCGTTGCTTATAGTACCATATGGTTGTCTTTCGCTTGTCATTTGTGACGGTTGACACGGGACGGTCAGGTGCATTGTACTTCAATCCGTTGTCATCAAACTTGAAAATACCGTTGATAAGCTGGTCAGCTTGTACGAAAACAGCCACTACACCAACGTCAGTTGAGAACTGATGTACTGAACTGTAGGGGTTCAGAACGAGGTAAGAGGCTTTATGGGTGAGGTTGAAAGTGTATTTACGGTCAGCCATCTTCGTTGCTACAGCCACACCACAGTCGCCATATTCGCCTATCTTTCTGGCGTCATTCGGTGCATCCTGAATCTGCTCTTTGGCAAAGACCACCTCATCAGCCTTGGTTGATTTCGAACCTGTATAGCGCACGTTATAAGTGTTTGCAGAGAGGTTTTCATTGAAAAAGAACTTCGTTCGTTCCACCTTGTCTGCTGCTGTGAGGTCGCTACGGTCGTTCTTCACAAGGTCGGTGCCGCCCGTTGTGCTTTTGTTCACCCATATATGGTCGTCTCCTGTCCAATAGAATTTAACGTGATTGGGGTCGGTTCCCGAACCGTTCACATATTCTCCTGCCGTACGTGTTGGCGCATCTCCAACGGAGAATTCCGTCATATTAGCTGGTGACTGCTGCACTTTACCTGTTGTCTCTGCATCCTCTGACGAGCAGGCAGCAAGTCCAACAACAGTCAGAAACAGAAGGAATACTCTGTTTATAAGTCTTTTCATCGTGTCGTAAAATCGTTTTTTAGTGACCGTATCGTAGTCTATTTCAGTACAATCAGGTCGTGTTAGTTAATATCCTCGCCCTCTTCTGCATCAGAATTGTTCTGATCATAGGCGTTGTTATGCCCTGCTCCGAATTCCGTTGAGCCAGCCATCAATGACCATTCGGCATCTAAAGCCATCACCGAACATGACGGTGTGACATAGCGATGGCGTGCTGTATGCAACTCATCCAGCAGGATTCCATTTGATAATTTATGCTTTTGCATTCTTTTTTATTGGTTATATAGTTTCCGCTATTGGGTTTAATTTCGTTTCCTTGTCCCTCTCTTACGGAGTGGTTAAGCCTCTATGGCTATGCATCTTACGTATAAGTGGCGGTGCAAAGTTATGAATATTTTTCTTATAAAAAGAAGTTTAATTAACTAAACTCCCGTAGTTTGATAAATATTAACAATGCTTTCAGCAGGCATTCTCTCTCCTATCGAAGGGCTTTAGGAAGCTTTAAGCCCTAATTCTCTGTACTTTCCTCTGTTCAACCTTCCAATTTCTATATGCTTCAAGGCATTCATATGAACTACAAACCGTAGACTTACAAGAATTAAACACAGAACTTTAAGCCCAATTTCTTAGTTCTTCTATCTCCCCAACACCCAGCATTCCGTATCCCGTCAGGCACATCCCCTCCCCTGGAGGGTCTCGGGGAGGCCGTAACTCGAGGCTTAGTGAGCCACCCATATCCCACCGTATCCTCTCACATCCCCTCCTTCGGAGGGGCTTGGGGAGGCTCCTTCTCTTTGGTTTTGGGCCGCCTTCTTTGGTGCGTGCTTTGTTTTTATTTGTCAAATTCTTTCCTTCTTACTTTTCAATCTACGCCCTTTTACGTTGTAAAAGACGCCCTTTTGCAATGTAAAAGGGCATGTTTTGATGTGTAAAAGGGCATGTTTTGCAATGCAAAAGGGCACCTTTTACAAGCCTCTTTGTAACCTATTGATTCCTTGATGGTTACAAAGGCGGTTTTTCGTCATTATAGTTGGGAAAGGAAGAGAATAGGGCTTACGGAATGTAAGGATGTTTCGTAATGCGTATTGTGCCCATCGGAGAGGGCGACAGTAGGGATATTCAGCAGCTGTGGAGGGGACGAATCGGGAGCAGTATGTGTCCACCTCAAAGTTACTTTGTGCTCGCTTCACACTCACTCTGCCCCCACTCTACATCGGATCTTACGGAGAAAGGCAACGGGAACAGTGCCTTATACCTTATTATATATAGCCTTTTCAGGCGCATTTCAGCGTCTATTGCCAAGACTATTGTATTGACTATCCTACGTTTTCTTGACTTCGCCTTCGCAAGATAGTACCTTTGCAATGTCAATAGGGAGGAAAGGGGAAACTGACGGATGCACCAATGGCAATCAGCCCCTGCCCTTTGATTGATTTGTAAACTAAACTTCAACATCATTATGCAACACATAAACTACGAAGAACAGCTCTCTGAACACTTCACAGTGGGTGAGATGCTACGGTCGGGGACTGCCATAAGACTACGGATAAAGAACCTTCCGGGGTGTGATCCCTGCCAGCCGGGACTGTCGGAACAGACCGTTATCAGCAACTTGCAAGCCCTTTGTACAAAGGTTTTGGAGCCTTTGCGACGACAAATTGGGAAGGTTATTGTGACAAGTGGCTATCGTTGTACGGCGCTGAACCGTGCTCTTGAAGGCTCGGAGCAGTCGCAACACCTCTCGGGAGAGGCTGCTGACATCTACGTTTCGGGGCGACAGATGTGCCAGAAGTACGTCAATATTCTTCAACATACCGACTTCGACCAGATGATTCTCGAACCTCTCGACAGTCATTTGAAGCGATGGATACACATCAGCCATCGACGAAACGGAGAGAATAGACACCAGATTATCGGTGATATATAATCATTGTGTTATATATATATGTATTCATTTCTTTATTTATTTACATTTTTAAATCTTTAATTTTATGTCAATCAATTATCGTTTGTACCAAGACAATCGTAAGAACAGTAAGAAAAAGGGGCATTGGTACGCCCGTACTGTAGTGACTAACTGCGTTGATATCAAGGCACTTGCAGCCCGCATCAGCAACAGCTGTACGGTGACGGAGCCTGACATCCTGGCTGTTATCTCGGCACTTGTGACCGAAATGAACTACGCGCTGACGCAGGGCAGCAAGGTGAAAGTCGACGGATTGGGAACTTTCCGTGTGGGAATCCATTCGCATGGGGTGGAGAAAGCCGACGACTTCAATGTTCAGAAGGATATCTTCAGTCCTCATGTGCTCTTCCTTCCAGCGTCAATGAAGGTCGGAACGAACAAGCGTGTGGCAACGTTACTCAGCAATCTGAAGCTGCAGGAGGCGGAGAAATACGTCGGTGCACCGAAGAAAGGGAAGAAGAAGGCAGCTGAAGGGGGCGCAGAAGGTACTCCCGGTGCTGGCGGAAGTGAGACGCACAACCCTTAATCAGTTCTTTAATGTCTAACCGTCTGCCGTCATCTGCCCCTCAAAGGTGGGCGCATCTCATTGAAAATGAGGACTTTCACACAAACACACCACTCGCCTTTGGGGCGGATGGGACAGACATTAATCATGCTTTAAATTATGAAACAATCAACTTGGAAACTCATTCTGCAGATCGCTGTGACGGTTATCACTGCCATCGCAACCTCTCTGGGTGTCACTTCTTGTAGGTAGACACGAAGGGAAAGGCGCTCCCCCATCGGCTCGCACACCGCACTTGATGCTCCGAAAGAGGATACACTGTGGCTCATGAGCACGCAGATGACACGGCAATCGTGATGAAAAAACCTCTAAAACAAAACCCGTCTTGGGGTTAGACAGTCGTTAGTAATCTCTTATTAAAGATTAATTAGACTGCCATAGAGCATTGATTATCAACTGATTGCAAAACCATCGCACGACAAATGAGTAGGTTTCAGCCGACTTCTAAGGAACATTCTTCCGACAATCAAGTAAGGTGTGTGCGACAAAAAGGGAGGGTCTTTCCCACCTATTGCGACAGATTGGGAGGTAGAGGGCGACAAATAGGGAGGTAAACTCGTGTTTTGTTCGTTTTATTTTACAAAACATTCATATTCTCTTTGTCTTCCCCTCACTTCCCAATCTTTGTTTTCTGTATTACAATCTTTTGTGTATTTCATAACCGTCTGTACCCTAATGGGTTATAAACCACTGCGACAAATTAGTAGTATTGTTTCCTTATGGCATTCCATCTATATGCGACAAATATGGAGTTTGCTGAAAATAACGAAACTTTACACTTTTTTGTCGCCATTTATATATATATATATTCCCATGTTTATAGGAATAAATGTTTTTCCTTCTGTCCCCCAAAAGATTCCGTACTGCCCATCTTAACCTCCCTTTTTCTTGTCATACACATTATAAATATGTATATTTGCATACAGAAATAAAAACCAACTGATCATGAAAAAAGGAACGCCTGAGTGACCTTTTGCTTGTTAACGTCCAACGAAGTATTGTTTCCGTCCGAGGAAAACAAATTATAATCGATGCTGATGCTACCCTTTTAAAGATGCTGACGCTGCCCATTTAATATGGATTAGGAACCCATCGTATCAAAGAAACAGTGTACAAGAATGCAGATAAGTTCCCTTCGGACTGTATGTTTGCTCTTAGAAAGAAGAGCGTAGAGACTTTGCGGTAGAATAATTCGTCCACAAAGCTTCCATCTAACATAGCTCCCTACCAAAACATTTACCAAGAAAGGACTCTATATATTGGGAATAATCCTAAAAAGGAAGAATGCGATAGCTGTTACATTTGCAACTGGAGAGTGTATCAGAAACGTACGGAAGTTAAAACGGGAACTATGATATTGACACCAAGAAGGGAGACATCTCCTAACTTTCCTGTCACTTCTGTCACACGTTATGGGGCTGTAAAGGTTTAGAATAGAGGTGATTAAGAGAAGTGTTAAAAGTGACAGCAAATGAAAACAAAACTATTTTAGGGAGTTATGGGGATTCTGGAGGGGGGATTTTCTTGGGTTCCTAAGTTTTATCCTAGGGCTCCTAGGCTCTTTCCTAGGGCTTCTATGGTTTTTATTCTAGGGATCCTAGGGGTTTTATTCTAGGGATCCTAGGAGTTTTATTCTAGGGATCCTAGGGGTTAATCTAGGATTCCTAGATTTTAATTCTGTGGCTTCCTAGGTCTCTTCTAGCCCCCCTTAGGTTTTTAATTCCTCTGTGAGTACAGGGCGCAAGGATTACTATTGTATGCTCATCTGTGGCTATATCCTTTCTTATGAGCAAACAGACAGGTCTTATAAGCCGACGGACAGGGATGAGAAAGCACTCAAGTGGTCAGTAGTTTAAAGCTTTTTGATTCCTAACAGTTCTACTTTTTTTGATGGATGATTCCTAATTATTCAACGTCTAAATAGCTTGTTTTCAGTAAAAAGATGGCTAAATGATTTGGAATATATCGAAAATAATTCATAACTTTGCACTCGGAAAGTTGAAATAATTACAAGAAACATATTCTATACGTATCCTACTGATTATCAATAGTCAGTATCGAAGCGTCGAAAAGGACATATACGTAAAAATATTAATATATAAATACAAAAACATTATGAAAGAAAAGTTTATTTGCACCGTTTGCGGTTACATCTATGAAGGTACTGAAGCACCAGAGGAGTGCCCAATCTGTCATGCTAAAGCTAACAAGTTCAAGGCTTTCAAGAGTGTAGAACTGAAGGGTACTAAGACTGAAAAGAACCTCCAGATTGCTTTCGCTGGAGAGAGCCAGGCACACACAAAATACCTCTATTATGCTTCAAAAGCAAAGAAAGATGGTTATCAGCAGATTGCAGCTTTGTTCGAGGAGACAGCAATCAACGAGCGTGAGCACGCAAAGCTTTGGTTCAAGTACTTGCATGATGGTGGTATTCCAACAACAACAGATAACCTCGCTGACGCTGCAGCAGGTGAGAACTATGAGTGGACAGACATGTACGCTAAGATGGCTGAAGAGGCTCAGGAGGAAGGCTTCACAGGTATTGCTGCTAAGTTCCGCAAGGTTGGTCAGGTAGAGAAACACCACGAGGAGCGTTATCGCAAGCTGTTGAAGAACATCGACGATAAGGTTGTTTTCTCACGTGATGGTGATTCAATCTGGCAGTGTCGTAACTGTGGTCACATCGAGATCGGCAAGAATGCTCCTAAGGTCTGCCCAACATGTGACCACCCAGAGAGCTTCTTCCAGCTCCAGGAGAACAACTTCTAAGGTTGTAAAAACATTATGAGACCGTTGACATGGGTGTTGGTTCCCATGCGATAGCTACAACAACGGATATAAGGTAAGTGCCGGAGGCGTCATGCTTCCGGCACTTTTTTCGTGTGGTTGGCGGTGGTGTGCTACTTGTTTACGTGTTCATCAAGACACAAAACAAGCTACTGTCTTGCCCTATTGGGAATTGTTTACCGCTAATAAACACGGAGTCCTGACATGAGAAGACCGTATTATTCAGCCTCATCGGCAAACATTTACTGTATTCCCAAGCTACTTTTGTGTTCTACAGAAGAGCTTCTAACACCTGAAAACAGGCAGAAAAATCCTGGCAATGACGGATAAAAGTATCACGAATGAGCCCTGTATCACCCCCCACCCCATTGTCTATTACCCGACAATAGGGAGCAGAATGATACAGGGCTCACGCTATACGATAAGTTGTTCTTACGCCTTCAGCTGTTCAGCCATGCTGGCTGCGGCACGTCGACCATCGCCCATTGCAAGGATAACAGTGGCACCACCACGTACGATATCACCTCCAGCGTATATCTCGGGACGGGAACTCTGCATGTTATCATTGACAACAATGGTGTTCTTTCTTCCCAGTTCCAATCCTTCAACAGACTTAGGAACGAGCGGGTTGGGCGATACTCCGACAGCAACGATGACCTGATCACAGTCTACGGTGATGGTCTTTCCCGTCTCAACAGGGCGTCTCCGACCGCTTGCGTCAGGTTCTCCGAGCTCCATTACATCCAATACTGCAGCACAGACACGTCCGTTTTCATCCGCTTTATACTCCTTTGGATTGTGTAATGTAAGGAAGTTAATACCCTCTTCCTTGGCATGTTTCACCTCCTCAAGGCGTGCCGGCATCTCCGCTTCAGACCTTCTGTAGACCAGAGTGACGTCAGCTCCGAGTCGTTTTGCCGTACGACAAGAGTCCATTGCAGTGTTACCACCACCAATGACGAGCACCTTCTTACCTATTATAATAGGTGTATCGGTATCCGGATTGGCTGCATCCATGAGGTTAACACGTGTAAGATACTCGTTACTTGACAGGATATTGATGGCGTTTTCACCCGGAATACCCATGAAATTAGGCAATCCTGCACCCGAACCAACGAAGATTCCTTTGAAATCCTTTGCCTTCAGCTCGTCGATAGAAATGGTTTTACCAATGATGGTATCAGTCTGGAAGTGTACACCAAGCCGACGAAGATTGTCTATTTCAACATCAACAATCTTGTTAGGGAGGCGGAATTCAGGGATACCATACTTCAGAACGCCACCTATCTCATGCAGTGCTTCGAAGACATACACCTCATATCCACGCTTCACCATGTCTCCTGCGAAGCTCAAACCAGATGGTCCTGAACCCACAACAGCCACCTTGATGCCGTTGGATGGTGCTACTTCAGGCAGTGCAACCTGCCCACTCTCGCGCTCATAGTCGGCTGCAAAGCGTTCCAGATAGCCGATAGCGACAGCTGGCGACTTCATTTTAAGATGTATACAACGGCTCTCACACTGTTTCTCCTGTGGACAAACGCGTCCGCAAACGGCTGGTAGAGCCGATGTTTCCTTAAGAACGCGTGCTGCTTCAAGGAAGTTTCCACATTCGATATTCTTGATAAACTTTGGTATTTGGATGTTTACCGGACAGCCTTCTACGCACGATGGCTTCTTACAGTCAAGACATCTCTTTGCCTCTTGCATAGCCATCTCGGGTGTCAAGCCGATGTTTACCTCCTCCAAACGGGTCTTGGCACGATATTCAGCATCCAGTTCCGGCATCTTAACACGTGGGATTGCCACTCTCTCCTTGGGCTTCAACGCCTCGGGTTCAGCCTCATTGACGGCAGCAGCAACACCCTCCGACGCCTTCTTATCAGCTCCCAGAGCACATTCCTCACCGTCTTTCTTCCCCTGATCGGCAGCAGTGTGTCCTGGTTCTGCAGCCCTGTTAGCCAGTGATTCCTCGTTCTTGAATGTCCCCATGCGCTTGAACATCTCGTCCCAATCCACCAGATCACCGTTGAATTCAGGACCATCAATGCAGACGAAGCGCGTCTTTCCACCTATCGTCAGTCGACAAGCACCGCACATTCCCGTACCATCCACCATGATGGTGTTCAATGACACGTCGTTAGGAATACCGTATTTTTTTGCCAGCAATGACGTGAATTTCATCATCACAGGAGGTCCTATCGCCAGCACTTTGTCCACATGTTCGCGCTGAATAACCTTCTCTACACCCACCGTGACAACCCCTTTCTCGCCGTATGAGCCATCATCGGTCATGATGATCACCTCATCCGAATACTCCTTCACGTCATCCACCATGATAACCAGCTCCTTCGTCCTACCCGCAAGGACGGATATCACTCTGTTGCCAGCCTTCTTCAGTGCCGTGAGGATGGGGAGAATGGCAGCAATACCGATACCACCACCGGCGCAGACCACCGTTCCGTAGTTCTCAATATGTGACGGAGTACCGAGCGGACCAACGATATCAGCCACCTCATCACCCACCTTCAGGTCGCAGAGCTTCGTTGATGATCGCCCCACCTCCTGTATAACCATTGTCAGTGTGCCCTTTTCCGGGTCAGCTTTAGCAATGGTATACGGCACACGTTCACTGTTTTTATCAACGCGTACGATGATGAAATTGCCTGCACGGCAGCTCCTTGCGATGAGAGGTGCTTCCACTTCAATGCAGAAAACCTTCTCCGAAAACTGTTTCTTGCTGATAATCTTGTTCATGATATACTGTTGTTTTTTATCCGACAGACCCCACGTCGTGCCCCTTTCGGTATGAGGAAAGATGGCGGAATACTGTCTTTGTGATATGTTAGTATGATGATTTGTTATTTGTTGAGCCTTGTTCTAAGCTCTGTAGGTTTTCGTAGTAATAAACAGATGTGTAGAATCCACTTCGGGATTAGCAAATGAAAAGCCCTCTGTCCGTACCCCTCCACTTATCAGGAGAGGACGGCAGAGGGTTTTATTCTTAGTCCATCTTGTCGTCGAGCATCTCGAATCCGCAATAAGGAACAAGCACCTTCGGCACACGGATGCCCTCTGGCGTCTGGTTGTTCTCAATGATTGCGGCAACGATACGTGGCAAAGCAAGCGCCGAACCGTTAAGAGTATGGCAGAGTTCAATCTTCTTATCCTCTGCATGACGGTACCGACAGTGCAGACGATTTGCCTGATAGCTCTCGAAGTTTGAAACACTTGACACCTCCAACCAGCGTTCCTGGGCAGCACTCCACACCTCGAAGTCGTAGCAGATGGCTGATGTAAAGCTCATGTCACCACCACAAAGGCGCAGGATATGATAAGGCAATTCCAGCTTCTTCAGCAGTCCTTCAACATGGTTGAGCATCTCATCGAGTGATGCATAGGAATGCTCTGGCTTGTCAATGCGTACGATCTCAACCTTGTCAAACTGATGCAGACGGTTCAAACCACGTACATCCTTACCGTAACTACCTGCCTCACGACGGAAACAAGCTGAATAAGCGCAACGCTTGATAGGCAGATCCTTCTCGTCAAGAATCTCATCCCGGAAGATATTCGTCACCGGAACCTCAGCCGTAGGGATAAGATAGAGGTCGTCAAGGTTGGCATGATACATCTGACCTTCCTTGTCTGGAAGCTGTCCAGTGCCCAGTCCTGAGTCCTGATTGACCACCAATGGCGGCTGCACCTCCAGATAACCGCTCTTGCGAGCCTCGTCAAGGAAGAATGCTTCCAG
>FLSE01000258.1_pt1 | contig 11596 bp, 11 predicted proteins | sample 1550461 | NCBI WGS metagenome assembly FLSE01 (sample SAMEA4031758, study PRJEB14383) | metagenome | biome: human; feature: oral; material: saliva | place: Philippines | collected 2014 | reverse complement strand
CGATTCCAGTACTGCGTTTGTGATGTCATAGCACGAGGCCCCCTTTAGGAATGTAGAAATGGTTATACTTTATATTTCTCGTCCATCCCCATAAATACCTTCTCTGGTGTCATAGGTAATGTACGAATATCCGCACCAACTGCATTTTTTACAGCATGTTGTATTGCGGGACAAGCTGTATTAATAACAATTTCACCGATGGATTTAACACCATATGCGCCACTTTCCTCATATGATTCGACAAAGGCTGTATGTAATTCGCCAATATCTTGACGTGTAGGAATTTTATAGGTCATGAAATTATTGGTTTCTAAACGACCATTACTAGAGTATCTAACATCTTCATACAAAGCCATACCAATGGCTTGTACTGCGCCGCCTTCAACCTGTACGCGCGCTAATTTAGGATTCACAACGGTACCACAGTCTACACAGTTATACATGTGTAAAGGTATAATTTGCCCCGTTTGTTTATCTACCTTAACTTCAGCGATAGAAGCCATGAATGGTGGTGGAGAGGTGTGACTACCCCATGTTGCAAAGCCCGTTAATTGTTCGGATGTAGTTCCGACTAATAGCTTAGGCGCTAATTCTTGAACGGACATTTTCTTTGTACCGTCCTTAGTCGTACCTACTAAGCCATCAAAATCAATATCTTCTGGTTTAACATCCATAAATTGGGCTAGTTTATTGATTATCTTTTCTCGCAATTCTTCAGCCGCCATCTTCGCAGCTGTACCCGTTACATAGGTTGTACTCGATGCGTATGAACCTGGGTCAAATGGTACGATATCCGTATCGGATTCGACAACCGTCATAGATTCCATAGGGCAACCAAGGGCTTCACAAGCCATTTGTGTAAGAATTGTATTAGCCCCCATCCCCATATCGGAAGAGCCTGTATACAATGTGTAGTTACCATCATCGCCAAGGCGAATTTCTACGGATGCTACGTCGATATTAGCAACACCGGACCCTTGCAAGGCAAGAGCCATACCTAAACCGCCGCGATAGCGCTCATCAATGTCCCAACTATGAGGACGTTCATCCCAACGTGCCATTTCCTTAACCTTATTTACGGTTTCTTGGAATAGTCCAGAATCCATAATTTCATCAGGATCATATACTAAGCTGCGTTCACCAGCAGCAATTAGATTCTTTTGACGAAGTTCAGCTGGGTCGATTCCCATTTCATCTGCTAATCGGTTAACGGCACACTCCAACGGCCACAAAGCTTCTGTAGCACCATAGCCACGAAAGGCACCGCCCGGCGTATGATTCATGTAAACCCCTTCCGTGCCGTAGTGCACCGCTTTTGCCTTGTTATACAATGGCACGGACTTGTGTTCCCCTGCTGTAGTCGTAGTAAAGCAGTGTGTTGCATGAGCACCTGCATCGGTAATGGAGTCCATATCGATAACTTGGATAATGCCATCCTTTGTAGCGCCTACACGGATATACCATTCACGAGCATGACGTGTAGTCGAGCAAGTTTGCGCTTCTGTTCTATCATATAGCAAATAACATGGTTTATGTAATTTCCAGGTTACAAATGCTGTCATCAATTCGGTACAAGCCGTTTGTTTCGATCCAAAGCCACCGCCAATGCGAGGTTTAATAACGCGGATCTTAGATGCAGGAATGCCTAGTGCTCGTGCAATATGACGGCGCACATGGAACACGATTTGCGTAGAGCTAACGATAACAATGCGCCCTAAATGATCGATATAGCCAAAGCTTTGAAATGGTTCCATTGCAGATTGACGCGTAGCTTGGTCGAAATATGTGCCTTCTACGACGTAATCGCATTTAGCAAGTTCCGCTTCAATATCACCAACACGCTTATGGTAAGATACACAAATATTACGTTTATAATCTTGTCCTACGGGAATGTGATTGAGAATATCATCTTCTGGATGAACTACTGTTTCATGGCCCATAGCCGTGCGTAAATCAAGTACCGGTTTTTGCACCTCGTATTCAACCTTAATGAGAGGCATCGCCTTCAATGCAGTAGCTTCATCTTTAGCCACGACGAGAGCTACTTCATCCCCTACATAGCGGACTACAGGATCGAGAATCAACGCATCATAGGCAGATGGCTCTGGATAGGTTTGACCTGCTAAGGTAAACCGCGTATTCGGTACATCTTCATAGGTAAAAATGGCCTCTACGCCAGGGATTAATTTAGCTTTAGATGTGTCGATCGATTTAATTTTCGCCTGTGCATGGGGACTACGCAATACCTTAATAATGAGAGCATCTTTTGGCACAAAATCCCCTGTATAAGAAGGTTTACCACTGAGTATGCCCTTGGCATCGACTTTATCATAAGACTTACCAATGTGCTTCATTATAAACCTCCTTGTAGATACTTACGAACACCGCGAAGCTGCGACTCATAGCCGGTACAGCGACAGAGATTACCAATCAAGTATTCTCGGATTTCATCATCACTAGCATTAGGATTTCTACGCTTCAATGCGATAGCGCTCATCATCATACCGGTAGTACAGAAACCACATTGGTCAGCCCCTTCGGAAGCAAGACAATCCGCTAATAATGAGGCTTCCGATTCAAGACCTTCGAGGGTCGTAATCGTATGACCTGGCGCACGGAATGTAGGATATGCACAGGATAGCGTGATTTCATCGTCGACCCAAACGGTGCATAAACCACAGTTTGTCGTATCACAGCCACAGCGTACGCTATAATAGCCTAAGTTACGCAACGTCGTTAATAGCATTTCATCCGTTGGCACATTAACGGTTACATTCTTATTATTAATATTCAATACTAATTCCATTATTGTGCCACCTCCTTAACTAACCGGCGAACCATGGCTTTAGCCATCTCAATGCGATATTCCTTGGATGCATGAGAATTTTTTTGATACACTAATTCCTCTGATGCAATCTGTGCTGCCTCATCTAATGCATCTAATCCTTTTTCTGAAAGCAAGGCACTGGCTTTCTCAGCCAATTGCGGCGCACCTGGACGAGTTCCGATATAAATTTCATAGGCTGTATCATCACGGCGAATCGATCCCGTCAAATATGGAAAATCGCCACGAGAAATGCGCAACGCCTCAACTGCAACAGGCACTTCACGTTTAGGGATGCGAATTTCAACTAAAATATCGCGTTCCCGATAATTCATATAATCCTTCATGGACATACGACCACCTTTATAGGTTACGATGTCTGCATGAACAGCCAACAGAGCTGGAATGATATCAGAGAAGCCAAATTTACTAGCCACGGATCCGCCCATGGTAGCCATATTTCTAAATTGGACGCCTAGAATTTCTTTGACGCCACGTACTACGGCGCCGCCACAAAAGCGTTGTAATGGTTCAAATCGTTCTACATCGCCTTGTGTCGCCATGGCACCAATAATAAATTCGTTATCTTCTTCACGAATATATCGTAAATCTAATCCTGCCATATCGATTACTGCAGGCCATGTACGACGACCTAAGCGCAGCCAACACCCACCAGCAAGCATCGGTGCCGTCTTATTTTTTACGGCCATTTCATAGGCCTCTTCCACCGTCTTCGGTTGTAATACTTTCAAAAAGGCTAACATAATCTATCCTCACAATGGTATACTAAAAACAATCATTATCTTAAGCCATTTTCTATTAGCAATGTTGCCATAAAACCTTTTATTTTTGCTTATATATAATTGTAACAACTATTACACCGTAAATCTATGACAAACAATATAAAATTACAAGAAGTTTGCAAACAATTACATATACCCGTAGTGGGCACCACATCGTGGCCACTTCCTATAGAGGCCCGTGAAATTTTGCAGGAATCCAATCCCTGTCCATTCACAGCAGCCGACATAGACGAACGATTGATAGGCACAGCGGACTTTATGCCACGCAGCGCCATCGTCTGTCTATTTCCCTATCATGTAGCATATGAAGGGCCTACAAACCTATCCCGTTACACCTGGGCCACTGATTACCATCTAGTTGTGACGGACTATTTACAACGCCTCGTAAATGAATTAAAAACGACTGCCCCAGATGCATCCTTCTCTATCCATTGCGATACAAGTCCCTTGGCTGATCGATATATGGCGTATTTAGCAGGTCTTGGATTCTACGGTAAAAACAAATGCTTTATCAATCCAACTTGGGGTTCTTATATCGTTATCGGCACTGTGCTTACCACATTAGAGTTCGAACCCAACACGCCTATGGCCGATACGTGTGTGGGCTGTAATCGGTGCATTACATCCTGCTTAGGTCAATGTCTAAATGACACTGAATTTAATTACGCCACCTGTAAAAGCTATTTAACACAAAAAAAAGGCGATCTCACCGATGACGAACGAGCCATCATCAGGAAATCACCCTTACTATTCGGTTGTGATGTATGCCAAGAGGTATGCCCCCATAATAAGGACTTACCTACAACACCCATTATCGAATTTCAATCTATCGAACCTTATGTGGATGTTGATGAATTAGAGTCCATGACCAATAAGGAATTTAAGGCAAAATATGGTCATCGTGCCTTCTCATGGCGCGGCAAAAAAATATTGATACGCAATCATGAATACATCACCAAGCCTTAATACTACATACTATATTTTATAATAATTAAGCTTGTCTAAGGATTCATTCAAGGCCGGTACATATTCTTCGATAAACATGTCTACCTCTGGCATATTTAGAGCTTTCAACTTGGCCAAAATTGTATCGTGCGCCTCCTTGAATTCATCATTGCCTGCATGTAACTCATTAACGCATTTCATATAAGCGGACAAGGTATCAGCAGCTTTAACAATCGGCCATTCCGGCAATGTTTCAGCATCTACAATATATGGTTTATAAACAGATTGCAATCGTTCCGGCAATGTACTTAGCATTTTTTCTTGCGCTAAGGTTTCTACCTCACCATACAAGGAGCGAAGCTTAGGATCAAAATATTTAATAGGTGTCGGCATGTCCCCTGTAAAGATTTCACTCACCTCATGATACATGGCAATGACGGCCACCTTGTTAATATCTAGGTTGCCACCAAAATATTCATTTTTAAGAGCCGCCAAATTGTGGGCAACCATGGCCACTTCAAGGCTGTGCTCTTGAATATTTTCCGTCTCCGTATTACGCATCAAGCTCCACCGGTTAATAAAGCGCATCCGTTTTAAAAAAGCAAAAAATGAACTCATACATATCCCCCTTACAATGAAGGTCCCACCAGACGGTAAGACCTTTTATATTATATACAATCTTATTAGATGACACCGCGCAATTTAAAGCCATAGTCTAGGAACTGAACGGCCTCATTCCAACGGTTGTCATCATTGAGTATCACTACAATCATGGTATGCCCCTTTCGCGTAGCCGATGCGATTAAACACTCACCAGCCGCATTTGTAAAACCGGTCTTTAAACCATTAGCACCAGGATATTTATTGCGGATAAAATGGTTTGTAGTGCGAATCGTTTCAGGCGCACGGTTTTGATACGGCACCTTATAGTAATCATTAGCCACCTTGTCGCGGAACATTTGATATTTCATCCCATAAGCTGCAATCAAAGCCAAATCGCGTGCCGTAGAATGGTGTCCCATTTGGGTCAACCCATGAGGATTGAGGAATACGCTATTTTTAGCCCCCGCCTTAGCTGCTATGCGATTCATATCCTTCGCAAAATTTTCTACAGACCCACTTACGTTCTCTGCCACCACTACGGCCGCATCATTACCCGATGCTACCATCATACCTTCAAGAACACCTTCCAAGATGATTTGGTCGCCTACTTGTACGCCAAGATTGGATTCCTCCATGCTCGTCGCATAAGGGCTAATCGTTGCCAGTTCATCTAATTGCGTGCCCTTTAATTCAAGAGCAGTCAATAAGGTTACCATTTTCGTAGTACTCGCTGGATGCATCCATTTATCAGGATTCTTGGCGAATAAAATCTCCTTTGTATCCGCATCAATGAGCACTACTGCTTCACCAATGGTAGACGGTGGCGTAGGTGCATCGGCACGTGCGATTGTCCCAACGGCTATAGCACCTATGAAAGCTAACGCTACTAGTAGGTATCGTAAAGCCATACGCTTATTCGTTATGAAATCTGTCATATCTCTCACTTTCTAATTCTAAAATTTAATTATTATGTACCTAAACTATATATCCACATTCGTTGCAGAAGCTTTTTTCTTTGTTCCTTTAAGCTCACCTGTAGAAGTATCTACATTTTGTACATAAACAACACGTTGCGGATATGGAATATCTATGCCATATTTATCAAAGGCATCCTTTACATCAGACATAATGCTATATTGCACAGATAGATAATCATTTGTCTTAACGCGAGCAAACGCAGAAATTCGTACTGAATTATCTCCAAATTCAGAAATGCCGATTTCCAAATTCTTCACATCAAGAATGCGCTTATCATTAGCAAAGATGTTCTTTAATATCTTAATTGCTTCATGATGGTCGTTATTATACCCAATATCAAAAACGAAAGGAATGACACGAACCTTTGTATTGGTAATATTCGTAACATTTTGTGATGTAAGCAATGAGTTTGGTATATAGATTTGTTTTTGATCCTTTGTAACGATGATGGTATACATAAATTGAATCGCCGTAACACTACCTACAACATCACCTACTTGGATAACGTGGCCTGCGCGGAATGGTTTAAATATTAAAATCAACAATCCAGATGCCAAGTTTGACATATTATTTTGTAATGCCAAGCCGATACCTAAACCAAAGGCACCAAAAGCAGCCACAAAGGATGTAGTAGGCACACCAACTTGGTTAAGACAAATCAAAATTAGTCCGATGAGTAATAGGTAGTTAATAATTTGGGTCACAAAACTCATGGCTGCAGAATCATAATTTGCACGTGTCATAACACGAACGGCAAAATTTTTAACCCACCGAATAATATAGCGACCTATTACAAATATAATTAATGCTAGAAGAATATTGCCAGCTTGACTCAGAAACCATTCTCTCAATTTTAATAAGACATTGGCATCTTTAAACAACAACTGTGATGCGGTTGCTATGAATTCGTACATGTATACCCCCACAATTCTTAAAGTAACTCACTCAAATCTATGGTAAACATATGATATAATTTCACATGTAAATATTATGTATTATAAACAACTTATATGAAGATAATAAATTATTACCCTTTATTATATCTTTATATTCTATATCTAACAATGAAAAACTAGGGAGTCCTATATGCCTAACAATCCATATACAGCGCCAGATGAATTAATAACGGGTGGTCACGTCACAAAAGAATCATCGTCCATAACAGTTCTCTTCGACGATATCCACTATTCCTTGAGCAGCGGACAGTTAAACGGCGGCTTTCACCATACGCTTGGGGTCCGCAACCAACAACTAACGTATCATATCGAAACCGAAAAAGATTTACCAGGTGGGTCTGTGGCAAACTATTTAGCTCAAGAATTCGAACAAATTGATGTGCCCGTTCATTTCAGCACCGCATTATTAACATCTGCGATCATGTCCCTTCATGCGTATACGTTGGTACAAGAAAGTGATACAATCATTGAAACCATTGTCACCGGTGGTTATAAGAAAACGGCCCATCGTGCAGGTACAGGTTATTGTTATGAAGAAAAAGATGGTGAATTCCACAGCCCTGGCACAATTAATATCCTCGTATTCACCAACAAGGCCTTAACAGATAGTGCGATGGTGAAAGCTATCATGACGATTACGGAAGCCAAAACAGCAGCATTACAAGATTGGAAGGTAGAAAGTACCAATGACTTCCCCAAATACAATACACATATAGTGCACAGTTTAGCAAAAGAAACGAATACCTCCGCTACTGGAACTGCTACCGATGGCATCATCTTGACCATCAATACAAATGGCGATATATTAACTGATGCAGGATCCTATTCCCTATTTGGTGACACATTGGCCAAAGCTGTATACCTAGGTGTACAACGAGCATTAGAAAATGGCATTGGTACCGAATAATCAATGCAAGCAAAAGACCCTTTGTGAATAATCACAAAGGGCCTTTTTATATCTGTCTCATACGCATACAATCGCTTGTAAGGGTCAGTATTCTTTAAAGATTCGTTCCAAATCCTTGCAAGTGCGTTCCTTTTGTAAGGCCAACATCAACAAAATACGAGCCTTTTGCGGCGACAAGCTATCACATACAAAATAGCCTGCCTCCACATCTTGGAGAACCTTAGATACTATACCACTCCCCGTTCGGGATGCGCGTACAACAGGTATTGGTAAATTGGATGTTACCTTGCGGATAGGTTGCGGTATCGTACCATGGCCTAAGCCAGCTAAGATCAAACCTGATGGGTTCGTTGCCACTATGGCAAGCCCCATGATTTCTTCGATACCAGCATAACATGTTAAGATTTCAACGCGTGGTAAATCGTCATCATCAGGTAATCCAAACTCAGATTCCATCGTATGTTTACGCAATGGAATTGTATAATAGTATGCTGTGCCATCTTGCACAATACCAAGATGACCTGCATTAGGGCTACCAAAGGTTGCTACATTGGTAGTATTCATTTTAGTTACATCACGAGCGCCATCAATATAGCCGTTCATAACAACTAGTACACCCTTATTATAGGATGCTGGTGTGCGTGCTACTTGTATAGCTTGCAACAAATTAATAGGACCATCAGCACTAACAGCACCTGCAGGGCGCATAGAACCGGTAATAACAATTGGCTTATCTGTATGTACGGTGAGATGTAAAAAATAAGCCGTTTCTTCCATACTATCCGTGCCATGTGTAATAACAACACCTGCAACATCATCGTTATCCACGCACTTTTGTACCAATTTTGATAGGCGGACCCATTGAAATAACGTTATATCAGAGCTTTCAATATTACAAAACTGATTACATACAAAAGGTCCATATTCTCTAACACCAGGCACGGAGGATATAATTTCTTCCAATGGCAACACGCCTGCTGTATAACCTGTTAAGTCCGTATCTGAAGCACCTTGTCCCGCAATGGTACCACCGGTACCGATGATTGCAATTTTCTTAGTCATCATATCCTCCTGTAGACATCATAATATAGAAGGTTTAAAGGACGGCATTAACTCTAATTTATGGCGATTAATTCGCTGCAAATAATCAATGCGCTCCTTCGTATTTATATCTTCGATTTCTCCTGTACGAATATAACGATCGAGAACAGCATAGGTGAATCCTAGTTTATCCTCATCGGATTGACCACTTAATCCATCACTTGGAGTTTTATCAACTAAATGACGAGGAATATCCAAAAGGCGTCCAATTTGACGTACCTCCTCAACCACGAGATTAGCTAGTGGGCTAAAATCACCGGCTGCATCACCATATTTTGTGGAATATCCTACATAGTCCTCAGAACCATTGCACGTATTCGCAACACGTGCACCATTCGGTAAGTTTTGACCTACTGCATATAGTGTAGCCATCCGCAAACGGGGTGGTGTATTAATTTCTGCATCTCTCGCTAACTCTGTACGACCCGTTACATTGAAAAAGCCTTCTCCTTGTACGATAGCCTCTGTTAATACACGATAAGCATCGCCAATATTTACAATCATATAGGGAATACCAAGATGCACCACCACTTCTTTTGCATCGTCTATATCGGATTGTACATCATTGGGCATAAGAACACCTACTACGCGGTCTGCACCGAGAGCCTCTTTGCAAAGGGCGGCTACAATAGTAGAATCCTTGCCACCCGAAATGCCGACTACAGCGGAACATGTGGGTCCATTTTGTTCAAAATAGCCCCGAATCCACGCTACTAATTCCTCTTTTGTTCGTTCTGGATGTGTAAGCATAGATCCTCCTATTTTTTACGACCAATACGATTTAATAGATCCATCTTCATATGGTAATAGTTAGGGCTCATATCCAAATAATGTCTATGAGGATTTTCAAAGCGCTGTTCTTCCGGCCAAATCTCATGAGCTAACTGATCTTGCACATAGGAACGTATCGATTCCAACGACGGAGATAGTACGATTTGCTTGCCCTCTTTAATCATGAGTTCCTGCATATTTTTAAATGTACAGTTTTCATAATAGAGTTCTCTCCACGGTTTTTCCGGATCGATATATTGATATGGTTTATCTGCACATGGCACTTCGCCAGGTAATGTCAATAGTTCAGCAATGGCGCGACCATCTTCATTATAAACGCGATATACTTGTTTGAGCCCAGGATTGGTAATCTTTTCTATAGATTCAGAAATCTTAATGCGTGGTTCCCATACGCCACGTTTTTCAACACCTGCAATCTTATACACGGCGCCGAATACAGGGTCTGTTTTCGATGTAATCAACCGTTCTCCTACGCCAAAGATATCAATAGGACCTCCTTGATTTAGCAAGGAAGAAATCGTATATTCATCAAGGCTGTTAGATGCCATGATTTTACAGTCATTCATACCCGCATCATCAAGCATGCGACGCGCTTGCTTTGCTAAATATGCTAAATCACCCGAATCGAGGCGAATGCCTTTTAATCGATGACCATTTGGTTCCAAAATATCCTTAGCAACCTTAATGGCATTTGGTACGCCCGATTCTAACACATTATAGGTATCCACCAAAAACACTGCGCTATCCGGATACACTTCAGCATAGGATTTAAATGCTTCGTATTCAGAATCGTGGTACATGACCCAACTATGTGCCATGGTACCATTTACAGGAATCCCAAATTGTTGTCCTGCCAAAACTGTGGCCGTCCCATTGACACCGCCTATAAAAGCCGCCCGTGCACCATATACTGCAGCATCCACATTGTGAGCGCGACGCGCACCAAAGTCGGATACAATGCGCCCATCGGCAGCACGTACAATGCGATTCGCCTTTGTAGCGATAAGCGATTGATGATTAATCATGGTAAGCACTGCAGTTTCCACGATTTGTGCATCAATGAGAGGTGCGACAATGGTCATAATCGGTTCATTGGGATATATGATCGTACCTTCTTTGAAAGCATATACATCACCAGTAAATTTAAAATTGCGCAAATACTCTAGAAATGCATCACTAAATAAATGCAATGATTTAAAATACGCGATATCCTCTTCATCGAAATGAAGATTCAAAATGTATTCTAAAACTTGTTCCAATCCACCAAAAATAGCAAATCCACCCTTGTCCGGATTGCGACGGTAAAATACGTCGAAGGCAACGCGGTCTGTATTGTCTTGTTTCGTAAAGTACCCATGAGCCATGGTCATCTCATAGAGATCCATGAGCATACTAATGTTGCGACGTTCATGTTGCATACTTTCACCATCCTACATAAATAAAAGGTATATAATACAGCGCGTTCGTTATTCATTACGCATGATACTATTATAAACTATATACATCGTCTTTTCTATTCATAGTACATGTGATATAACTATATTATAGATAATAATTACTTATTAACTAATGAATAAACATGAATAATCTCATAGCAACTAAGATAATTAGAATTATATGGGATATATTTTCAGAATGAGAGGTGCCAAATGGACGCAATCGTTCAAGCAAAACGCGTATTAGAAAT
>FLSE01333646.1_pt1 | contig 11630 bp, 11 predicted proteins | sample 1550461 | NCBI WGS metagenome assembly FLSE01 (sample SAMEA4031758, study PRJEB14383) | metagenome | biome: human; feature: oral; material: saliva | place: Philippines | collected 2014 | reverse complement strand
GCACTAGCTGCTTGGACATCATTCAAGGAAATATTAATTGATTTTAGCTCTGCTTTTGGAGCTGGACTTGGAGTCCCGGTTGAACCTGTAGTTGTAGTTGAGGTTGTCTCTGCAACGCTATAGGCTACTTTAAAAGTCCCACCCGTCTTCAAATCAATTTCTTGACCAAACTCAACTGGTGTACCATCATAAGTGACGGAGTGAACTGTCACTCCTGATTCAGCTTTCCATGATACCTTAGCCTTTGTTCCTGTTCGTCCAACAGCACTCGTACTCGTGATTGCCTGATCTTCCAAATTCTTCAAATCAGTCGAATTGATTTCGTCGTTAGGCTCTTTGATTGTTTTTAATTCAGTATAGTCTACAGAAGGAATTGTGATTGGTGTCATACCAAAACCACGAAATTCTTTTCCACTAAAGTTTTCTTTTGGTAATTCTGAGATTGCAGAAGCCAACTGCTCTTTGAGAGATTCTACAGCCTTCTCTAGGTCTTTGTTTGCAGCTGTATCCAAAAATTGCTTAAGAGTGATGTTACTCTTCTCACTTGTTCCATAGTAAGTGGCTAATTTCTCATCAATAAAGTTATGAATATCCTTTTTATGATTTTCAAACTTGGTTCTTTCGTCTGTTAGATTGGTCTGTAATTTAGCAATCTCTTTGCTGATGTTTTCTGCGACTGTTTTATAGGAAGGTACAACTTCAGATGACGTACCATCAGATGATGCTGCTGTTCCGTCTATATTAGAAGTCAGACTACCTTGAGCTTTAATTAATTCCTTATAAGTTTTAATTTGTTCCTGAACGTCTTCCCGACTCTGAGAGATGAGCCCAGTGATAACATCCGCATGATTTTTCTTCTCATCTACTCTATTCTTAAGCAGAGTTCCAAACTTCTCACCATAGGCAATCTGCGAAACATCAAAACGACCAAAAATCTGTGAGTAGCCCTCCAAACCTGTCTTTAAAGCAGTGTTTGCGTCAACAGAAGAACTCGACATACTATAGAGAGTTGGGAAAAGATTTTTAGAGTTGATAGCTGTATTATATAAATTCGTACGATAGTTTCCGATATTGGTCGCTTGTATCTGTGAGCTAGCTTGAACATTCTTTTGTGCTGTATAAAGGTTGTTCAAAATACTAGCCATATACATGTCAACTAACTGACCATTCAAATCAGCAACAATGTCTTTCGCTAGTTTATTTGCATCATTTTCTACTTGCAAATTTCCTTGCGCATTCACCTTATAATTGATGGTTGTCTTATCAACATTGATGCTGTTAATATCGAGTATTTTTTCAGAAAAGTCACTAGGAATTGTTAAAACGAGTTGGTATTTCCCACTTTCTAACCCAGAATCAGCTGCTCCACGAGGGACAACAGACCAATTTTGTGAATTATCACGCTCGATATTTTTTACATAACTAGCACCTAGATTGTATTCTTTTGTATCTACGTAGACAGGCTTATCTTCATTTACGATAGCTACATTTAATTTTGTCTGCTGATTAGCCTTTGCATTATTCTCATTGCTAATCGTTGTATTTTTTTGAACAGATAGATTCAAAAAAATAATCAATGCAAGCAACCCTAATGCCAACAGACTACTTCCTATATATTTAAAAATTCTATTCTTCTTCATATTACTTTAAATCTTCTCCGTCATAAAAAATAGGAAGGCTCTCGCCCTCCTAAAGCCACTTATATAACAAATTAAATTTGTGATGCAAGATCTTGGTCGTTTTGTTCAACAATTTCAGCAACCTTGTTCAACTGTGCATTGATTTCATCAAGCAAAGTTGCAAACTCCTCAATTTTTGGAGACAATTCTGTGAATTGGCGATCAAAGCTCTCAAAAGCAGCACCTTTCCAGTTGTCTCGGATAGTATTTTGCTCTTGAGTCAATGTACGAAGTACTTGTCTTACTTCCTCAGAACCTTGAGTGTACTTTTGAGCAGAGGTGCGCAATTCTTCTGTTGTTAATTGAATTAAAGCCATGTGAAACTCCTTTATATTAATTTACTCCCTCATTATATCAACAATTTGCCTCAATTGCAAGTTTAAAATTCATTTTTTATTCTATTTATAAAAAAATAAGAGCTATTTCCATCTAAAAACTAGTAAGAAGGATTAAATTATCTACTTTTCTTGTATAATTACTTCTTTTTTTATTTATAATAACAAAGTATAACAAACTCATATCATCCTTCTTTTATAAGGTATATTTGTCAAACGTTCTTTTCTTCTAACTTTCTATGAAAGTTTTTATTCTCTTGATGGCGAGCTTCCAGCACATTCTCTATACGACTCTTGTAAAGTTTATGATAGTTATCTAAATTATTCTCTATCTCAAAGATATATGGTTGAATTTCAGCAAAACTACTGTCTCTGCATGCATAGGAAAGCGCCTCTAGGAGATGATCCGTCTCCCTACTAAACTTGTGGAAATCATCATCCAAATCCATCTCCAAACGCTCTAAGTCTCGTAATTTACGATTATGCTCATCCTCCAGTTTCTGAAGTTCCTTTTTATCCATCACAAGCTTTCTCCTAGTTTTTGATCGGACTCTGTAAAGTAGGGGTTTGCAAGGTCTGTGTCAAGTAAGTTTCGGCAGCATCAGCGGCCTTGCCCTCAAATCCACCCTTAATATTGTTTACATAAGTATTAGAGGCGTACTCTTGCATATCTGAGGCTGCTTCTTGCAACTTTTTAGCTAACTCCACTCCTTTAGCAAGGATTGACAGTTCTTTTGCAGTTACCAAGGCCCTGACTGCTTGGCGTTCTTGTTCCTTCATTCTTTCTTTGAAGCCTCTGTCGAGTTGCTCTCTTGTAATTAAAGTATCCTCATCCGTTAGGACTAACATTTTTTCCCCTCCATGTTTGTTTTACATCCGCCAATAGATTGTTAAAATCTTCAGCACTATTTGTATCTATGGTTTCAAAGGATCCACTAGCTTTAACCAGGCTTTCCCCTAGTTGCTCGATTTGTGTCAGGAAGGATGTTGCTGCTGTCTTCGTGTCACTTGCAACGCCTTCATCCCAAAAGCTTGTTGTGTCAAAACCAGAAAGTAGATTTGTAACTTCTGAACTTGACAAATATCCAACCATGTCAAACGCTGTCTGTCTTGTTTCTTTTATCATGTTTTGAATATCTTCCTTAGCATCTGAAAGTAAGGTTTTCACAGATTTAACTTTGTCTTCCATGTCAAAATTTGCCAACTGGGCTGCTGTCTGAAGCAACTGAGCTCGGACCAAAATCCTCTTTTCTCCTGTAAGATTACCATTTCTCAGTTGCTCCTGATAACGAGGAATAGCTTCTCGATCCCATTTTATCGATTCTTTACGAGCTTCTTCGACAATTTTACTATACTCTGTTTTAAAATTCTCATAAAAGCCATATCCGATAGCTGCCTTATTTACGATTTCCCCCCTCATAATGGCATTTAAAACATTTGAGGCTACATTTTCATCAACTCCTAGATTTCTTAAAACATCCAAGGTTGTCGCAATTAATCTAGCCAACTTTTCACCTGCCCTGAGCAATTCTGGGTGAAAATCCTCAGACGCAGTCAATAAATTTCCCTTTCCATCCGATTGGAAAACACCAAAGTCATGGGAACTTTCCGGATCAGTAATCTGGGTATAATGCAAGGGGACAAGGACATTGACTTTACCGACGGGTTTTTTAAGAGGTTCATCGGAGTCCCCAGGTAATTTGGTAATGGTATGCTCACGATTGAGCATCCCCACGACATCAAAAGGATTGACATAGTACTCGATTTTTTCGCTAATCTTTTTGATTTTCTCATCACTGAGTCCCATTTTCTTTAAACTCTTTGTCGTGTCCGGGCCGTCAAAGAGGACGACTTTGCCGATTTTCTCCAGTTCTTGATCACTGAGGCCAGCTACCCCTTGCGCAGAGACAATGGTCCCTAAGGAGTGACCTGTGATGTCCATCGTCGCATTTGGAGCCTTTTCGCGCATCTCTGCGATTTTGGCTTTCATACCTGCTGTTGCTAACTTGGCTTGCGGCGTATGGATATGATTGAGCGCAAACTGAGCATCGTTCTCAACCCAGTCGTTCCAATTTTCTTTACTGATGGCATCACTGCCGCGGATAGTCATATAAGTTTTCGTAGTATCATTAGTCAAGGTAGGCGTATCCGTTAAGTAGTAGGCACTGAAACCAGCTTCATCATCAGTTAAGAGTCCTTTTTGATACCGTTTGTGACGAATATCCTGCCTCATCCCATTCGCATCAGGAACTGGTATCGATGTAACTTTATAAGTATCTCGCAAATCAGGATCCGGCTGCAAGTAGACTCTACCATTATGGGGTAGATGTTTACCTCCAGGGGTGATTTCTTCGTTATAAATTATTTCTTTTGAATAGTCAAACACTCTTGCTTCTATTGAATTATTTTTAGGTGGAAAATTATTGGGACGACCAATATAAGCCGATTGCGCTAAATCCGCATAAAAATTATCAAAGGTTTTTAAATTACTGTTAGTCATAAATCTCCCATACGTTGCCTTTCAAAACTCTTATCGGTTGCATTTCAGAAATTTTCTTAATATTGGGAATACTATTGCTATTATATTCTATAGGGAAACCAATTGTAAATTCAGTATCTTCATTGTTATTTATTTTTCCATCCAATGTTATAATATATCCCCCACCTTGAGGGGTACCATTTCCTATATTTTCTACTTTCATACTATCCCAATCAAATTGGACACTTTCGACTTTAGGATTTCTAGACTTTATAAAGTTCGCCATCTCCTCTTCATGCTCCTTCAAATAAGCCAACTGCTTAGCCCGTGGGCTCAGAGTTATTCCTCCGAATAGATTTGTTTCCTGTGCCATCCATGCACCTCCTCCAAATACTACAAGGGCTATAACTAGCCAAAGTAAAGTATGTTTTTTCATCTCTTTCCTCCTATATAGTGAAATCTAAGTATATTATATCATGAATGTAAAAAAAAATACTTTTAATAAGTATAGTTGTTCATTATAGATTCCCAGGTAATTTGGTAATGGTATGCTCACGATTAAGCATCCCCACGACATCAAAAGGATTGACATAGTACTCGATTTTTTCGCTAATCTTTTGGATTTTCTCATCACTGAGGCCCATTTTCTTTAAGCTCTTTGTCGTATCTGGACCGTCAAAGAGAACGACTTTGCCGATTTTCTCAAGCTCCTCATCGCTAAGGCCCGCTACTCCTTGGGCAGAGACAATGGTTCCTAGGGAGTGACCCGTGATGTCCATCGTCGCATTTGGAGCCTTTTCGCGCATCTCTGCGATCTTCGTTTTCATACCTACCGTCGCTAACTTAGCTTGCGGGGTATGGATGTGGTTGAGGGCAAACTTCGCATCGTTGTCAATCCAGTCGTTCCAATTTTCTTTATTGATGGCATCACTTCCACGGATGGTCATATAAGTTTTCGTAGTATCATTAGTCAAGGTAGGCGTATCCGTTAAGTAGTAGGCACTGAAACCAGCTTCATCATCAGTTAAGAGTCCTTTTTGATAACGTTTGTAATGAATATCCTGCCTCATCCCATTCGCATCAGGAACTGGTATCGATGTAACTTTATAAGTATCTCGCAAATCAGGATCCGGCTGCAAGTAGAGTCTACCATTATGGGGTAGATGTTTGCCTCCAGGGGTGATTTCCCATTCTTTTTTATCTTTATTATAAAATTTATTATCCCTAGAGAAATCAAATTGTCTAATATCTTTAGAATTATTATATGGTGAAAAATTACTAGGACGGTTTGCATAGGCAGATTGTGCTAAATCTGCATAGAAATTATCAAATGTTTTTAAATTACTATTACTCAAATTTGTCCCATCCTCCATTTTTTAATACACTAGGTGGATTTAGCATTCCAATTAAATCTATTGAAGGAATAGCATTCTCATTTTCTAGCGGAAAATCTACTGTAAAATCAGAATCCTTTATATAATTAAAAGAACCCTTCACTGATAGATTATAACCTCCACCTTGTGGAGTTCCATTCCCTATCTGTTCAACAGTTAAACTATTCCAATCCATCTGAACAGATTCTATCTTTGGATTTTGAGATTTTACAAAATCCTTAATCTCCTCTTCATGCTCCTTTAAATAAGCCAACTGCTTGGCTTGCGGGCTAAGAAATACTCCTCCGAATAGATTTGTTTCCTGTGCCATCCATGCGCCTCCTCCGAATACTACAAGGGCTAAAATCAGCCAAAGTAAAGTACGTTTTTTCATCTCTTTCCTCCTATATAGCGGAATCTAGGTATATTATATCATGAATGTAAAAAAAAATACTTTTAGCAAGTATTGTAAGTCAATTGGGAATGAATGGTGTTAAATTTGAGTAAAAATTATCAAAGGTTTTTAAGTTACTATTACTCATAAAGATCCCATAAATTTCCTTTCAAAATTCTTATTGGCTGCATTTGAATAATAACAAGTTTCTCAGGGGTTTCATTTAAATTATGTTTTAGCGGAAACCCTAATGTAAATTGAGTATCCTTATTGTTATTGATTCTACCGTTCACTGTCATCATATAACCCCCACCTTGAGGAGTTCCATTTCCTACCTGACCAACCTTCATACTATCCCAATCAAACTGAACACTTTCGACTTTAGGATTTCTAGACTTTATAAAGTTCGCCATCTCCTCTTCATGCTCCTTCAGATAAGCCAACTGCTTAGCTCGCGGGCTTAGAAATAGATTTGTTTCCTGTGCTAGCCATGCGCCTCCTCCAAATACTACAATGGACAAAACCAGTAAAATCAAGGCACGTTTTTTCATATTGATGCTCCTTCAGATATATCATCTCCCTCTTACAATCCAAAACTCCTTAATTAAAAACAAATTACGGATCTTTTGTTGCATTAGAAATAGAAGATTGTCATTAAAACTAGTATAGCATAAAAGCCTCAAACAGCCTATTTCACCAATTACTCTTCTTGAAGATTTGTTAATAATTTGACCAGAAGAATTTGAGTTGGATGCAAAGAAACAATAGTGTGAATTGTGCTAAAAATCATCAAAAACACCTCATAGTGTGAATCATGAAGTGCTTGTGAACGTTGATAGTATCGTATTGATTAACGTTTTGAGGCAACTGACTTTGTCAGATTGCAGCCACATTTGTAAGCGACTAAAGTCGCAACAACTGTGTCAATTGCACCAATTTAGTAAGAAAGTATAAAAAAAGAACACCTCGGAAGGTGCTCTTTGTAAGTATCGTAATTCTCTCGAATTAACGTTTACTAAATTGCGATGCTTTACGAGCTTTCTTAAGACCTGGTTTTTTCTACATTATGATATTTATGGTAAATTATCACTAAAATCAAGTAATTTTAAGAGATAAATCCTCAATATTTACATATATAATCCTTTTGAAAATCGAGAGGTTATCAAAGGGTTATCACATTTTAGTTTTCGGAGCTTATGTAGTTGAGAAATACGAAATACCGTATCATAAAGATGATGTACAGTTTAGCAACAAATATACAGTTTCTTCGTGCCTGGACAATTTCTTTTTCTATCCTGAAGATATTTAAACAGTTCTATATATTATTTCTTGTGAGTAATTTTCATCAAAAAATTTCGGGTATTCGGATTTTATGGTGGAAAAGGGCTTATAAATCACCCTTCTCCAAATTCTTAATAAGTGTGGAAAAATCGACACCTAAGTTGTCTGTAATGTCGTGATCATTCACTTCATACCAATTGAAAGTATCGTATAACATAGCTTTATTGAAAGCACTTGAATTAAATCGTGGCTTACGCTTTTTATGGAGCTTCTCATTGAAAAGGATTTTGGCTCGTAAGGCATCAAACGAGTAACCTCTACCCATTCGCTCTACCTGCCTAATAATGCTGTTAATTGACTCCGTATAAGCATTAGTGAGCCTTTTATCAAAGTAGTTGAATATTTCAACATGCCAGTTGTCTACGGCTCTCACGAGGTCTTTATATGCGTCTTTAGAGTTGCTGGACATACAACGGTGTCTCCATTGACTATAACGAAGATGACCTTCATCTGGATCAGGAGTATCCCATATCCAGTAAAACTCTTCTTTGAGTTCATAGGCTTCTTTTAAAGCAGGAAGATTACCTAACCAAGTATCTAAGAGGAATGATTCACGTTCATTTAGATCGTGTTTACGCTTTAGAAGGATAAACCTTTAACGCATAAGGGTACGTCTTTCTTTTTGGCTCATATGGGCTTTCAAAGACTTTCTGACGTTATCTAAGGCTTGATTAGCCATTCTAACTACATGAAACTTATCTACGACAACTTTAGCGTGTGGAAGGATAGTGTTCACTGCGTCTTTGTAGGGCTTCCACATATCCATTGTGACGTACTCAATGTAAGTCCTGTCACTGATTTCTGAAAGACGTTGGATGACTGTTTCCTTGTTACGGTTAGGCTTGATGTCATAAATAGTCCTGCGTTCAATATTAGTCAATACAAGCCGAGGTCTACGGATAATATGTATCTCGTCTATCCCAAGCCACTTAGGAGTTTCAAACTGGTATTCACGTTCTTTGAGTGCCACATAGTCCTTAAAAACGTTCCTAATGGTTTTTTCGTCAACACCAACGCTTTCTGCGACTTCTACAAAGGTCTTAGACATGGATTGCTCTTGAATGGACTTTAAAAGCCTTTTGGTCATACTACGCTTTTCATCTACAGATATTAGGCGTTCCCAGAAGGTAGATCCGCATTCACGACACTTGTATCGTCTACGGTTCAATTGTAAGCCCACTCGCTTTAAACGAATGGGCAAATCCATAATTAGTTGATTTCTTGAACTGTGTTTGTACAACTTGTCAAAACCACATTCAGGACAACATTCAGGTGGTCCGACTGCTTCAACTTTAAACATCATATCGGTTTCATTTTCTTGTGGCGGTTCTATTGTTTTAATGTCTGGTAAGGATAATAAGTCTGACATATTATTCATCCTTTATTACTCTGCGGTGTTAAGGTATCAATTATAGATTTGATGTCGAAATCATCAGTGTTAAATTATTTTTGTGACCACAAATGCACTTAGAAAATCCCTTAAAGCATTAGCTGGTTCACTTGAATAGGGAGTTGTAAAAAAGTTCCCTTAGCCTGCACAGCAAGATAATTTCGAAACATCTTTATCAAAAGTTAGGACAGCCAGCTTCAATCCTTCTGCCATTGTTAGATATGGAGCCATCGTTTCTCTCAGATCTCCAACAGTTAAACCGAATTTCACAGCTAATGTTGCTGCATAAATTACGTCTCCTGCGTTTTCTGCCACTACATGCGCCCCTAACACTTTCAATGTTTTCGCGTCTGCCACTAATTTGAAAACACCTGTTGTTTCCCGATTAACGAGCGCTCTTGGAACAGCATCCAACGGCAATACCGATGTTTTCACTTCATATCCTTTTTCTTTTGCCTGTTGCTCCGTTAAACCAACCGTTGCAATCGATGGAGAAGTAAACGTAACGCCTGGAACCACTTCTAAATTGACCTTTTGATTTAGTCCTCCGATTGCATTACGAGCAGCAAGTCCACCTTCATAAGCAGCTACATAAACAAATTGGGGACCGAGAGTGACATCTCCAGCTGAATAAATTCGGGAATTGGTCGTTTTAAGATAATCATCAATGACAATTTCACCACGGGAACCAACTTCAACGCCTGCTGCATGTAAGTTTAATGATTCTGTATTTGGTTTTCTTCCAGTGGCAATTAGCAATTGTTCTGCTTCAATAATTCGCTTTTTACCATTTATCTCAACATGAACTTTTTTAATGTCTCCATCTTGCTCAACTCGTTCATAGGTTGCACCTGTTACTAAATTAATTCCCTGTTCTGTTAAGGCCTTAGTAATGGCTTCTGAAATTTCAGGATCGTATTCTTTTAATAGACGCTCGCTTCTTTGAATCAAAGTGACTTCTGACCCGAGGTTATGAAATAGTTGTCCTAATTCCATGCCGATATATCCTGAACCAATTACGGTAAGACGATTTGAAACCTTCTTTAATTCCAATAAGCTAGTGCTTGTTAAATAATCTACTTCATCTAATCCGGGAATATTAGGTGCAGTTGAAGAAGCACCTGTAGCTATTAAAAATCTTTTGGCTGTGATTTGATTGCCATTTACTTCAACTGTATTTTCATTTACGAATTTTGCTTCACCTTTTATTAATTCAAAACCATAATCATCAATTAAATTCACATATTTTTCATTTCGCATCTCGGTTACTAAATCATTCTTTTGTTTTACTAATGGCGCTAAATCAACATTTGAAGCCGAAGTGTGTAATCCCACAAATGGATTATTTTTTGCTAGATGATTGATTTCCCCTGCTCTTAATAAGGTCTTAGAAGGAACGCATCCGACATTAACGCAAGTTCCACCCACCGTTCCACGCTCAATCATAGCCACTTTTGCGTTCAAAGTAACGGCTTCAATGGCAGATGAAAAGGCAGCTCCACCAGAACCGATGATGATGTAATCATAATCATAGTTACCTTCATCATTTAAACTTACATCTGTCCTTTTTTCCGATTGCACTTGTATTTCTTCTGCTTCGCCCGGGTGATATTGTGCGTCAGTAATCGCTGTTTTCGCGATATCAATGTCTACATCATACGGTAGTTCAAACAGTGCTTCTCCGCGACGAAAGTCTACTTCAATCCCTTTTGCACCTGCATTTTCAAGAGCAACCGCAATATGTTCTTCACAACCAGTGCAGGTCATTCCTTCAACGTTTAGCCGATATTTTTTCAATAAATTCGTCTTTTGTTCCGATTGAAATTCTTCTGCTTCGCCCGGGTGATAATTTGCGTCAGCAATCGCCTTTATTGCACTTTCAACCTCAATATCATCGGACAGTTCAAATACTGCTTCACCACGACGATAACTAGACTCAATATTTTTAGCACCTATCTTTTCAAGTGCTGATTCTACGTGTTTTTCACAACCCGTACAAGTCATTCCTGAAATGTTTACCTTAAATTTATTCATAAAAAAGCTCCTTTCGTTAATTAATCTCTCATGTTAATGTTTCTATTATTGGACACGAATGTAATTTCTTTTCATCTGGACATCGTTGTTTTAAGTCGTCTAACATAGTTTCAATTCGTTTTAAATCCTCTATTTGTTTTTGCACTTCCTTTTGTTTTTTAGAAACAAATTCGAACATATCTTGACAACGAACTTCATCTTTATCTACAACACCAAGTAATTTATAAATCTCGCTTAAAGAGAAACCAAGTTCCTGTATTCGTTTAATAAACCCAACACGCTTAACGTCATCATATGAATATATCCGATAACCAGCTTCCGTTCGGTGAGGTTCTTGTAATAAATTTTTTCGCTCGTAATATCTGATCGTTTCTTTATTAACTCCACATTTATCTGCAAACTCACTAATGCGATAAATCATCTTATTTCACCCCCTGAATATTATAAACCATGTACCATAGTACACGGTCAAGTAAATTGGACTATTTTATTTTTTTCCAAAGTATCACTCGTATGTGATTGATACTTTTATATAATACTATTGATTATCCTAACATCCCACCAGAAAATCCGATTTAAACACCAGTTGTTTTTAAACTATTAAG
>FLSE01334030.1_pt1 | contig 11642 bp, 8 predicted proteins | sample 1550461 | NCBI WGS metagenome assembly FLSE01 (sample SAMEA4031758, study PRJEB14383) | metagenome | biome: human; feature: oral; material: saliva | place: Philippines | collected 2014 | reverse complement strand
TATACGAATAGCGGTATAAAGACAATAGAAAACAGAAAACAGTATTTGGAGAAAAGTAATGACCTCTTTGCAAAGATAAAATACGAGAATAACGCTAAAAATCATTATCTTAAAAATGAGCTTTCTGGTGACTTTTCTTGGAACAAACAATGGCTGAATGAACAGGGAACTCATCCTCATAAGATGATGGGTAATCTTCCAATTTATACATTAAAAGATAATTTCAGTATAATGAAGAAATATGGCAAACGCCTTGTTACTCTGCAATCAAAGAATATAATGGATATACGTCCGCAACAACTATATGTCGATTCGCTGGTACAATCTATTAATCAACATTACTATGAAACGAATACAGACGTAAGAGGAAGTCTTAGAATAGGTAGATTTATTCTATCAGGACAAATAGGAGTAAATGCAGGAGAACACCGCTTCACTTCTGATTTAGTGGGAGTTCCAGATAGTATCGGACTGCTGATGGGCAAAAGCAGCTTTACATTTGCAAGGTTCTATGCCAATCCGAGCATTGAATATATGGTGAAGGACTTTGATTTCACATTATCTGGCGATATGTCGTACAACCATTATAAGTATAGTTTAGATAATGGTCAGTCTAAAGTTTTATTCTCCCCTAACCTCCATATCAGATGGAACGCTACAGCAACATGGACATTCTCGGCTGATGCATCTATTAATACAATGCAGATTAATGCTGCCCAATTTTATCCAACTTTGGTACTGCAAGATTATCAATATATGAATAAAGGTCTGGCAAGCTATAATTTAAACAAAGAGAAAAGTGTAGGAATAGGAGTTGTTTATAGCGATGTTCTGAAAGGCACTTCTATACGATTACGCATAACAAAGTCGTTTGGAACCTCTCCTTATACATCAACTCAAGATTTTGTGGGCAACTATATCGTAGAATCATTGACTCCAGAAGAAACAAAATACAATAGCTGGAGTATGTTCCTAATGGGTTCACAAGGCATAGGCTTCTTAAAAGGAAAGCTAAATGTAAAGGTTTTATATAATGCCATAAATAGTTATTTGGTTCAGAATAGTCAACGAATGCCTTACGACACAAAGAACTTAAATATAACCTCTAACCTTGATATTGGTTTAATAAAGGGTGTCGATATAAAATATAAACTTACTTATGGCTTTCACCAGATGAAGATGCCTGCTTTTGGAAAGACGTCTAATCTAAATAGTTGGAAGCATGAGGGAAGCCTTAGACTACCCCTTTGTAAGGTTTTAAGTTTGGAGACTTTGGCAGAATACTATCATAACGAGATTGCACAAAAGGAGTTTAAGGATATGTTCTTTCAAGACTTCACTTTGATATTTAAAGCCAAACACTTTGACTTAAGTCTTGCTTGGAATAATGTCTTTAATAATAAAAACTATAGCTATGGAATTAATAATACTCTTTCAAGTAGCTTTAGCAATCAAGACATTAGAGGTAGGGAGCTGATGCTTAGTTTCTATTATAAACCTTGATGTCCATTGTTTATGCAATTTCCACTTTATCGACAACGTGACTCTCTGCTTTGTGGTATAACTAGTTTGCAAATGATTTGTAAACACTATAGGGCTTGTCTAACACCTGATTATCTCCAAAAGCTTTGTCAAGAAGGATCAGAAGGGATTTCTTTGGCAACGCTTAAATTTGGAGCTGAACATTTGGGGTTTAAATGTTTGTGTGGACTTTCTGATTTGGAAGAATTATCCAAATCACTTCCTTGCATCCTTCATTGGAATCAAAACCACTTCGTGGTGTTGTATAAAGTAAAGAATGGAAAGACCTTCTACATTGCTGACCCCGCAAAGGGACTTGTTAAATACAATCTCGAGGAATTTAAGAAGCATTGGGTCAGCACACAATCGGGCGGTGAGGAAAAGGGTATCGCTATGTTCTTAGAACCAACACCTGCATTTTATGAAAAGATGATGGACGAAGAACCTAAAGAAGAACGCTCGTTTAAGTTTCTCTTTGGCTATATCAAGCAATATCGCAAGTACTTTGGACAAATAGTCTTGGGGTTACTGGTGGGCAGTTTGTTGCAGCTCATTCTGCCTTTCCTCACACAATCTATCGTAGATGTGGGCATTAAAAACCAAAATATTGGCTTTATATGGCTGATACTCCTTGGACAACTGATGCTTACCATTAGTCGAACTGCCATCGATTTTATCCGCCGTTGGCTCTTGCTCCACATCTCGTTGCGCATAAACATTTCGTTGGTAAGCGACTTCTTTATTAAGCTTCTAAAGTTGCCCATGTCGTTCTTCGATACCAAATTGATGGGCGACCTTATGCAGCGTATGGGCGACCATAGCCGTGTAAACTCGTTTCTGACACAACAAACGCTCAGTATTGTGTTCTCGCTCTTTACCTTTATTGTATTCAGCATTGTATTGTTATCCTATAACTGGCTTGTCTTCGCCATTTTCATGTTCGGCAGCCTGCTTTATGGCGGTTGGCTTGCACTATTTCTTAGGCGCAGAAAGGTTCTCGACTATGAACTTTTCGAGCAGCAAGCCATCAACAACAATAAAACCTACGAATTTATTACCTCTATGCAGGAGATAAAACTGCAAGACTGTGAACAGCGCAGACGCTGGGAATGGGAGGACGTGCAGGCTGATTTATTCAACGTACAGATGAAATCGCTAAAGCTCCAACAAACGCAGGAGGCTGGCAGCATATTCATCAACGAACTGAAGAATATCGTAATCACCGTGGTGGCAGCAACTGCTGTTATTCACGGACAACTAACACTGGGTATGATGCTTGCCGTGCAGTACATCATAGGACAGCTCAACTCGCCCGTGGAACAGCTAATGAGTTTCTTCTATTCTGTGCAAGACGTGAGGATCAGTCTTGAACGTATCAACGAAATACATCGCATGGACGATGAGAACGGAAAACAAGGATTGGAAACTTCAGTAACTGACGAAACTAAGGGTATAGACATGGAAAACATAAACTTTAAATACGACCCACATGCACTGAAAACTATCATTGATGATGTAAGCCTCACTATCCCCAAAGGCAAGGTAACAGCCATTGTCGGAGCGTCGGGTAGCGGAAAAACCACGCTCATCAAACTTATGCTTGGCTATTATCCTGTGCTGGGTGGACAAATCAATATTGGTGGAACTGATGTAAACACGCTAAATAAAAAGTGGTGGCGCAGACAATGTGGCGTGGTGATGCAGGACGGCGTGATATTCTCTGAATCGATAGCTCGCAATATAGCCGTAGACGATAAGGAGATAGACAAACAACGATTGCAGACGGCTGCAGAGATAGCTTGTATTCACAGTTATGTAATGGGACTGCCCCTAAAATACAACACAAAGATTGGACGCGATGGTGTGGGCTTAAGTCAGGGACAAAAACAGCGCATACTGATAGCAAGAGCCGTATATAAGAATCCCGACTACATTTTCCTTGACGAAGCTACCAACTCGCTCGATGCCAACAACGAACGTATGATTGTGGAACATCTGGACGAGTTCTACAAAGGCAAGACGGTAGTTATAGTGGCTCACCGACTAAGTACGGTGAAGAATGCCGACCAGATAGTGGTACTGGATAAAGGCAAGGTGGTCGAGATCGGCAACCACGAGGAACTCACGGCAAATCGTGGTGCATACTACAATCTTGTAAAGAATCAATTGGAGTTAGGAAACTAACGTAAAGGAAAGACAACTATGGCAGACGACAAGATAGAACTCCGCAGCGAGAAGATAAGGCATATCATCGGCGAAATACCATCAGGAATAGTGCGCTATGGCATCACTATCATCACCTTTGTGATATTGGGACTACTGGCAGGCGCATATTTTATACCTTATCCCGAAACCATCAGTGCAAAAGTACAGATGACAAATGCCTATCAAGGTGCAATAACCATTCCATATAAATATGTGAATACGATAGCAAGAGGAATGACGGCAAACATTGAGTTTGAGGGTTACGATGCAGAAACATACGGAGTTGCTAATGGTGTGATAACAACCATATCGCATACACCCCGACAAACGGCAGAAGGCAACGTGTTCACAGCACAGGTAAGAATAACGGATTGCAGGTATAAACTCGTCAGCGGAATGACGGGCACAGCATCTATATTTGTAAGCAATGAAAGCGTACTTCAAAGGATTGTCCATAGAATAATAAATATCATATAATTTCCTTTTTAATCGTAATTAAGCGGTTAAAGAAGAAAGGCAAATGTAGTTACTGCGTAGTACAATTATTTTAACGTGAGTTCGACGAATTATAAGTGTCTATAAATTTGGTGATTAGCGAAATTTGTTGTAACTTTAAAGAACTAATATACAAACAGTTACAAACAAAAATCGCTATGATCACCGAAGACAAAGTTACTGAAATATTTTGTATGGCAGATAACTTCTGCTAGTTTTTTGATGCAATGACAGCAGAATATACGCTACACCCTACAGGAAAACGAAAGTATCATCGTAATTCTACGATGTCAAAGATGGAAGTTATACTAACAAAAGCCACATCAGCCAGGCGCCCTCTCAAAGGCTTTTCGTTGACGGAATACACCTTATTACCAAATTAAAGGGTAACATGAAAGGAACGTTAATGAGCGTTTCAGACAGACTTTTACTCAGAAAAAGAGCCATTATAGAAACGGTGAATGATGAACTTAAGAACATTGTGCAGGTGGAACACTCCAGACATAGATGCTTTGACTATTTCATCGTCAACTTATTCGGGGCAATTGCTGCCTATTACTTGTTTCCAAAGAAGCCGTACATCAATGTACAAAGGACCATTGACACACAGCCTACATCGTTCAGAATTCATTGAACTCACGTTATATTAAAAAAATTAAAATAATCAACAATGTGATTGATTATTACACTTTTGTGTAATGCATATATGCTTTATTACATCTACTTTTGCCCAAAATCATTATTTCGTTATGGAAGAAAGATACAGCAGAAACAGGCTCTATGTGAGCGAAAGAGAACAAAGCATCATTAAGGATTATAAGATATTCCTTGGTGGTGCTGGTATTGGCAGCATTATCGCTGAATGCACTTTAAGATTTGGTTTCGAACATATCACTATTGTTGATGGAGACAAGGTGGAGGAAAGCAACCTTAATAGGCAGAACTATACAGAGAATGATATTGGCAGATACAAAGCAGAGTGTTTGGCTGAACGTTTGCTAAATATCAATCCCAATGCGCAGATAGACTTTCATACAAAGTTCTTGACTCCTGATAACATCGAAGAGATGCTGAATGGTCATGATATGGCTATCAATGCATTGGACTTTAAGGATAAAACTCCATTCATCTTTGATGAAATTTGCAAGGAAAGAAAAATTCCCGTACTGCATCCATACAACTTTGGTTGGGCTGGCTTTGTTACGATTGTAGACCCATTGGGGCATTCTTTATCTGAACTGACTGAAGAGCCAAAGGGATTTGAATTAAAGGTGGCAGAGTATGTTACCGGACACGGGGCTTTTTGGAATCAACCTAAAGAGTGGTTAGACAAAATTGTAACCCAATATAAAAAGGAAAGCGAAATGCTTCCACCTCCACAACTGTCCATAGCATCATGGATTGCAGCAGGCTTGTGTACAACGGCAATGTACAATCTTGCTACAGGAAAACCTGTGAACTATTTTCCTAAATTCTATTTCTCTTCGCTTTTGCCGTAAGTTATTATTTTCAGAAGAGTTTGTTTAAGGTGGCTCTTGAAATAGCTTCGGTGATATTCGTCACACCTAATTTTTCAAAGGCGTGGCGTTTGTAGAATTTAATGGAGTCCAATGAGCGGCACATTCTGTTCGCAATTTCCGTCATGGTAAGCCCTGCTGCCGACAACCGTAGCACTTCAAGTTCTTCTTCTTTGAGTGATATTCCATCACATTCTTTCCACCGATGCCCCTCGAAAGAGTATTTCCAATAGTTAAGATTACCCTTTTTGTGAAACTCTGCATGTCCCACTGTTTTATGTGAAGATAGTGATACGACACACATACCAATCCATATCTTGCCTTCATCTGTCAATAGAATGGGAGTAAGCTGGTGATTAATCAACTTACTTTTTGTTCCACTCTTCAGATGAAAATGATATGACATGGAACATTGGTATTTATCAACGTCATCGAAGGTGTCAAAGAATTTAAAGCCACTGCTATTCAGCTCCACGAGCATTTTTTGTTCGTCATCTGGTACATGCTCCAAGTAAAAGCTGTACCCTAATTCCTTCACCTCCTTTGCTGTATGACCACAAAGAAACAAAGGGTTATCTGATACATAAAGAAACTCCTGCTTATAATAGTCTATCAAATAAATGCTCTGATAGGTTACACGTGCAAAGGACTCTACTGTATGAATCAATGTTGACAATACATTTGAATCGTAATCTGGTGCATTGCGCACGGTGTTCGATGCTATAAAGAAATCTTTTATGTCTGTCATATATGCTAAACGTGCTAAGACTCTTTGATATATTTCACTACAAAAGTACATTTTTAATGCGGAATACCGCAAAAAGATTACACAAAAGTGTAAAAAACAAAGAGAGAGATACCAAATTACACAAAAGTGTAATAGGTGATATTTGGATAAGAAGTATTTTTGCCATATATATCAAGAAACAAAAAGCATTATGGAAAAACAGATTGCAACATTTAAGGACTATGCTATCTTCATGGCAGATAAAACGAGTCTGTTGGAAATAGCACAGTTTGTGGTCACGGAAAATTATTCCCATCACATATCTTCATTTACAGAGAAAGAGGTGAAAGAAGATATCAAATCTGTACTTGAAGAAGAGGAATATCTATACAACAAGATATCGAGGATCTAAATTGCAAAAGATTTCTCTGGGAAAATGATTGGTTGTATCAGGAGCTTTCATTGGGATAAGCACAAGATTCTTCCAATAGAAAAAGTCTATGGTATAAACCCTTTGGATGCAGTACATTGAGGAAGGAAAATATAACTACTGGCATATTGGACGTTTTGCCATTGCAAAGGATTCGGAAACATCTACATTGACTTTATTCAAACGGCTAATGGCATTGGCAGTAAAGCCGATAGTAGAAGACAAGTACAGTTATATGATTACAGAGATTGACAGCAAACTATTGAAAGTAATGAAAGCCTTGGGATTTGGCACACGTCAGATCGGGAAATCCATAGACTGCCTTACATCGGAGACCATTCCTGTGTGTTCCAGCAAAAAAGGTATTATGGGCTCCTTTTCCAAGTATGGTGAACTCTGCAAGGCTGTATGATTACACTTTTGTGTAATATTTAAGCCAGTAAACTTGGAATTACACTTTTGTGTAGTGAAAAGATTTGGAGAAATCAATACATTTGCAACATCGAAAAACAAGAAAAGTTGTCGGCATATCATGATGTTGACTCCAAAAATATAATAAGACAATACATATAATAAATAATATAATGTTTATGAAAAAGAAAATTCTCACGTTGCTCATGTCTGGCTGCTATGGTATTCTTGCTGCACAAACTACGGGAACGGTAGTAGATGAAAACAAGCAACCATTACCAGCTGCAACAGTTTCGTTATTTCGTGAAAGCGAAAATAAGATGATTAGTGGAGTGGTAACTGATATGAATGGCGGCTTTGAACTGAATACGCATGAAGGAGAGAACTATAGAATAAGGATATCTTTTGTTGGGTATTCTACGCAGGAAATTAAATGCCAAAACATTTCTAAGCACCTTTCGGTGGGTACAATCGTGTTGGAGCCAGAAAGTAAGCAGCTTAATGACGTTACAGTGACCGCCAACAACGTAATACAAAAAGCTGACCGACAAATTATTATCCCTAATCTGCTTCAGCAAAAAACATCAAGCAATGGTTTAAGTTTGTTGCAGCATCTTCAGCTTTCACGAATCTCTGTAAATACGCTTGACAGTAAGGTGACTACCACTATGGGGGATGCCATAGAGTTACGTATTAATGGTGTAAAGGCAGAGATACAGGAGGTGAAGGCTCTCTTGCCGGCAGACGTATTGAGAATAGAATATCATGATAATCCTGGTCTAAGATACGGAAATGTAGCTGCCGTAATTGACATTATCTTAAAAGAAAAGAAGAATGGTGGAAGCATCTCCGGAGAGTTTATGAACACTATCAATCCCTTAGGTATAGGAGATTATCAGTTATCGGGTAATTATCATGTAGGTAAGTCAAACTTCAAGGCATCTGTAAACTGGATTCGACGTGATGTAAACTGGTTACGTGAAAACATGGAGGCTTTCCATGCAACGCCCCCCAGTATCAGTAACTATGAGATAGGGCAAAAGACAAAGGCACGATATGACGACATCAATCTATCCATAGGATACGATTACATAAATAGCGGAAACATATTGAGTGTTACTTTTCGTGATTTATATAACAATACGCCTCATGCGGTATCTGATAGAAATTCCAAACTTATTCAGGATAGCAACACATTCGATATCAAGGACCGCACCAAGTCAAGGAGCAACAATCCTTCGTTAGATATTTATTATCAGCATGAGTTTACCAAGGATCGGCATCTGTTCTTTGACCTGATAGGAACATATATCAATACTAAAAACGACCGTTTATATCGCCAATCTCAGGGAAATTCGGTACAGGAAATAACTTCCCATGTTGATGGTAATAAATATTCAGCTATAGCTGAGGTTATTTACGAGCAGAAAATCAAGGATTCGCGATTGACATTCGGTCTGCGACATCAGCAGATGTACACAAAAAACGCATATGATGGAAACACATCCTCAAGCGTAAAGATGAATACAGCTGAGAGTTTTGCTTTTGGAGAATGGGCTTCAACGTTAGGGAAGTTGGATTATATGGTAGGTGTTGGTGTAATGAGAACCTATGCCAGCCAAGAAAATGCAAAACAGGTAAAATATATATTTCGCCCGACTATTCAGCTGGGGTACCGTTTCAACAATTATCTGTCAATACGCTACAAAGCCTACATGGGAGGGTACGCACCCTCACTTGCCGAATTAAGCGATGTTGAACAGCACATAGACATTTACCAAATACGCCGTGGAAATCCAAATCTACAGGCGGTCAGATTTTTCTCTAATGAACTGTCAATTAGCGTAGGAACAAAGTATATTAGTGCAGAATGGTTTACCCGTTACAGCTATGACGACAAGCCATATATGGAAGAAACGACCTATTCGAATGGCTTCTATATTAGGAGTTATGCCAATCAAAGAGGCTTCCATCGTCTGAACTCTCAAATAAACCTAAAAGTACAACCTTGGAAGGATTATATATCCATTCAATTAACCCCATTTGTTAATCGCTATATCAGCAATGGCAATACTTATACGCATACACATACTAACTGGGGCTTGCGTGCCAACTTAATGGGAATGTACAAGAATTGGTATGTAGGCGCCAATCTTGAGACAAGTTTTCATAGACTGTGGGGGGAGACACTTAACAAAGATGAGAAATCACATAGTATAGTCTTTGGGTACAATAGGGAAAAATGGGGTGTAGAACTCCAGTTGCAGAACATCTTCAGTTCACGTTATGAAATGTCAGTAGAAAATCTTTCCCACCTTGCTCCTTATAATCAAATGGTATGGTCGAGAAATCTATGTAAAGTTTTCGGCATAGATTTTCATTTCAACCTGAACTTTGGAAAGCATAGCTCTGAGGTGAACAAACGTATTCATAACTCTGATACCGATGCAGGCATTGTGCCAACAACGAAGTAGCAGATAAATATAAATTCACGTACAGATAAAGAGCATGTCGAAAATCTTTAAAAGAGTAGACGTTATTAAATACTTTTAGCCTTATGGCAGAAATTAATTTAAAAAGCTCCTTGATGAGTCCATATTGAAAGAAATCGATCGTTTTTTAAAACCAACAAGTAATATTGGACGTATAGAATGATAAATAAATTTTAATAGGATTAGTATTATGAACGATAAAATAATATTTTCTTTGATTTGCTTTTTCCTTTGTAGTATGGGGATACATGCTCAAAGAAAAATAGAAGGCAATGTGAAGGATTCTCAGACAGGTAAAAATATTGCTTTTGCAAATGTGATTTTGCAATTACAGGCCGATACAACAAAGAACTATTCTGGATCTTTAACGGATTTAGAAGGAAATTTCTCTTTAGATAATGTTCCTACGGAATCTTATAGAATTGTCGTGTCTTATTTGGGGTATAAGACAATAAAAGAAGATATTACATTATCAGACTCCTCTAGTTTAAACAGAAATTATTCTTTACAACCATTAACTGTAGAATTAAAGGAGACAGTAGTAACAGCAAATAGAAATATACAACATATCGATCATAGAACTATCACTTTTACCAGTGAGCAAATAAAGCATGCTCAGGTGGGTAGAGACTTGGTCAAAGATATTCCAGAAATAAGAGAAGATGCCTTAACAGGAACTTTAAAGAATGTTGATGGAAAAGCACCTCTTATCCTTATCAATAGCATTCGTTCTTCTGAAGTGGATCTTAAAGCCCTAAAACCAAGTAATATAAAGTATATAGAATATTATGATATACCACCAGCGCGATATGCTACAGCTAGTTCTGTTATAAATGTTGTTACAAAAACATTAGAAAAAGGTTACAGCTTCGGACTAAAGACGAGGGATGCATTCAGCACAGGGTTCTCTGATGATGAGGTCTACCTCTCTATCACACAAGGTAAGAGTAAGTTTGATCTTTCTTATGATTTTAGCTTACGTGATTACAAGGATGTGGTAAATAGCCGTTCGTATGAATATACGAAGGGTGTGGATAATTATATTGATAAGTCTTCAGGAAAGGAGAAATTCGGATATATTAATCAAGATATTAGCGTGAAATATGCTTATATCCCAAATATGAAGTCTATCTTCCAGATTTCCTTTGAGCCTAATATTCTCTGGGAACATAGTAAAAGTATTCAAAATGGTGTGTATGGAGTGTTAGGACATAAAGACGATATTACTCGTAATTCTCATGAAAATATTCATACGTTTAATCCTTCTTTAGATCTCTACTTTGATAGACAGTTTGATGATAAAAATAATTTAGCTGTAAATATTAATGCAGCTACCTTTGGTACGCATAGCACTTCCTATGAAGATGAGAAAATTTCAAATGGGACAGTGCCATATGTAGATGATATGAGGCTGAAGAATAGAAAGAATAGCATCATCGGTGAGATTGATTATTCGCATCAGTTTGCAAATATCAAACTGAATACAGGTTACCATACAGAATTTTCACATTCAAGATCCAACTTGAATAATTTATCAGGTCAAGATGTATATTCCACCAACCAGTCACAACATTATCTTTATGCAGAATTAGTAGGGGGTAAAGGTAAACTTATGTATAAAGCAAATGTGGGAGTTACAACATTAAGAATTAATTCACCACTTGCGTCTCATTCAGAGATGATGTTTACCCCTAAGGCAGAATTAGGTTATAATGTGTCGAATAACACATCACTGAGATTTGAACTTACTTCTAACCCTATTATTCCTTCTTTAAATATGCTTAGTAGTAATGTTACCATGCTAACAAGAGATATTTATAAGAAAGGTAACCCTCATTTAAAGA
>FLSE01333689.1_pt1 | contig 11766 bp, 11 predicted proteins | sample 1550461 | NCBI WGS metagenome assembly FLSE01 (sample SAMEA4031758, study PRJEB14383) | metagenome | biome: human; feature: oral; material: saliva | place: Philippines | collected 2014 | reverse complement strand
TCCCTTCGGGGGAGGGGAAGGGGGAGGGGCCGCTAACCAATATGGGTAACCTCGGTGATCACGCCCCTCCCTTCGGGGGAGGGGAAGGGGGAGGGGCCGCTAACCAATAGGGGTAACCTCGGTGATCACTCCCCTCTCCATTCGGAGAGGGGCTGGGGGTGAGGTCTCTGGTGGGCGTGGGTATTGTAAAGAAAATTCTAACCTTGAAAGAAGAAAGGCCTTAGTTAGCTTGAAGAGGACGCCCTTCTTGCTCGTTGAAGACGCCCTTCTTGCTCATAGAAGAGGCCCTTCTTAAAGATAGTAAGGCCTCCTCTGCTTTGCTCTTCATAACTCGCTGATTTCCTTGTGGATATAGACTTGCTTCGTGCGCAGGCTTTTCTTTGTTTTAGATAATTCGCTTCTAAAACTGTAAAGATATTTCTAAACTTATAAGACAAGTACAAGGAACGCCAATAATGCTGTGCGAATAAATCAAAGAATATTTGTAATTCTTCGGATAAAAATACTATCTTTGCAATAGATTATTAGTGCTTTTGATTTTAGTAAATTAAAACTTAATGCTATAATAAAACTATTCACAGAATATAGACAGACATGGCTGCAATGAATGACGAGGTTAAGGAGTGGGCAGAAAAGCTCCTTACATCAACGACAACTACCCCTTGAGACGATAAACGCTTGCTGGTAAATTAGTTGACAGGGTGGTTGTAAGACTTTGATATGCGGTCCTTTAGGAAGGTATAGTCCGTCAATAGTCTGTATTATCTCACTGATATAGAGGAGTAAGTAGGTTTACCCATACAAATAAGTAAGATGAACAGAGGGATAGTCTACTACGAATAATGACAATAAAGTATTAACGATTAAGAGAAGGAAAATATGAGAACCATTACAGACGAACATTTACAGGCTTATCAAGAAGGAGGATGCCTACAGAAATTATTCGATGTCATCAAGGAGGACCCAGCGCTTTCTTTTGAAATCAGAATGAACAATAAGGTTATGATTTACTATCATAAGGATAGAATCTTGACGATAAGTTACTGTAAAGGGAAGCCTTCTATAGACACCTTATCAGAGAAGTATTACAAGAACGCTACGCAACCTTCTGTCTCTTTCGAGGATGGAGATTTGATACAGACACTAAGAGATAAGAGGCAGTTAAGGCAATACTTTAGAGAAGCTAAGCGGCTGGTCGGTAGTTACAAAGTGGGGTTGGAGTTTGAGGTTCAGCAGAATATCGCTTTGGACAACCGTAGTTTTAGCAACAGATTCGTTGTTGTAGATATGGAGTGGCAGCTCCCTCAGTCGGATATCAAGAAAGAAGAGCGAATAAGTAGGACGAGAATAGACCTCGTAGTGGTTGATATGCAGAAAAATGACAAGGGTGAGAATGATGTTTATCTTGGTGAATTAAAGGTGGGAATGGGTGCGATAGGCGGTAAGTCGGGGATATTCGACCATATAAAAAAGACTAACAAATTTATGAGTAATCCCAAGGCTTGTGCCGTTCTAAGGGCGGATGTGGAACGTATCATCCGTCAGAAGGCAGCGTTAGGACTGTTAGAGGGCGATTATGCAGGGTTGAACTTGTCGGCTACACCACGTATGATGCTAATTCTTGCATATCGAGGAAATAAGGAAAAGAACGCTTTGAAAGTGCAAGAAAAGAATGCAAAAGATGAAGCAAGAAAGCAGAATATGGTAGAACCTCTGGTTATTTGGCATAAGGCACTAATAACTTTGAAAGTATGATGAAGATAAAAATACATAGAGGACTTGACCAGATAGGAGGTTGCATAACCGAGATATGGACAGAGTCGTCCAGAGTCTTCATTGACTTTGGGCAGAATTTGCCAGGCAATGGAAAGCCAACAACTCCTGAAGAAGATGCTCTTATGGTTGCTGATATTGTCGAGAATAATGAGAAAGAACACCAGGCAGTATTCTATACGCATGCCCACGAAGACCATGTAGGTTTGTTCCCATATATCCCATTTGACCAGTTTATTAGCGAAGGAGGTAAGGAACTCTTACTTATAAAATATAAGACTCTGCTGGAGGGATACGAGATAGAAAGAGAAAAGTGTGGTCAGCAGCGGGTGCCCGATAGGTCAGAAGAGGAACGACTTGAGGAGTGCTGTCGCAGAACAAAGACACTCATAGACAAGTTAGAGACGTTCAGAACTTGGAAGCGAACAGGACGTGGGGATTATCCTAAGCCTATAATGGTAGGGAATATTAGGATAACTCCTTTCTTCTGCTGCCATAGTATATATGATGCACACATGTTTCTCATTGAAGCCGAAGGGCAACGTTTCTGGCATACAGGCGATTATCGTGGACATGGCTACATGAGTAAAGGGCAGTTTCTCATGTTGAGAAAATACGCAACAAACATTGATGTGCTGATTACAGAGGGTACGATGCTAAGCCGAGAAGACAAAGCTATTAGTGAGTATAGGGTGTCGATGGAGATGATAGATGTGATGCAAGCCTTCAAGTATGTCTTTGTTTTGGCCTCAGCTACGGATATAGAACGATTAGGAAGTATAAATCATGCGACCAAGAAGACGAAGAAACCTTTGTGTATTATATCCTCGTTTATGAAAAGAACGATGGAGCTCTTTACTGAGCGAGAGGGCAATCTGGGGAGAGGTCTGTTCTCCTTTTCACCGCTGTTTTATACTGATAGACTGTATAACAAACTGAGAGATAAAGGCTTTACGATGGTTGTTGGACCGTCACAGGGCGACAAGGTAAAGGCTCTTCTCAACCGACTTCCACAAGAGGAGACAATCCTCATCTACTCTTCTTGGAATGGATACTACATGAGAGAGGAGCAGGTGAGGGCGAACGCAAAGTACAAGGAGTTTCGAGAGATGTTCCATAACGTTGTGGATATACATACTTCTGGACATGTGGATAGAGATGCGATAAAGAAAGTTATCGGTATGATGCATCCAAAGGAGGTTATTTGTATTCACAAGGAAGCTGACGCAAGGTTGTAAGAAGAGGCTTGCGACGATGATAAACTATTATTATCTATTATATTAAACGACTACGACACGACGATGAGAATACTTCAAATCTCTGATACACACAACCGACATCAGCAGTTGACCGGTATGCCTGCAGCCGATGTTCTTGTCCATTGCGGTGACTTCACCGATATGGGTACGGAAGAGGAAGTGCTCGACTTTCTGAATTGGTATATCTCTCTACCTTATTCGCACAAGATATTCATTGTTGGTAACCACGACCTTTGCTTGTGGGAAGCAGATGGGATAGAAGACTTGCCAGATAATGTTCATTTTCTTCAAGACCGTGGGTGTGAGATAGAGGGCGTCAAGTTCTTTGGGTTAGGCTATAATCATTCAGAGAGCTTGATACCCAAGGGTATAGACGTTCTTGTGACCCATGAACCGCCCATCATGATATTGGACGAAAGCAACAACACACATTGGGGGAATAGTCCTCTTCGTAGTCAGGTGATGAGAACGAAACCTAAATATCATCTGTTTGGTCATGTTCATTCTGCTTACGGGATTGAGAAACATGAGGACATAGTGTTTTCAAACGGCTCTTCGCTTGATGACTATTATGAGGTTTGCCATAGTCCTCGTTTGATTACATTGTGATCATGAGCTTTTTATAGTATGGTTAATTCGTTTCTCCATATAAAGTATTATCTTTCTGGGCGGGTGTCATATAGATTAAAGTTACCAAAGAAAGTGTTATAGAATGAAGAAGAAGGTATATTTCGCAGGTTCTATCCGTGGTGGTAGAGAGGATGCTGCAGTGTATAAGCGGATGATAGACTATATCAACAAGACCGATATAGTACTTACGGAGCACATCGGTTTAGGAAACCTAAGCGTGAAGACACGTACAAAAGAGGATGATGTGCATATATATGAGCGTGATACAGAGTGGATTAGGGTGTCTGATGTGTTGATAGCAGAATGTACGAACCCCTCTCATGGCGTCGGTTATGAATTAGCATACGCTGAGGCTCGTAATATCCCAGTGCACATCTTCTATGATAAAAGCAGAGCTAATGTCTCTGCAATGTTGAATGGCAACACCCGCTTCAAGCTTTATCCATACGAGAGAGAAGCGGAGATATATCCCGTTCTTGATAATATCTTAGGAAATAAGTAGGGGTGGTTTAATAGAGAGAAATCAATATCTTCGGGGATTTGGAGTGATAAGGACTACCTGAGTTTAGGACTTATAAGAAACGTCACACAGAGAAAAGGAGAAGACGGAGGATTATTACATACAAAGTAATGGTAGTCACAGAGGCACCGTCGGTGCGTAGAGCAACGGAGGTTATTTGCCAGTTTTATTTGAGATTCTATGCCCAAAGCATTTATCTCAAATGATGTCAAGAATCTGTATGCTACACCTCTGTCGCTCTTTGTGCCATTGGCACCTCCCTGACATAGCGCTCTTCTCCTTCCACTCCGTGCCTCTGTGTGCCTTATTATGTAAGAGTTTTAGATTATCACTCTATATTTCGGAAGTTCCAAAAAACAATATTCGAGGTTGACAGTATTCTCCTATTCTTGTCAAGATAGGGACGGACACACCTACTTTTTCAGTTATAAAGCGAAGTGAGTAGTAAGCATCACACATCTTGGACGAAGCTGGTAGAAGGTGTAGCCTTCGGTGAGGTTGCTATTAGAACGATAGACAAAGGTGTCTGTATTGAGGATGTTATCGAAGTTAAGAACGAGTTGCACCTTCTTACTTGGCTTGAAGGTGATGCTAAGAGTCATAAAGGTATAGTCCTTTCTATCGGTAAAACCACTGTTATGTGTGTATTGTAAGGTCGTATTCAACAGTAGTCTATCAGGGAGGAAAGTCACATCAAGAGACGTCTCATTACTGATGTTGCGAATAGTATTTATGTAGTTACCAGCCTTTGATTGGGAGATAGTCCACCTGTAGTTATCTGTCAATCGGATATACTTGATAAGATTAAAGGCAAGGTTAGTAGAGATAAAGAAGCTATTAAACTGATAGTTGGTGATGACAGACTGGCGTAGTATCTTACTTGTGTTAGTGGAGTATTCAGCTGTTGCGCCAATACTCGTATCGTGCCAAGCGATTTCCTTTCTTGTGCTTATCGTTATTGAGTAATTGTTACTATGGTTTGGAGCATATTCAGCTTGCAGTAGTGTATGTGCATTCTGGTCGATTGTCGTACCATAGAGGATGTCACTCCATGAGCGGCTAACCGCCCCAGAGAGATAGGCAAAGAACTGATGAGGGATATTCTTGTAGTGTATCTTCCCATGTATAGTAGCCGATTTGTTTTCGGATAGGTTTACTTTGTAGCGGTTCAGTGTCCTATAGTTGCTCATCAGATAAGCAGTCATTAGGTTTCTCCAGTTCGTAGGATACATACCATAACTCCCTCCTGCAGAAAGCGTCCAATTGTCCGTTGCTTTCCAAAGCATTGTAAAAGAAGGCGAGAAGAGCAGGGTCATGCGCTTTTCCTTCGTCGTTTCGTTAGCTATTGGTTCGTTATCCACTTTTGTGTAGTTGAGCGATAAAGGCAGATTGAACAATAGACGGAACGTGTTTTTGACATATTGTAGGTTGGCTCCCAAGTTGCTTTTCATCTGCAAGTAACCCATGTCTCCACTCGTCGCCATTGTCACAGCTGTATCGTTTAATAAACTTTTCAGTCCTACATATTCAATATTCAGTTCTGCGGAAGGCGCAAGGGTCCAGTTGTGTTTTCGGATGTTTCTTATCAAAGTAAGGCTGTTGTAACTTCCCATGTTTGAGAGTCTTGCATCTTGTCTTGCCTGCATATCCCCTTCAATGGCGAGTGCTTGTGGGTTTGTCTGTACAAAGTTAGTTGTCTTTAGATAGAAACCTCCGCCATTGGTTGTACGTTGGATCCATTCTGTATGATTGTTCAGTCCTAAGTTCCTATTAAAGGCATGCTGCAGAAAACTGGCCTTGTCAGATACAACCAGTCCGTTGTCATCGCTCCAGTTCCCTGCTAAGTCAAGTGTGTTCTTAAGATAAGTCTTATTGCTGTTGTCCTCAAGATGCAACTGCACTGTGGTCGCATTCATTGTGTTTCGGGCTGATATATCTTCTGATATCATACGAGTACTTGCATCGGGGAGTAGGTAAGTAGTTTGTGAATAACTACTTTGCCGTTGGATATCGTGCCTGTAAGTAATGTTATACTTTATTTCCGCCGTCTCACTTAGTTTGTTGAGATTACTGAAACAGAGGTTATGTTGGTTGTTACGTAGACTCTTACCTATAGGAGATGACCCCGGAAAGATGATGGATGTTAGGCGAGAGGCTCCGATATTACTCCCACCATAGTATGATTTAAACCAATCGACACTTGAGCCATTATTATCTGTTTCGTAATAGAAAACGTGCTGTTGCCTTTGTGCGAAGTACATAAGGGCAGCATTGACCTCTCTCAATAAACCATTAGAATCGAAGCCTACACCTAAGTCTATGGTCTTTAGCCATCTGCCCTTTGCTTTCTTCTTTAGCTTCAAGTTGATAGCTGCCGATTCAGGTGGTATCTGATCCTGCAATGCCTTGATGTGTTCATGGTTTTCCATCACCTGCACCGTACTGACATCCTCAGCCTTAATACCATTCGTGGCGATGCTATATTTGCCCGCAAACATATCCATGTTCTCTATGTAGAAATGGTTGATAGGTACACCTTGATACTTCACCATGCCACCTTCTAATGTGATACCTGGCAGCTGTTTGAGAATGTCACCGATGGTTCTGTCCTGTCCTTTCATATAGGCAGAGACCAAGTAGTTCAGTGTGTCCCTACTTCCCCATAGCTTTCTTGCCTTTATCTCCACTTCTTTCAGGGTGATACTCTCATAGACAGCATTGAAGTTAACGGTCTGACTTATAGGGGTTATCCGCTTCCCCTGCCGTTTTATATTGAATCCTGTCAGGCTTAAAAGAAGGTTGTCATTTGTTCGTGGGTAGCTGATAGCGTATCTGCCGTCTTCATTGGTCACGCTACTGGCAAGAATGGAAGAGTCCTTTTCCTGTATAATAGTTAGAATACAGCCATCCATAGGTTGATGTTTATTATCAACCACACGCCCAGTAATAGTCAGAGAGTCTCCCTGACTGTTCTGAGCCATACTGTTTATAGACAATAAGCCGATAAACGATAGTAAGATAAGTAGGTGTCTTATCATTCTCGTTCCAAAGGATTGTCGAATGTAAAGAGCGTTAGTTTCACAACTTGTCCATTGAAGTTAGTTGTCGTGAAGTTGTAGCCATAGCTCTCAAGGTAGCCTGCAGGATCTTTCAGCAAGAGCCTCTCTTGCTTTCGTGTGTTCTCACGAGAAGTCTTTACATAGTTCCTGTCAAGGAAATAGATAGGCGTTATTGTCTTAGGTTTTTCTATGCCAGTAACCGTCCAATGATAATCTCCCTCTTTGGTTTCAGCCTCCATAACCAAGCCCGGCAGTCCTGTAAACTTCCACGGACCGTATGAAAGCGGAATCTTGGTAGTGAACCATACCTTATAATTTCTTCCACGATAAGAACAGGTTGCGGCTGTACAATCGTAGTCTAAAAGCGTTTTATGCTCGTTTGTAAGTTTCCATTGCATTTTTGGAGTAGACTCTTGATAAAGGTAAGAGCCAGCTCCGTCCATATTGTAAATAACTGTTGTCTTTCCCTTTGGATAGCCAATATAGGTTTCACCAACGTTAGCCACGAGTTTCATAGATGCTCTTGAGCCTCGCTTTCCATTACGTAGAAAGGCTTTAGCCATGCGCAGGTCGGCATTATGCTCGCTCTCCACAAAGCTCCGGCAAACCTTACGTCCGATGTAAGTATATACCTTTTCGAGGTCAGGATTATTCTGTCCTGATAGGTCATATTTAACGGTCAGGTCATAAGAAACAATCAGCTGCGTTGTGTCGATTGCTGTATGCTTAAAAACATCCTGTTCCTTCATTTCCTGTGCATTTGCGGATACCGACAAGGTTAGCGCAATGAGTAGTAGTTTAATCTTCGAATTCATAGTTATATTATCTATATAAATAGGTAAAGCAAAAAGTGAGTACAATAGTACGAAATCTTTTTGTAAAATGCAAGTGATGCCCTTCTAAATTTCATATTATTATCTTTATGGTGTGTTTTTCCACTCCTTTCGTTATGTTTGGATGGCATTTTTGTTGGAATTTAAGTAAATTTGCACTTGCTTGTTGAATTTATAGTTACAAACCATAATGGTAGGTAGGGCATTTAACAGATATGGGTACGGAGGAGGAAGAGTTGAATAAGATGATGGAGGGAAAATCTAACTAAAATATGTTTATTATGAGTAATAGCATTAAAGAGCTACTATCTAAATTGTCAGACATGCATAATGCAGAGCAAGATAGACTTCAAAAAGAAGAAAAAGAAGGAGAAAACTTTAATGTATTTTCGGCATTGAATATATGCTCTGACGAAATGCGTTTGCATTCACGTTTGCTTGCAACATTATTCAATCCCAAAGCAAACCATGGCTTGGGAAATGAATTCCTTAGGCAATTTCTTGTTACAGCTATAAAGGTAGATGATAATTATATTACACACTGTAATGAGAGTATTGCCGAACGATATGTAGGTGAAGTAACAGAAACTACTGGAGGTCGCATAGATATTATTCTTGAAGATGGTAAGCATGGCATTATCATAGAAAATAAAATCTACGCATGTGACCAACCCAATCAATTACTTCGATATTATAACTATGGGGTGAAACAGTTTGGAGAAAATAATTTCAAATTAGTTTATCTTACTTTATATGGTAGTGAACCGTCTTCAGATTCATTGGGCGGGGGACATTTTGAATTTATCAAACTTTCCTATGCACAAGATATTCTAAAGCTGTTAAAAAAGTTAATGAAGACTAACCCCAAAAAGCCTATTCACCGCACCATTAAAGACTATATCACAATTATTAAACAACTTACTTATCAAGATATGGATACAAAATATCAAAAAAGTATTATTGAAGAAGCCATTAAATCTGACAATATTGATGTTACTTCCGAATTGCTACTGTTACAGGAACAAATCGGAGATAAATTAAGAAGAGACTATATAATTAAGCCCCTAAAAGACCTTGGATTTAACGAACGTCAAGATGACAATGGAGCTTTATGGAAAAGTTTGAATAGCAAAAAAAATCATTTTATCGTTATTAAAACAGACGAAGCCTATTGGAAAGAAGTGTGGATTGCGGTTGCTTCGGAGGACAAGACTATTCCGCTGCAACCTAAATTAGATTGCTTTACACGTGAACCAATCCCAAATTATCCTTATGGTTGGAGTTGGATTTCCGATAACGAAGGTAACAACTGGCATGATATAGCTCAATATCCAGCAATTGGAAAAGAAGAAGTGTTAAAGTGGATAAAGAATAAGATTAGAGAAATAGAAGATTGTTTCAAAGATTAAGATTTAGAAAAGAAATAAATGGAAGAATTGAATCAACTCCTGGATTTTGGGGAATCATATCCACAATTTGTTGCTTATCATTGTTTTGGTGATAAAGCTACAGAATTTCTGAGCAGTCTACAGCAGCCTTATAAGGATATAGTTACTTATAATATAGATGACTTACGCCCTTTAGAATGCCTTGCTGTTTTTGTCTTTACTGACAATGCAGAAGTATATATGTCTGAAATAGACGCTTTTATTAAACAGTATAATAGTTTAGTTGGTAGCATTTTTGTTTTAGACCTACACCCTACTTCGCAGTATAAAGTTTTCAAGGACAGGTGGAAATTCTACAATATTTTTACCGCACACTATTATACTTTGCAAGATAATATTCTTCACTTTTTGATGTTTTTCCATAATTTCATGGAAACGAAGGGAATCATAAGTATGGACTTTAATGATTTTAGGACGTGTGCTCGTTTGGCAACTTATATTACTTCTGGAACAGCTCCGTCGTTAGATCAGGCTATTTACCCAATATCCCCCATATCACATAGTGATAATATTAGAACTATAATGCTTGGGTTAGAATTGCAAAGCTTAGAAGAAAATATGCTAAGGGAGGATATGAAGGTGTTGGCTTCTTTCTTTGAACAACTTCCAGAGAATGTAGAAGTCAAATGGCAAATTACTCCTAAATGTGGTCACCATCATACAGAGTATATTGTAGGTTTTGGTGAGGACCCTATGCGAGAAAATGATAATTCATAGTTCTCTGATATGAAAATCCTTCAAATCTCTGATGTACATCATCAGCATCAACTGATGATCGGATATGCCTGCAGCCGATGTTCTTGTCCATTGCGGTGACTTTATCGATATGGGTATGAAAGAGAAAGTGCTCAACTTTTTGAGTTGGTTTATCTCTTTGCCTTATCCGCACAATAAAACTCATTACAGATTAAATTTAGAGAGAATTTTCCGTCCCCTTAAATTTGTCAAAGGCGGGACACGATTCTAATAATAAATTTCCTGTCACTCCTGTCACTCTGAATGAAGATGTAACAGATTAGTTTACAAGGGTTTCTGTCTAAATGTTAAAATGACAGCAAACTTAAAATAAAAGTATTGTTAGATATAGGTCTGTTATTCTCTTATGCTGTGAGCGTAATAGTGTAATGCTCCTTTCGCCTATCAGTTGCAATAAGAATGTGAAAACCAAGATGTAGATTTGGAGTTGTCATAGGAAAATGTTATATTTGCAGAAAAATATAAACAGGAGGTATAATTATGGCAGGCACAATGACAAACATCGAGAACAATACGATACGCATGTATTGGAACGCATTGCGTTCGATGAGTAAGAACATTCGGTTGGGCTTAGCTGTGAAACTTACTAACTCTGTACTTGAGGAAGAACGCAAGGAAATGTCCGACGAAGCCTATACAGAAGAAATGCTTAATAAGTTTTTTGGGAAGTGGGAAGGAAACGAAACTGCTGAAGAATTGATGGGTATCATCAAGCTGAATTCCAGTTCAAGTGAACCAATTAGCTTTGAAGGCGTATGAAAAGTAAGAGCCAACATGGTCAGGTTTTGCTTGATAGCAATGTTCTAATTCATCTCCTACGTAAGAATGAAAGTGTACGGCAGCACATCTTGGAAATAGGGTGGCGCAACTGTTGTGTGTCTGAGATTTCTATTGTCGAGTTGTTTTATGGAGCAGAATGTAGTGCATATCCAGAAAAGAACCGTACTCTTTTGAAAGACTTGCTCAACCAACTTGAGATAATCCCTTTCTCTGTTTGTATCGAAGAGTTCTGTCGTCAGAAAGCAGTATTGCGAAGAAAGGGACAAATGATAGAAGATAATGACCTTTATATTGCCTCTACGGCACTTACGTTGGGGATTCCAGTGGCACAGAGAATGTAAAACACCTTGCACGTATAGAAGAATTGGAAGTGCAGAACTGGGTTAAACGATAATTACGACTATTTTCTTAGTAAGTTTGTTTGATTAAATAATATATTCTTAACGCCACTTGTTAAGAAGTGTTTTTCCTATTTAACGAATAATAAAAACTTAGTGTTTGTTGAAGTAAAAAGCTAACTTTGCTTGTAATTATTGTATAAATACATATATAAGACTGAAAGCATAAAACTATAATTACAATGAAAAGTCTAAAAGATATTCTACCTTGGGAGGATCGTCCAGAAGGATGCAAGGATGTGATGTGGCGTTATTCAAAGAACCCAATCATCGATCGTTATCATATTCCAACATCAAACAGTATCTTCAA
>FLSE01347835.1_pt1 | contig 11770 bp, 22 predicted proteins | sample 1550461 | NCBI WGS metagenome assembly FLSE01 (sample SAMEA4031758, study PRJEB14383) | metagenome | biome: human; feature: oral; material: saliva | place: Philippines | collected 2014 | reverse complement strand
AGTCACAATCCCGCCGGTTGTTTCTGATTGGATTGAGCATTTTAAAAAATGTTCAGGCACGTTATATGGAAGTACCGCACCTTACTCATACTATGGACGGGCTATAACTGATGATTTTGAGGGTGACGTTACAGAAACTTTGAGATGGATTCGTAACAATAGCGAGACATACGCTCGAGCGTGGATTGACGGCTACGAGGTCGAGAAAGAAAAGCGGTATTTGGTGAAGATGAAAGGTATTGATACTAATTTTAATTTTTTAAATCGTCACAAAAACGAAAACTACTGGATATTTTCAAACAAAGACGAAAATACTTTATATCAAACACATCACACCCGTAAAGAGCTAGAAGAAGCTGGATTCGGTGAAGTGTTTAACAGTCCTTTGTTTGAAGTGGAGGAGGTGGAGTGATGTCGTTTTACGGTGGAGACTATATCGATTATTGCGAGTATTGTGATGATAGATACAGTGGACTATTCAAACTCAAAGAAAATGAAAATGTTTTCGATGGTTTTGATAGATGGCTAAAAGAACACGTAAGAGAGGTCACGACATGAAAAGATTCATCGCAATCTGGATTTTTGTCTCTGCTGGATTGAATATCTGGCAGATGGGCAGGATTGCAGAACTAGAAAAAAATAAGCCGATGGTTATCTATAAAGCGGATAACGCAGGCGCTGAGATATTTGGTGAAGTCGTCGAAAAAGGACGACACGGCAAGCTATACACGCTTACGATGCGAGACTACGGGGTGTTTGTAGTTACGAAGGACGTGTATGAGAAGGTGAAAATTGGGGATGAGGTGAGGATATGACGTTTGTGGAACATAATAACCGCAAGAAAGCCAATAAATTTGCTGAGTATGTGACAGGCAAGCCTTTGCGTGAATATTTGGCTAAAAAAGTGAAGCAGTATTGCGGTGAGAATGTATCTGTCTTTGATGGTGCAGCAGGTTCTGGTCAATTAGAGCAGTTTATCAGTATGACCGATTTTCATGCGGTAGAAATTCAGCAGGAAAGTTGTGAAGCATTGAAGACAAATTTTCCTCATGCAGTCGTACATAATCAGAGTTTTTTTACATATCAGTCAGATGTACAAGTAGATGCAATTGCAATGAATCCGCCTTATTCTTTGAAATTGAAAGATTTACCAGAAGAAGACCAACAGGCTATTAAAGAACTATACCCTTGGAAAAAATCAGGTGTTGTTGATGATATTTTTCTGTTGAAGTCACTGACTTACACAAAACGATACGGATTCTATATCATGTTCCCTGGTATTGCTTACCGTCAGTCTGAGAAGAAGATGCGGGAATTGGTTGGTAATAACCTTGTTGAATTGAATGTGATTCAAAACGGATTTGAAGATACTTCTATCAATGTCATATTCTTGGTTATTGATAAAGAAAAAAATAACCCTGAAATTTCAAAAGAAATTTATGACTGCAAGACTCAAAAGATTGAATATCAAGAATCTGATAAATTAAATTCAGATTTCAATTGGGTAATACCTAAAAAACCAGTAGAGAAAGAAGAAATAGACATTGACCAAGTAAATGCTGAATTAGATCAGATGGCACTCGATCATCTTGAAAAACATTTAGCAAGTCAATTAATCCTGATTCAATTCTTTAATGCAGATATTGATTTAAAATCTTTCATAACGAGATGCCATAAAGTTTTAGATGATTATCTGTTAGCTTATAATTTTGCAGTAGGATTAGAATGAAGCCAGAAAAGATAAAAAGGTACGGATTGCTAGAAGTTTGCGAGCTTATTCCAGGCACTAGAACGAAAACAACAGATGGCCCTTATTTTATCTATGGAGCTGGCATGAACGCAAAAGGTACGACAGATAAATTCAATTGCGAAAGTGACACAATCCGCTTGACTCGCAAGGGTACGGTTGGTGCTGTTTATTTTCATCGCGATCCATGTTGGATAGATGGAGATAGCTTTAGAGTCGAACCAAAAGAAATGATAGATAAGCGGTATCTATTTCATTGGTTGTTGATGAAACGGGAAGAGATAGAGCGTTGTGCAGACGGAGACAATCATCCGGGCTTATCGATAGCTAGATTGTCAAAATTAACGATTGACGTCCCTGAAATGGAATATCAGTTGAAGGTTGTTAAGTTGTTAGATGAAATGAGTGTGGACTTGGAATTTTTTATAGACAATATTACACAAACGAAAATGAACCAAAGCAAAATTTTGAGTTACTATAACGAGAAAATCGGGACAGCTTTAGAAAGAGAAAACAAATGAACAATAAGTTAGATTGTGAAGATTGTAAAAAGTTTTTCTCTTTGAAAGACAAGTTAGATTATGATTGTGTATTTCAAAATGGTATTTGTAGTGAATGCTTAGTCAAAAGAGTAGAAAGGGGGATTGAATGGTAGTTGATGATAAATGGAATCACGATTGGGCTTTGTATTCAGGAGACAGATTTGTCACAATGGGAACATTATATGAGATAAGCGAATTCACTGGTATTAGCTTAGACTCCTTAAAGATTTACTCAAGAAAATATCACAAAACACATTTTCCAAATGGGAGAGCTTTGATAAGAATAGAAGATGAGGAGGATTTGGGATGATACCAAAATTTAGAGCGTGGTTAAAATACGAAGGATGTTTCGCAGATTCAATCGAGTCAATTCGATATGACAAAGAAACGGTTTTCTTAAAATGGGGAGGCTTTGGCAGAGGTGATCGCTTTGAATTTTATGAAGTTGAACTCATGCAATCAACAGGGCTCAGAGACAAGAACGGGCAAGAAATCTTTGAGGGGGATATCGTTCGATTTTTCGATAGTCTATATACTGTTTTTTACGATATCGAGGAAGGAAGCTATCGATTAAAGCCACACGACGATAGATGGGTTGTAGATTACATGTCTAATTTTTCAAGCGAAGAAAGTTTTGAAATCATCGGAAACATCTACGAAAATAAGGAGCAATTATGGTAATTATAAGCACGAATCCTAAAAATCAACTATTGCAGAAAGTAAAAGAAGAACTTGATTTTTTAGGAGTCAATTACGAAATTAAAAAATCATGGACGGATGAACTTATTAAACAATGTTTTATCAATAATTTTGAATTTTGTTCAGGTCATTACATGAGCCAAATCAGAAACTTGAATTTTGAACAAGCGTTAGAGATGATACACAAAAATCCTAAAATGTTAAGAAAATTCATTGTTATAAATGGTAATAAATCGATAGCTGATTTTCCAAAAATAAGTCTTGTTAGAAAACAATTGAAAGGGTTATTCAAATGAGTAAAGAAGCAAGGATGTTTTACAATCATATAAGAAAACAATTAGTCTATGTTCCGAATACGTCAATTGCAGAGCGCTTGAAAAAGCATATTTTAGCACATCCTAATTTTAATAGCCGCAGAAATTTTTTAGACACTGTTATTTCAAACTATTGCGTCAATAGGAAGAAAGACAAGTTACCTAGTCGTGAAGTGATCTGTTGGTTAGGTAAATTTTTAGATGTGAACTACGAAAATCCGGATCTTTTGGAGGAGAAGGAATGAGATATTTTAAAATCCTATGTGTTGTTTCACTCGCATCATTCCTCGTGGCGTGTCACCAGATTTCGAGCGGGACGGTTGTTGACAAGTACATTGATGAACCTCACACAACATTCATACCTGTTATAAACGGTAAAAGTTCGGTACTGGTACCAAAAAGAACCAAAAGAAAATACATTATGGTCGTTTCAGGATATGCAGGTAATAAGCATGTTGAAAAAAAGTTTGAAGTGACAGCCGAGGAATACATGCGCTATGAAATTGGCAACACTTTTACACAGGATGCCGTTTTAGAGGATTAGAAATGACAAAATTTGTTCAACTGGTTCCATTTAAATATGGCGAGATGAAAGAACCTATTACAATTAACATTGATTGTATCCAAGGTGTTTTGAAAAACGATGTTTATCTTAGTAAAGTATTTGTAAGCAATGAGATGATAGAACATCTAAAAGATCAACTAACTGCCGATGAGTTCTTGTATGTAATCAATCCAACATACGAGAAGCTTGTAGCTATTTTAACTCAGGGAGAGGAAGATAATGGATTATGAAAAACATTTAACAAAGAGACAGTGTGAATTATTCGCTTTCATGCTAAAACAAAAGAGAATTGATAACAAGGTTACTTTGAAAGAGTTAGGAAGTAAGCTAGGCTATTCAATTGCAACAATCTCAAATTGGGAGAATTTAAAATCCGCTCCTGACATGTATAACGTTGAAGATGTAGCGACTTATTTCAACTTGCCGATGAATGTATTTATTGGGGAGGGGTGATAGGGTGCAGAGAGCTATTGAGAAAGAACTCAAGAAACTAAAATTTAAGAATGTTAAAATACAATCACTACATTGTGAAATCATCAATCTAAGGTCTGGTATCATGAAAGGTCAGACTTTTGACAGTATGCCGAAATCTCAGAGCAATGATAATCGCACTGAGGAAATGAACATCAAGGCTATTGATCGCATAGCTGAACTCTATCAAGAAATTGAGAGGGAATACAAGGAACAAGAGGAACTTGTTAGAGCGATTGAAGAGTTAGAAGAGCCGATCGAGAACATTGTAATGCGATTGCTCTACATCGATGGTCTATCTTGGTCTCAAGTGGAAAGACGATTGAATTGCAGTCCAGCTACTATCCAGCGAGCTAGAGATAAGTCTTTGGTCAAACTCTCTAAAATCTTTGATAGTAACGATAGTAAATGATAATTCTAAAATGATATTATTGTATTGTCAGCAAGTACGGTAAAACGAACTGATGGCTCCTTTAATAATTTTTTTGTAATGGTATCAGGGACGTTTAGTCTCTGATGTCGTTATTTTAGATTTTTAGTGTAGCGGTAACACAACAGTCTCCAAAACTGTTATCGTAGGTTCGATTCCTGCAAAGTCTGTGAGAGGTCTTAAAAAGGTCACACATCGTGTGGCTTTTTTGATTTTTGAAAGGTGGTGATGGAAAATTGAATGAAAGACAAAGACGATTCGCAGATGAGTACATCATCTCAGGTAATGCTTATCAATCAGCTTTAAAAGCAGGATATAGTGAGAAATATGCTAAAGCAAGATCTTCTGAATTGTTGGATAATGTCGGAATTTCTGATTACATCAAAAATCGAATGGAGGAGTTGCAAGATGAAAAAATCTTAACTCAAAAACAAATTCTTGTGATGTTATCAGAAATCGCGTCGGGGCAAGCGAAAGAAACGACAGTAGTCACGACAAAAGTAGCTGAGTTGATGACTGATCCCGTGACTGGTAAGTCTGTAAAAGTCTACAATGAAATCCCTCAACTTGTCGAATATCCAACAAAGAACAGCGATAGGAATAAAGCTCTTGAATTGTTAGGTAAACGACATAAGATGTGGACAGACAAGGTAGAGGCTGATATTTCTGGAACGGTGGTGTTTGCGAATGAGTCAGACATACCAGATTAAACAGAACGATATTGTCGTTGACCTGCCTAAGACAGTAGGTGGTGGATACGGACAGTTCTGGCGCTCAAGAAATCTCTATCGAGTTGTAAAGGGGTCTCGTGGTTCGAAGAAGTCTAAGACGACTGCTTTGAATTATGTTATCCGTCTTTTGAAATATCCCTGGTCGAACTTACTTGTCATTCGTAGATATTCGAATACGAACAAGCAATCGACCTACACGGATTTTAAGTGGGCAGCTAACCAACTGAAAGTCGCTCATAAGTTCAAATTCAACGAATCTCTACCTGAAATAACGGTCAAGGAGACAGGACAAAAGATTCTCTTCCGTGGTTTGGATGATGAACTTAAAATTACATCTATTACAGTAGACGTCGGTAGTCTTTGCTGGGCTTGGTTCGAGGAAGCGTATCAAATCGAGACTGAAGACAAGTTCAGTACAGTAGTTGAGTCAATCCGTGGTAGCTTGGATGTACCTGATTTTTTTAAACAAATCACGGTCACGTTTAACCCGTGGAACGAGAGACATTGGCTAAAACGTGTCTTCTTTGACGAAGAGACTAAACGAGCCGACACGTTCGCTACCACAACTACTTATCGTTGCAATGAATGGCTGGATGAAGTCGATATCAAGCGCTATGAGGATTTGTATCACACGAATCCAAGACGGGCAAGAATCGTCTGTGATGGCGAATGGGGAGTTGCTGAAGGGCTAATCTACAACAATGTGACCGTCAAAGACTTTGACAAAGATGAGTTGTTGCAAAATCCTGATAACAAGTTATGTATCGGTCTTGACTTTGGTTTCACTCATGATCCAACTGCTTTGTGTTGCTCGCTCATAAACGACACGGCAAAAGAGATACACATCTTTGACGAAGCGTACAGAGTCGGTCTGATAACTAAAGAGGTCGCTAAGATGATAAAAGATAAAGGTTATCATCGCTCTACAATCATCGCAGATAGCGCAGAGTCTCGGCTAATTGAAGAACTCAGGTCGGAGCACGGGATATCTCGAATCAAAGAGAGTAGGAAAGGAAAGGATAGTATCATGGCAGGCGTATCCAAATTGCAAGGATACGCTATTTATGTGCATCCGAATTGTGAACACATCATGGATGAATTTTATAGTTATTGTTATCAACGAGATAAAGAAGGTAATTGGTTAAACAAACCAGAAGATAAGAACAACCACTTGATGGACGCTTTACGTTATAGCCTTCAATGTATCGAAGGTGGGAAAGCAACCGTCCGCAGACGTTCGCAGTACGGTTTATAGAAAGGAATTAAATGTATCAGATTTTAACTTATCCACGGGATGGATATGATGAAACAGCTTTGAGTAAAAAATTAATTTACAAGCTGATCCAGAAACACACGCAAGAACGCCAACGCTTGAAGAAACTTAAAAGTTACTACTTGGGTGAGCATGCTATCTTGAATCACACGAGAAGGAATCAGAATGCACCGAATTACAAGACGGTAGCTAATCACGCTAAGGACATTGCAGACACGTCTACGGGCTACTTCATGGGCAATCCTATCAAGTATAACAATACGGCTGAGAGCGACATTGAACCTTTACTTGTAGCTTTTGACGGTGCTGAAATCGACCAAGTAGATACGCAAAACGCTTTGAACATGGCTATCTATGGACGTGCTTATGAGTACATCTATGCGAAGGAAGGACTGACTGAGCTTGATTCGACTAGCGTAGATCCTGAGAATGTATTTCTTGTTTACGATGATAGTATCGAACGCAAGGCCTTGTTTGCAGTCTATTACTACGAAATCAAAGATGACACGAAAGATGCGACTAAGTATCAAGCAGAAGTCTTTACTCAGAATCTGCATTATCACATTGTGCTACGTGATTCTAGCATGGGAACGACGCAGAATGAGCAAGTAGAACCGCACAACCTAGGACAAATTCCAATCATCGAATACCGCAACAACCACTTTGCGATTGGTGATTATGAGCAACAGATTAGCCTGATTGATGCTTACAATTCATTGATGGGCAATCGCGTCAACGATAAAGAGCAAGCGGTTGAGTCTATTCTTGTTCTGTACGGCGCGCAATTGGCTGATAACCTGGAGGATGCTAGAGAAGCAATGAGCATCCTTGCTGAAGAAGGCCTTTTGGAATTGCAAGGAGATGGCGCAAGGGCTGAATTCTTGAAGAACACCTTGGACGAGAACGCAACTGAAATCTTGCGCAAGGCCTTGAAAGAAGATATCTACACATTCAGCCATGTGCCGAATTTGACAGATGAGAACTTCGCAGGGAATAGCTCGGGCGTAGCCATGGAATTCAAGCTGCTAGGTCTTGAAATGATTACTAAGACGAAAGAAGCTAATTACAAGCGTGGACTTAGACAGCGGATTGCTATCTTCGCTCATTATTTGGGCATGCAGCAGATTGCTCTTGAAGCACATTCGATTGTACCTCAATTCAGTCGCGGATTACCTAAAAACTTGCTCGAATTGTCGCAGATTATCAATAATCTTGAAGGCAAGGTATCCCTTCGTCAGCTTATTTCACTCTTGCCATTTGTTGAAGATCCTGATGCTGAACTTGAAGAGCTAGAAGAAGAGAAAGAGAAGAACATGGAACGTGTACCATTCTTTAACCAGGCTAACACGAAGCCAGACGAAGAGGTAGCAGATGAAGAACGAGGAGTATTGGACGAAGCGGAAGGCTAATCTCATCTATGAGCAGATGGATAAGGCTGAGAAGCAGGCAGACAAGTTCGATAAGGTCTATCAGGAAGCTAAGACTTACTTGGATAAAGAAATCAATAAGATTTTCGATAAGTTCCAACGTGATTATGGTCTAAGTCAGGTAGATGCTAGACAAGCCTTGAAAAATATGAAAGATCAGAAGGATTTAAATGAACTTCGCAAGGTTCTTGAAGCTAGACCGAATGATCCGAATATTCAACGATTGCTTGCTGATTTGGACAGTCCAGCCTATGCTTATCGCATGAAGCGCCTAGAGCGTTTGAATGATGATTTAGACCGTATGCGTGAGTCAATCTATCATTCTGAGAAGTCAGGTTCAGATGCCTTTTATAGCGACCTGATGAAAGATAGCTACTACAAGGCTACTTTTGACTTGCAACAGCAGACAGGACTAGCTTATAGTTTCTCTAGGTTACCCGAAACAGAAATTAAGCGTCTACGAGGTCTAAAATGGACAGGAGAGGCTTATTCAGACAGGATATGGTCAAATACTGGGGCGCTCGCTTCAAACGTGAAAGATGAGCTCCTAGTGAGTCTCATGACGGGTCGAAGTGTCAAGGATACTGCCCAAGCAATCGCTGAACGATTTGAGGTTGGCCAAAACAACGCAAGGCGCTTGGTTCGTACTGAGTCAGCCTTTTTTCATAATCAAATGGTACTGCTCAGCTATGAAGATGCTGATATAGAAAAGTATATCTTTGTGGCTGTCTTAGACAAGCGAACATCACGTATTTGTCAAGAACACGATAACAAGGTCTATGATAGAGATAAGGCTGTTCCTGGTGTGAACTATCCACCTATGCATCCATGGTGCAGGTCTACGACTATCGCTTATGACGAAGATGCAGATTACAGCAAGCTCGAACGCAGGGCTAGGAATCCTAAGACTGGCAAAGTTGAGTATGTGCCTGCTGATATGTCCTATGATGATTGGTATGATAAATACGTTGAGAAACCACGAGAACGTGAGTTGAGCGGTGGGGAATATGGAGCAAATCTCGACTATATACGAAGTGATGAGTTTCTTGATAAACTTAAAAGAAACCCTATGACCTCACATCTTTCTGATTCTATCGCCAGAGTTTCAAGACAAATATTACAACATAGAAACGGGACGCCGTATGAAGATTACTATTTGCTTGATGCGGTGACTGGGAAGGTTGTTGCATTATCGAACAAGGCTCGGAAGAGAAAAGGTGTAGTTTATAACGACCAAGTCAGAAAGGCTTTTAAAGAGAGTCCAGAACAAAGTCTTGTTTCAATCCATAACCATCCGTCAGGGTATCCACCATCGCTTAGTGACCTTGCTTCATTGCAACAAAGAAGCAAAAACAATACTATCAAATATGGCTTGACCATAGGGCATGATGGAAGTGTTTATTGGTATTCAAGACCTAACAAACGTATTCCACGTAGTGCACAGGAAAAATATGTCAATCAAATTGATAAATTCAAGAAATTGGGATATAATGAAAGTGTGGCACAGGAGAAAACGCTTGAAATGTTTTCTAATCTGTTTGAATTTGAATTTGGAAGGATTGATTGACATGATTGAGAAGTATGATTATGATTGGCCAGAAGCCGAAGACGACAATCTGGATGAATTGTTAAAAAAAGCCAGTGAACGAAATAAAAACAAAACCGTTGAGGAGTTAGATGCCGAATGGGATGAATTTGTCAATAGTCTAAAACTTGAAACAATTTAAATAAGCACCTAGAGCAATCTAAGTGCTTTTTTCGTGCTCAGAAAGGAGATTCTGATGAATAAGTATAAAAAATTGATAGAACTGATTGAAAGCAACGATCTTGAAATTCAATCTAAGAAATGTTACGATCCACAGAGTGCTTGGCATGGTGAGGAGTTATGGATTGTCGATAAGAAGAAACAAAATGAAATTTTTGATTTATCAGGTAACGGTTACTGCTTTCGTGACGATAAAGTTGATGAAGCCATTACAGAAGTCGAGAAGTATCTATTATTAAAAAAGATGGATACGTTTGATGATTTCAAAAAATGGGTGGAAAGGAATGCTAAGACTCAAAAATGATGCCTAGAAAGGAGTAAAAAAACATGTTCATTTGGGAATGGATAGCAATCGCTTTCGGGTGGTTGGTATTTTTGTTGCTGGTGTCTTTTATATTTTTGTTTATGAAAAATTTAAACAAAGAGCTTAAGAAAAGAAAGTAGGTGATCCAACATCTTGACTGGCAGAAATAGACTGCTATAAATTAGTGAATTGAAGAAAGGAATAGAAAAAAATGGGACCTTGGAAAGAACGATTTAAAAAAGAATACTACGAATTGAGAGAACGATTCCAAAAGTTAGACATGATGATTGATAAATACGAAAAAGGACAACTAGAGTTTGAACCCAAGTGTCCTATTGATTTATTAAAAGGTCAGCGTTCGACTATGTGGAATTATTTAAAAATTCTAGAACAACGTGCAAAAATTGAAGAAATTAAACTATAAAACATAACCGTATGGAATCCCGTACGGTTTTTTGATTGTCCGAGCATTGATGACAGTAAAAGCCATGGAATTACACAGTCGGGGACGACTTAAAAAATAGGAGGTTCGCAATGAACGAAGAAACACAAACAGTCGAAGTCGAAACGGTTGAAGTCCAAGAGGTACCTGCAGAACCTACACAACAACCGCAAGACGAGAAGAAATACACGGACGCAGACGTCGATGCTATCATCGATAAGAAATTTGCTAAGTGGAAATCAGAGCAAGAAGCCAAGGAAAACGAAGCTAAGAAACTTGCTAAGATGAACGCTGACGAGAAACAAAAATATCAGTTGGATCAGCGTGAGCAAGAATTGGCCGACCGTGAACAGGCTATTGCTCGCAAGGAATTGACCGCAGAAGCTAAAGCAATGCTAAGCGAACGTGGCTTACCAGTTGAATTAGTAAACGTGGTTGATTTGTCAAACGCTGAAGCCGTGACTGAATCAGTCGCAAGCATTCAGAAAACGTGGGAGGATGCAGTCCAAAAGGGTGTATCTGACCGCATGAAGGGTAGCGCACCTATCAAGACTGCGCCACAACAATCAACAGGGCTTTCAAGAGCTCAATTTTTCCAAATGAGTCATTCAGAGAAGGCTGCATTGAAGCAGTCAAATCCTGAATTGTATAACTCATTTTTGAATTAACCAACAAGGAGAATTTAATATATGACACAAACTAAAATCGCAAATCTCGTAAATCCTGAAGTAATGGGAGATATGATTGCAGCTAAACTACCAAAGAAATTGCAAGTGATTCCATTTGCAACTATCGACCGCACGCTTGAAGGCGTACCAGGTAACACAATCACAGTTCCGTCTTACACATATATCGGTGATGCCGAAGATGTAAACGAAGGCGTTGAGGCTGGCGTTGTAGTCCTTGGAACATCTACTAAGACTGCTACAATCAAGAAAGCTATGAAGGCTGTTGAATTGACAGACGAAGCTGTTCTATCAGGTTATGGTGACCCAGTTGGCAACGCTGAAAATCAGCTTGCACTCTCAATCGCATCTAAAATCGATAACGATGCAATGGA
>FLSE01343629.1_pt1 | contig 11785 bp, 11 predicted proteins | sample 1550461 | NCBI WGS metagenome assembly FLSE01 (sample SAMEA4031758, study PRJEB14383) | metagenome | biome: human; feature: oral; material: saliva | place: Philippines | collected 2014 | reverse complement strand
CCATATACCAAAGAGAATCCATCTGAGGCAGACCTTGAGGCGCTGCGCATGACCGACGGCGTCAACATTCGCTGGTGGCTTGACCTGGTAACTAAGGGAGAGCTTCCACAGGATGTTATTGATACGCTGCAGGACCGTGGTGTTAACCTGCCTATTCGCCCTGAGGACAAGCTTATTCTTGCCGACGGCGTTGTGGATTGGCTGGGCTGCAACTATTACCACCCAGAGCGCGTTCAGGCTCCTGCAAAAGATACTGATGAGAATGGCATTCCAAACTTTGCTGACCCTTATATCTGGCCAGAAGCAGAGATGAATGTTTCTCGTGGCTGGGAGATTTACCCACAGGGTCTCTACGACTTTGCCATGAAGGTTCGCGATGAGTATCCAGAGCTTGAGTGGTTTGTTTCCGAGAATGGCATGGGCGTTGAGCGAGAAGATCTTAAGAAAGACGAAAACGGCGTAATTCAAGACGACTACCGTGTTGATTTTGTCCGTCGTCATCTTGAGTGGATTGCTCGTGCAATTCAGGACGGCGCAAAATGCCGTGGTTATCACTACTGGGCCATCATCGATAACTGGTCTTGGGCAAATGCCTTCAAGAACCGTTATGGCTTTGTTGAGGTTGACCTGGAAGATAACTACAACCGTCGTCTTAAGAAATCAGCTGAGTGGCTTAAGCAAGTTGCCACTACACATATAGTTGACTAGAAACTCGTGAAAGGAGTTTGCTCATGGCAAAAGATAATGGCCAAGCATCGTTTCTAGATAAATTTGCAGAAGTTTCTGCAAAAGTAGGTAATCAAGTTCATTTGAGAAGCCTGCGCGATGCATTTGCAACTGTCAGCCCAATTTACATTTTGGCTGGTATTGCAGTACTGATCAACAACGTTCTGTTCCCACTCATCTTTGCAAATGATCCAGTTACCTTGGCTAATTTCAAGGTTTGGGGCGCAGCAATTGCTCAGGGCACTCTGAGTTTCTCGGCAGTTATTCTTGCAGGCATTATTGGTTATTGCCTCGCTCGTAACAAGCGTTTTGAAAACGCAATCTCTTGCGTTGTTATTGGTATTGCTGCACTTATCATCATGATGCCTCAGAGCATTGTTGCCACTGCAGGTGCTGTTCTTCATGCAGCAAACGCCGCTGATGCAGCAGCTGCAGGAGTTGCACTTCCTGTGGCTGATGTTGCTAAGCTCCTGCCAAGTGGTTATGCAGTTACCGGCGTTGATGTAACTGGTGCTTTCTCCACTTCCTTCACTGGTACAAACGGCCTCTTTGGTGCAATCATCATTGGTCTGCTTTCCACCACCATCTTCATCAAGCTCTCCAGCGTTAAGCAGCTGAAGGTTAACCTTGGTGAGGGCGTTCCACCAGCGGTTGCAGATTCTTTTAACACCATGATTCCTATGATGTTGACCCTTACCGTTTTTGGTATTGCTTCTGCTCTTCTTGCAGTTTGCGCTGGTACTGACCTTATGACCATCATTGCAACAAGCATTTCTGCCCCACTGAAGGGCCTCATGAATGCTGGTCCATTTGCAGTCATCATCATCTACACCTTTGCTAACCTGCTCTTCTGCCTTGGTATTCACCAGTCCACCATCTCTGGTGTTCTGATTGAGCCAATCCTGACCATGCTCATTGTTGACAACATGGCAACCTTTGCAGCTGGTCAGCCAATTCCTCAGGACCACTACATGAACATGCAGATCATCAACACCTTTGCTCTGATCGGCGGTTCTGGTTGTACTCTGATGCTGCTTCTTGATACCTTTGTCTTCTCTAAGAACAAGGCTTCCAAAGACGTTGCAGCACTTTCTCTTCTTCCAGGTATCTTCAACATCAACGAGCCAGTTATTTACGGTTATCCAATCGTCTTTAACCTTCCTCTGATGATTCCATTTGTTCTTGTTCCAGATTTGTTCATTGGTCTGACTTACCTGTTTACCAACCTTGGTTGGATTAGCCCTTGCGTTGCAATGGTTCCTTGGACCACCCCAGTCTTCCTGAGTGGTTGGCTGGCAACCGGTGGCGACGTTCGTGCTGTCATCTGGCAGGTCATCGAGGTTCTTCTCGCCATGGCAATTTACCTGCCATTCATGAAGATCTCCGAGCGCGCACAGGCCAAGCAGGCTGAGGCTCTTGCAGAGAACGCTCAGGATGCAGAGTAGTTTGTAAGCTTATAATCTGAGTATCACTTGAAGCCAGCCATCGTATTCGGTGGCTGGTTCATCAAAAGGAGATCACATGAAAATCTTACTTGCTTGCAACGCCGGAATGTCCACTAGCCTGCTTGTTCAGAAGCTTCAGAAAGAGGCTGCTTCTCGTGGTTTGGATGTAGAGATTATTGCAAATCCTCTGAACAAGGCACTTGAGCTTATCGACGGCGCAGACGTCTTTTTGCTTGGACCTCAGATTGCGTATGCAAAGGCAGACGTTGAGGCTGCAGCAGGATCTATTCCTGTAGCTGTTATTCCTATGGTTGATTACGGCAGGATGAACGCTGCAAAAATCCTTGACGATGCACTTGAGCTTATTAAATAAGCGATAAAAGATTTTCTGAGCTCCCAGGTGCTCACGAAAGAGTATGGGGTAAAAAATGGCTTTAGATGACGGCATGACTGCTACGCAAGAAGCAGCCTTTGAGATTATTGCTACCGTTGGAACGGCAAAGTCAATGTACATTGGCGCCATCCAGAAGGCAAAAGCAGGCGATATTGAAGGCGCTCGTGCAGATATTATTGCTGGTACAGAGATCTTCAATGAGGGTCACGGCACACACCTGAATATGCTGCAGCAGTCCGCAATTGATAACAGCAACGTTGAGTTCTCGCTCATCTTGCTCCACGCTGAGGACCAGCTTATGCAGGCCGAGTCTTTCCGCATTATTGCTGAGGACTTTATTGACGTGTACGAGAAGCTCCTTAACAAGTAGCTGGCGAGAAAACATGTGTGCAGAGACGCTTCTTGGCGCGTAAGCGGTCGGCGTATAGAGCGCTTGGCGCGTAGAGTGTCAGCTGCGTAGAACAACGCTCATTTCACGTAAACAAAAGGCGAGAAGATCGATTGGTCTTCTCGCCATTTTTGTGTCTTGCGACGTGCGGTTTTCTAACCGACATTACTTCCTGGAAAGCGTGTCAGTGTTCCAGGTGCTGCTCTGAGAGCTGATGGTAACGGTTTTGCCGCCGTTGGTGGAGGAGAGGGTGAAGGGTTCGCTCCTGCCGCTGACCTGGCCATTGAAATCAAGCTCAAGCTTGTTTTCGTCACCAGTCCAGGTGCCACGAACCTCAGGCTGACCACCGATACGCCAAATGACCGTGCCGTCCTTCTGGATGACAACCTCCATTGACTTGCCGTCGGTGCCGGTGCCGCTGTAGGTGCCAACCCACTTCTGACCCTTCTTGCGGTCTTCCTCGGACTTCTTGTCCTTATCCTTCTGCTCTTGCTCTTTTTTGTTCTTCTCGGCAACTCCAGATTTGAGGCTTTCACCCTTCTTTATCTGGTCAGAAACGCGAGAGTGATATGAGTCATACGTTGAATTAGCTCCGGTGTCATCGCCCCAGATTTCCTTCTCGTGCTCTATATCGCCGAGAAGAGCCTGCAGCTCAACAAGCCTGTTTGAAACGGACTTGAGGTCAAGTGTGGTTGCAGAATCGGTATCGTTAAAGCTGTTTGCAGCAAGTCTGCGCTTGTAGTCGGCCTCGAACCAGTCGCGGATGCGCTTCTGCCCATCCGAAATTGAGCTGTTTAGGATGTTAACGCCCGAGTCGTCGGTGCCGTTAGGAAGACGGAACTGGCCGTTTTTCTGGTCACCGGTGATTTGCTCTGCGATTTGATCAAGTTTTTCGTATTGATTGAGGAGCTCAACGCGGCTGCTATCGCTGCTTGGATTGACGCCAACGCTTTCAATCTGCTCTTGATAGCTGGCAATACGCTGTTGAACGGCACTGCGCTTGGCTGCGTCGTCTTGATGGGATTGGAAAACCCAAGCAACGGCCAATGCGCCTACAACCAGGACAGCTGCAAGCAGGCCAAAGGCAACTTTGCGGAGTGCGTCCGAGCCGTCCTTGGTTTGCTTGCGTTCAACGGAGCTAGGTCCGCTTGAAACGACGGTGAACTGCGATGGGTCAAAATGCGAAATCGCAGTTGAATCAAGGTCGTCAGAGGTGAAGACGTTGATGCGGTCAGGGTCGTTGATGAAGGTCGTGGGCTCTTCGGCTGCAGCGCTGGGGTCTGCGATGACGGTGGGGTCGGCGTCTGCAACGGCGTCCGGGTCAACGACAGTGGTAGGATCGAGTTCAGCGGCAGCGCCGGTGCCAGCGCCCGCAACAACGGTAGGCGCCTCATCTGGGGAGATGTAGGAGTCGTCAGCTGTAGCCTCGAGGAGTGAGGTTTCTGCAGCAGCCGCGTCTTCGTCATCTGCTGGGTACTCTGCAAGGACGGTTGTATCCGGATCGGCTGCGTCTGGGTCAGTTGCGACTGAATCAGTTACGTCTGGATTTGATGCGGTATCAACTGAATCGTCGGCCTCTGCTGGTGCGATAAGCTCAGTAGCTGCGATGGAGTTGTCGGGTGCGGTTTCTGGTGCAGGTTCTGTAGACTCGGCGAGCGCATCGGGTTTCTCGACGTCCGCGACATCAGCGACGTCCGCGACGTCAGAAAGCTTCTGTCCGCAGTTGGAACAGAACTTTGCGTGCTTGCCAATTTCAGCTCCGCAGTTGGGGCAATTCATAGAGTCGCTCCTTAAATCGCCAGTTAGACTCAGTGGCTTTTAATTACACTGGGTTACTATTGTAGCGTTAACAGGAGAAACGCCAAAATGTTTTTAGTTTTGAGGGCGGCTACGCGCGCTGAGGGTTGCGTGATGTAGCTCAGTGCAGATCGTTCCGAGTTCTAGATTAGAGCAGAGAAACGCCTGCTTCAGCGCAACGATCCTCGGTCTGCTTGTCCCAGATAGATGCCTGCACCTCTCCGACGTGCGCTTTTTCTAGCAGCAGCATGCAGAGACGGCTCTGACCGATGCCGCCACCAATGGTAAAGGGCAGCTCACCGTCAATGAGCATCTTATGGAATGGCAGCTCAAGACGGTCCTCGCATCCAGCGATTGCCAGTTGCGACTTAAGTGCCTCGGCGTCAACGCGGATGCCCATACTGCTGATCTCAATCGCAGAGTCCAAGGTCTCATCCCAGAACAACAGGTCACCGTTAAGCGACCAGTCGTCGTAGTCGGGGGACCTAAAGTCGTGAGGTTGGCCAGAGTTCAGAGCACCGCCAATACCCACGATAAAGGTGGTTGGATGCTCGCGAACAAACAGATTTTCTCGCTGTTTAGGCGTCTGAGTAGGGTAGAGGTCCTCCAGCTCCTGCGAGGTCACGAAGGTGACTTCGCGACTGAGCTGCGTGTTGAGCTGTGGATAATGCCACTTGAGCTCGTCGAGTGTGCCGCAGATTGCCTCGACAATGCGACAGACGGCGTCCTCCAGCGTGTCGGTATTGCGCTCGTCCTGCGTGATGATGCGCTCCCAGTCCCACTGGTCTACGTAAATGGAGTGCAGGTTATCGGGCTGTTCGTCGCGACGGATAGCGTTCATGTCGCAGACCAGGCCACGACCGACAGCAAAGTTGTAGCGCCAGAGTGCATAGCGCTTCCACTTTGCGAGCGACTGAACTACCTCGGCGTTCTTGCCTACGTTTGGCAGGTCAAAGGCAACCGGATGCTCGACACCATTGAGGTTGTCGTTCATGCCGGTAAGCGGGTCAACAATCAGCGGAGCAGTGACGCGCGACAGCTTCAGCGCAGCGCACAGCTTGGTCAGAAACACGTTCTTGACCTGCTCAATTGCTTTCTGAGTATCGTAAAGCGAAAGGCTTGAACGGTAGCCCTCTGGAATCTTGGTCATGTGGTCTCCTTGGAAGAGAGCGCTAAAAATTTGATTGCGCTGATTTTGCCTTCTTTCCACAACCCTTTGGCGAGAAACCCGTGTGATTTAACCGTTTTGTCAAAAAGACGAGTGCAGGTCGACTGCAATAGCAAAAATCATGCAGGTTATTGTGGGATTGCGACTTTAAACATTACATCTCAGAAATTTTTAGAAAGTTTGTATATCCCATCCAAAGAGGGGAATATAGATATTAAATAGTAATCATTCCTATTTAGTAGGAACCAGATAGAAAGGTTTTAATTATGCTAAACGATAAGCTCAATGTTCTTCTCGCTAACTACGCAGTTGAGGCGCACAAGATTCACAACTTCCACTGGTATGTCAGCGGCCCTTCTTTCTACAATGTGCACACCGACCTCGACGAGGTTTACGGTTCAATGTATGACCAGCTTGACGAGGTTGCCGAGCTCATCCTGATGAATGACGGCTCTCCACTTGGCTCTATGGATTCATTCCTCAAGAACGCAACTCTTTCCGAGGCTGCAGAGGGCTTCAAGAATCCTCAGGAGATTTTCGAGTCCATTCTTGCTGACTACGAGGCAATTCGCGCTTTCGCAACAGAGATCAAGAAGGATGCAGATGCTGAGGACAACTTCCTTGTTTCCGCAGCTATGGATGAGCACATCGCTCTTCTCTCCAAGACTATTTGGATGATCAAGCAGTCCAACAAGTAAGTTTGGCAAACACGCAGCCGGTTCAAATATCCAGCTAAACCTTGTGTTTCTTTCTTTCCCTAAGTTCTGAAAATGCCGTCGGGCTTCCGGCGGCATTTTTTGTGGGCGCATCTGATCCAAAACCGATGCAATTATGTGCGTGAGATTGTTGCATGTAGATTTTTGAAGCTCGACTAATCCAAAAGCGCACTAATTACGTGTCGAGAAACTCGATTTTGATCCAAAACCCACCTAATTATGTGCCTTTCAGCACATAATTACCTCACTTTTGGATCAGGCGGACACATAATTACCTGGGTTTTGGATCAATCGACACGAGAAAATCTACGAGGCACCCCGTGACCAGGTCAACTGTCCAACGTGGTGGACACATGACCGCATTTCAATGACTACTATCTGCACTGTAGTAAGTGTTCTTGTTCAAAAAGGCGTTTAACAGGCAAAAGACACATCAAACATAGGAGGAATTATGTCTTTAACACGTCGCGAGTTCATTTATGCAGGTGCTTCTAGTTTATTCGCCCTTGGATTGGCGGGCTGTGGTAACAGCAACACCACGTCTACGTCTACCTCTGATGCACAGAAGGAAGAACCAAAGAAGTCAGAGGAGAAGCAGCCAGAAAAATATGAGGTAACCATTGGTACGCTCACACAGATTTCTGATTACAGCGGCAATCCAGCAGCAAAAATCACGTTTAATTTTACAAACAACTCTGACGAGACTGCTGCATTTATAGGTTCGGTGCGTGTCGAAGCGTACCAGGATGGGCAGCAGCTTGAGATTGCGGTTTCCAGTGATGTTGATTGGGAAAGCACTTCGAAGAAAATTAAAACAGGCACCAGTCTTGAAGTAGAGCAGGCGTACTCGCTCATTAGCTCGTCCGATGTTGAGGTAGAGGTATATTCGCTCTTTGGCAAGGACAAGATTGCCGCTCAGACGTTTAGCCTGCAGTAAGAGCCTTCTTTTTATACTGTCCAGTCCAATGGACACATAGCAACCACTTGATAAGGAATACTCCTTATCAAGTGGGTTTTGTATGGAAGGTTCAAATTACAATGTATACCCAAGTGTTTATTTATGGACGCAGTTTCTATGTGAAAGAGTATCTATTTCTTGATGTAGCTACAAGAAAGCTTGTAGTCCATGAAGTCTACTCATCGAAATTTAGAGAAGGTGTGGGACCGTTTATACTTCTGAAATATTCGTTTTCTAAAGATGAACAAAATGTCTTTAAGGTCATTGAGAATTCGTATTTAGAAACGCAAAAAATTGAATCTAGAAAGCTAAAGATTGCAGCGTCTGAGTGTCAGAAAATTAGCAACAAAATTAACGAACTAACAGGTCCAATCATTGATGGAATGTTAGAAGAGGAACAGGAGAGAATATCTGCTGTTAATCATAGACAGGGCCTAGAAGTGGATGAGGGACTAACTTACAAAGTAGTTTTACGAGGTAACTCGATGATTCCCTTAGTTTTTGAAGAGATAAGGTTTGGGTCAAAATTGTGTGAGCTAATTATGCTGATTGTCTTGGCATCAAGAAATATGCCAACGTTGTAGCTCCATAAAAAAGAGGGCCGCCACCAGGCAGCCCTCTTCGCGTTTGCGCTGGCGAGAATAACGTCACACTTGAACGATTTTCTCGCCAAGCGCTGGGTTTCTCGCCAGATGTTGATCTTAGTAGGTAGGGTTCTCTACCTCAACCTTGTCGACCTCCTGGAAAGGAGCAAGGGTTGAGACCATAACGATGGGCTCGTCATAAGGGTTGTTGACGTAGTGGACCTCGCCGGGCTCAATGTGGATGAAGTCGCCAGCCGAGAGGGTGTGAACTTCGCCGTCAACCACAATGTCAATCTTACCCTGGAGGATGTGGAAGTTCTCCTCCATGATGTTGTGGTAGTGGGCCTGGAAATCCTGGCCTGGCTGGAACTGGACCATGGCATAGTTCATGCGAGGGCCCTTCATCAGGTACTTAGGGCCGTGATCTCCGCACCTATACTCAAAATCGTTCTCGTTGACAATAAACATCTTGCTTTCCTTTCAGGCGCAACTTGTACTGCGACCAAACGTTCTTTTTGCGTGCCACGCGTATCCGCGGCGCGGCGGGAGACCTAGCGTTTACAGACCAGGCGCTCTCCACATGCTCTTGACCTTGCCCTCTTCTGCAAGCTCAAGCTGACTCTTGTAAACATCCTTCCACTGGACATAGAGCTGATCGTAAACAGCTTTGTTGTCTGGGTTGGGGGAGAATGTCTTATCCCATTTAACAACGCGCTTTGCGCCCTCAGCAATGCTTGGATAGATGCCTACGCCGTAGCCTGCAAGGACAGCGGCGCCCAAGGCAGTTGCCTCTTTGACCTCTGGAATGCGGACGTTCTTGCCAGTAACGTCGGCAACAATCTGTGCCCACAGAGAACACTTGGAAGCGCCACCTGCAAAGATGAGCTCGCTTGGCTCATTGCCCGTAGCTTCTTTGACCAGTTCAATATGGCCGCGGACGAGAAGGGCGGTGTTCTCCAAAATTGCGCGATAGAAGGTGTACTTATTGAAACGCTCTGGATCAAGCTCAAAGTTGGTGAACGTTGGGCTTGCGTGGATCCAGTGGATGTAGTTCATAACGTCACTGAAGCAGCAAAGCATACCGTGGCTACCAGCAGGAATCTCTGCAGCGCGCTCGTTCATGATCTCATACACGTCATCAATGCCGCGCTCTTTTGCTTCGGCCTTTTCTGCCTGGCAGAAGCCGTCACGATACCAACGCATAACCAGACCAGGCTTGAATGCCAGAGCTTCGTACTGCCAAATCTGTGGAATAGCGTGGCAGTTTACACGGACGCGATAATCTGGGTCTGGAGTGCTCTTATCGGTGTTGAACTCGTACTGCCAGAAGCTACCACCAAAAACGCCAGCCTGGCCAGGCTCGCAAGCGCCAACGCCAATCATGCCCAGCTGGCAATCACCGCCGCCGACAACAACAGGTGTACCTTCGGCAAGGCCCGTCTCTACTGCGGCGTCTGCAGTTACAGTGCCAAGAACTTCTCCGCACTCGATAACCTGGCCAAAGAGATCATCACGAAGACCGCACTCCTTTGCAATCTCCGGATCCCAGGCGCGTTCTTCCAAGCTCATGATGCCGGTGGTGCTGCCGTTTGATGGCTCAACCGCCAGAATACCGGTGAGCTTGTAAGCAAGCCAGTCGTTGAACATGCCAATCTTTGCTGCCTTGTTGTAGATCTCTGGCATCTTGTTCTTAACCCAAAGAAGACGAGGCAGAGCACCTAGTGCATAGGTTTGACCACTCTTCTGGTAAATCTTCTTCTCAAGCTCTGGATCCATATCAATGAGCTGCTTGACCTCATCGACACTTCGGGCGTCAACGTTAGCGCATGCCCAAATCTCGTTGCCGTCTTGGTCATACAGAAGGATGCCCTCGCGCATGCAGGTGGTGGAAATACCTGCAATTTCTTTAGGATCAATGGAGGTCTTTGCCAAAACCTCTTTGATGCAGTCCAGAGCAAGCTGCCAGTTAGTAACCCAATCAAAGTCCATGCTGCCTGGCCAACGAGGGTCCTCATGGTGCTCCCACTCGCGCTGAGCAACCCCAACCTGCTCACCGTCAACACTAAAGAGAACGGCGCGAATACTTCCTGTTCCCGCATCTAGTGCAAGAAGATACTTGCTCATCAGATCCTCCTTGTTTACGAAAGAAGCAGCTCAGCAGCGGTGTCTGAATCCGTGATGAGCACGTTCAGATAGCCGCCGTTAAGCACTGCTTTAATTGCCGTAACTTTATCTTTACCACCAGCAACGCCAACAACGTTCTTAAGCTGGCGAAGCTTGTCCAGATCGGTACTAATGACGCGATCTTCAATTTCTGTCTGAATAAGATTACCGTCTTTATCCATAAAGTGATTCAGGACGTCGCCAACGGCTCCCTGCATCTTAAGTACGGTCAGCTCGCCCTCGTTCAGGATGCCGTTGCGCAAAACGGTAGCGCCCTCAACTGCGGCGCCGATGCCGACCACGCTCATGTCTGCATATTCCGTCATAGTGGACACGTCTTGCAGGCTTTTCTCGTCAAGAAGTGCATCGCGCACTTGGCGAGAAGACACAACCAGTGGAGACGGTGTCAGGAACAGGTGCATGGAGTAGGCGGTTGTGCCAACGGATGGCAGGTAGTAGCTCACGCCACCTGTAAGGCTTACAACGTTGAGCGATTCCTCGCGGTTTTTGGCGAGAAACCCCAGCATGCGGCTGACGGTATCGCCGTAGCCAATGTTGAGGTAGCCGTCCTCGCGCAGGTGATCGGAGACGTAGTGAGCTGCGCCTTGAGCAATAGACTGGTTAATAGCGGAGCTGTCCAGGGGAGTGGGAACCACAAAAGCATCCTTGAGGCCAAAGCGGTCAATAAGGAGCTGTTCTGCGGAAACGCGCTGGCTATCGTTCTTTCTGAAGCTGAACTGAACAATGCCCTGAGCGCGGGCCTCTTCAAGCAGACGAATAACTTTTGCACGAGAAACGCCCATGACCTCAGCAATCTGAGCCTGGGTGTTATCTTCCATGTAGTAATACCATGCAGCCTTGGTGGCTAGTGCATAAGTTTGTTCGTCCATGCATCCTCCTGTTGATACTTTTGTTTAATAATAAAACATTTGTATCTAACATACTAGACTTCATTATAGTAATTATTCTCCCTATTAACAGGAAGATATACTACAAATACCATAATTACGTATAGAGGTATTGCGGACTATTGTTCATGATACAATCAAAAATACCATTCACGGCAGTAATAATACCGTTTGCCGTGACAGTGCTTTGAAGAATGCCTATTTATATATATCTTCAAAGTGTGAGATTTTGTACGGCCGTTTGTTATTTTTTGGTAGGAGGTACTATGGGTGAAACTTTTGACATCGATATCGATGCCACTGACCCAAAGTCGCCTGAAGGAAAAGATGCGTGCGAGCAGTGTGACACACTTCTTTCCGTCCGCGGAATCAAGAAGTCATTTGGTTCCAACGAGGTCTTAAAAGGCATTAACTTAGATTTGGCGCCAGGAGAGGTTATTTCTCTTATTGGTGGCAACGGTTCCGGTAAATCTACCCTCATGAAGATCATCATGGGTATTTACTCTGCCGATGAGGGAGAAATTTCTATCGATCGTCA
>FLSE01008500.1_pt1 | contig 11799 bp, 15 predicted proteins | sample 1550461 | NCBI WGS metagenome assembly FLSE01 (sample SAMEA4031758, study PRJEB14383) | metagenome | biome: human; feature: oral; material: saliva | place: Philippines | collected 2014 | reverse complement strand
GAACGCTTAGAAGAAAAGGTCACTAGGCAAGAAAGCAAGGTAGCAAGAGAGACAGAAAAACTAGCTGCTTACAAAGAGCAACTAGAGACAGCGATGTTTGCGACGTTCAAAAGGCGTCAAAGCATTAGTCACATGAGTTTTGAAGAAGCTCTTGACCATGCCTTTGGTAAAGAAAGACAATTCGATGATTCTGAATTTAGAAAGGATGAAATGAGTGAATGACAAAAGATTGGAATTTTAATCAACCATTAGAAAGTAAATCAGAAAATCAAGAAGATCCAGATAAAATTGCGGCCTTATTTGGAAATCATCAAGGAGGTAATGATGTAAATTATGAAGCAGCTTTTCAAAAGCGTAAACAAGCGCCTGTAACGGAATCAAATCCTAGTTCTAAACCCAAAGTTACAGAGGTTAGAACAGGAAAAGAGACAGATATCACTACAAGTTATCAGCAACATCTTAAAAGACTTATTGCGGATAACAATAGCGATATTGAAAGCAGTCAAAAGAAAATTGAAGAGCTACATACGTTGATCGACACAAAGAATAAAGACAATAAGAAATTGCAGTCCATTTATGATGCGATTTCGGAATTACACTAAGCAGTCTTAAAAGGCTGCTTTTTTTGAGAGGTTATAGATGTTTACAACATTTTTTAAGAAAAATCACGACAATAGTGATGTATTTAAGAAGCTAATTCATAGACTATCTGATATGTCTGTCCAAGATCTTGAAAAAATAGACCGACTGCTAGATATCATTTTCACTCCAGATCAAGGATCAGAACAACTAAAAACAGAAGCAACTTATAGAGAAGAAACTTTGGACGACACATTAAAGGAAGCAAAGAATCAACTTCATAAGGAACAATTGGAAAAGAATTTAGAGAGATTTAGGAAAAACAGCCAATAATGCACCAAAAATGGTGCATTTGCTTTTTCTAAATGTTATAATGGTGGTATAAAAATAAAGGAGAGAGCCATGATTGGAAAGAACATAAAATCCTTACGTAAAACACATGACTTAACACAACCCGAATTTGCACGAATTATAGGAATTTCTCGAAATAGCTTGAGTCGTTATGAAAATGGAACTAGTTCAGTCTCTACGGAACTAATAGACATCATCTGCCAGAAGTTTAATGTATCTTATGTCGATATTGTAGGAGAAGATAAAATGCTCAATCCTGTTGAAGATTATGAATTGACTTTAAAAATTGAAATTGTGAAAGAAAGAGGTGCTCATCTATTATCTCGACTCTATCGTTATCAAGATAGTCAGGGAATTAGCATTGATGATGAATCTAATCCTTGGATTTTAATGAGTGACGATCTATCTGACTTGATTCATACGAATATCTATTTAGTAGAAACTTTTGATGAAATAGAGAGATATAGTGGCTATTTGGATGGAATTGAACGTATGTTAGAGATATCTGAAAAACGGATGGCAGCCTAATGGAAATCCAAGATTATACCGATAGTGAATTCAAACATGCTTTAGAGCGAAACCTTCGCTCACTGAAAAGAGGAAAAAAGTCCAGTAAGCAACCTATAGCGATTTTGCTTGGAGGGCAAAGTGGTGCCGGTAAGACTACAATTCATCGTATTAAACAGAAAGAATTTCAAGGAAATATTGTTATCATAGATGGTGATAGTTTTCGTTCTCAGCATCCACACTATTTAGAACTGCAGCGAGAATATGGCAAAGATAGCGTTGAATACAACAAAGATTTTGCGGGAAAAATGGTAGAGTCTTTAGTAAGAGAATTGAGTCATTTGGGATACAATCTTTTGATAGAGGGAACTCTACGAACAGTTGATGTTCCAAAGAAAACGGCACAACTCTTGAAAAATAAGGTATATGAAGTACAATTAGCCTTGATTGCGACAAAGCCTAAGCTGTCCTATCTGAGCACTCTTATCCGATACGAAGAACTGTGCGCTATCAATCCAAATCAAGCACGCGCAACTCCAAAAGAACATCATGATTTCATTGTAAATCATCTAGTTGATAATACACGACAATTGGAAGAATTGGCTATCTTTGAAAGAATTCAAATTTATCAACGAGATAGAAGTTGTGTATATGATTCAGGAGAAGATAAAATTTCAGCAGCAAAAGTGCTACAAGAATACCTCTTCGGAAAATGGAGCAAGGTAGAGGAAGAGATGTTGAAGGTGGGAGAAGAAAGATTGGAAGATTTAACTAATCGAAATGGTTTGTAGAGTTAGATTTTTAAAATAAAGTCTATTGGATCGTCAATTAAAAAATAACGATCCTTTTTTATATTCTCTATTTTCTTCTTCAAATTTTTTCAAAAGTTTTAGCATTCTTCAGTGATGATTTCTTGTAGTTTATGATTATTTTAAATTCTGGGTGTTATTAAACTCTTGATTTTTTCAAGAAGCTATGGTATTCTTTTGTTAGTTAATAAACTTACAAAGGAGAAGAGATGTTTTCACCTACTAAATTAAAAGAAAAAAGAGAGAGTCAAGGCTTATCTCAATCTCAACTTGCTTCTAGTTTAGGAATTAGTAGAGCTTCGTACTTTAATTGGGAATCAGGTAAAACAAAACCGAATCAAAATAATCTAAGCAAATTGAGTGAGATTTTTAATGTAGACCCTCGATATTTTGAATCAGAGTTTGAAATAGTAGAAACTTATCTCAAGCTAACTAAAAAGAATCAAAAAGCAACACTTCATTATGCTACAGAACTGTTAAACAAACAGAATACCAAGGTTGTAGAAATTCCTGAGCGTTTCGCTTATAAAGTTTACGAAAAATTATCAGCTGGTACAGGAACAGCTTATTTTGATGATGGTAATTACGATACAGTTTATTTTAATCGTCAATTTGATTATGATTTTGCATCGTGGGTGTTTGGTAATTCAATGGAACCGACATATGAAAATGGTTCTGTAGCCCTTATTAAGCAAACAGGATTTGATTATGATGGAGCTATTTATGCGATAGATTGGGATGGGCAAACCTATATTAAGAAAGTGTATCGTGAAGAAAATGGGCTTCGTTTAGTTTCACTCAATCGGAACTATTCAGATAAGTTTGCGCCTTATGATGAGAATCCTCGCATTATAGGGAAAATAGTTGGGAACTTTATGCCTTTAGAGGACTAAGTATGAGTTGGTTTGATTATAGTCTCGAACCTAAAAGTGACATTGCCTTTATTGATATGAAATCTTTTTACGCAAGTGTAGAATGTGTAGATAGAGGATTACACCCACTTAAGACTTCGCTTTGTGTTATGAGTCGTGCAGATAATTCTGCTGGTTTAATTCTTGCATCCTCTCCTATGTTTAAAAAGGTCTTTGGGAAATCAAATGTTGGACGTTCCTATGATTTACCATTTGATGTAAAGACTCGCAAATTCTCTTACTATAATGCTAAGAAGCAAGGTTTACCGACAACGATAGACTATGTCCGCTATATAGAGCAATGGGCAAAATCAACCGTGATTGTTCCTCCGAGAATGGATACTTACATTGCTGTCAACATGGAGATTCAAAAAATATTTCAAGATTTTGCAGCACCAGATGATATTTATCCCTACTCAATTGATGAAGGATTTATTGATTTAACAAGTTCATTAAATTATTTTGTGCCTGATAAAAGTATTTGTCGAAAAGATAAGTTAGATATTATTTCGGCGGCCATTCAAAAAAAGATTTGGAGAAAAACAGGAATCTATTCAACGGTAGGCATGTCTAATTCCAATCCCTTATTAGCTAAGTTAGCACTAGATAATGAAGCTAAAAAAACTCCGACAATGAGAGCCAATTGGTCCTATGAGGATGTCGAAAAGAAAGTATGGACTATTCCTAAAATGACAGATTTCTGGGGAATTGGAAATCGAATGGAGAAGAGATTGCATAATCTAAGTATCTTTTCGATTAAAGAATTGGCACAGGCTAATCCTGACTTGATTAAAAAAGAGCTTGGCATCATGGGATTAGAGTTATGGTTTCATGCTAATGGGATTGATGAAAGTAATGTTCATAAACCTTATAAGCCGAAGTCAAAAGGGATAGGGAACTCGCAAGTTTTACCTAGAGATTATGTAAAGCAAAGAGATATTGAAATTATACTTCGTGAAATGGCAGAACAAGTTGCGGTTAGATTGAGAAGAGCAGGTAAAAAAACAACAGTAGTTTCTATACACTTAGGGTATTCTAAAGTGGAACAGAAACAATCTATTCATACTCAAATGAAGATTGAGCCGACCAATCAAACAGCACTACTGACAAACTACGTTTTAAAGTTATTTCATACTAAATATACTTCAGGTGCTATCAGGAATGTTGCAGTTAACTATTCAGGTTTAGTAGATGAATCCTTTGGATTGATTTCATTGTTTGATGATATTGAGAAAATAGAAAAAGAAGAAAGGCTCCAGTCCGCAATCGATGCTATTCGAACAGAATTTGGGTTCACTTCACTATTGAAAGGTAATGCCCTAGATCAAGCTTCTAGAACAATTGCTAGAAGCAAACTCATTGGTGGTCATTCAGCTGGAGGATTAGATGGACTAAAATGATGAATCGTTCTTATTTACCTTTTGAGTCTGCCCGAGTATATCAGGATCGTGGCATGGCTAAGTGGATGGGCTTCTTTTTATCAGAACATTCCAGTTCTCTTTGGGCAGAAAAAAATAAAGAAGATATCTCCATTTCCCTATCATTGGAAGAAAAAGTTCTATTTGTTCGTCAACTTTATACGAATGTATTCCCTGCAACTTTTGTTTTTAAGTTTTCTAATCAAAGAAAAGTAGTATCAGGTATTGTTAAAGAGATTGGAAAAGAGTTTATATCTATAAAATCAGACACTGGTTTTCTTCGATTAAAATGGGAAGATATACTCGATATACAGATAGAAGGGGAGGAATTACATGAATCGTAAAGAATTATATGATGATAAATTACAGCTAGATTATTTTTCAGATTCTTATTTACAGTTTGAGTCAGATTTTTACAAGTATTCAGCTTTAGATATACCATTAACATTTATCACAGATGATATTTTACGCACAATGGCTATGTCTCAAAAACATTATTTTAAACTTAACAAAAGTAAATCTTTAGACGGTCGTGATCATTACTTTGTTTTTTCTATCAAGATGAACAAAGACAGTAGTGGTATTAGACAGTATGAATATCAGAGACATTGTTTTAATTTGTAAGAGTCCGACAGGGCTCTTTTTTCTGTGATAATTTTATCAAAAAGTATTTGTTATACTTTTTTTAATTTAGATTTATCTTGGGGGTTTGGGGGCGGAGCCACCACATTGTCATATCGTTTGTTTTTTGAACCGTGAGGTTTGAAATGGCAGGCGATATGATTTTTGGGATATTGTGGACACAATATCTGAGCTCGCAAAGCCTTACAAGATGACAGATTTTGTCTTTGCAAGTTTCCCGTGGTTAATACGGGGTCGGGGATTGTCCAACCATTGATGAAAGTGAGGAAATAGTATGTCAGAACAATACAGAGACATTCGCAAAGAGGTTAATTTAACCGCAAATGAATTGGAAATGATTGAAGTGATAATGAAAAATAAGGGATTTGAACATTTTTCGCCCTTTGCTCGAAATAAATTGCTGGAGGAAGAGTTTGAAATGACTGCTGAAAAGTGGTTTGCCCTCTGGCAATCCCAAAAACTAGAACAAATCAGTCGTGACGTTCATGATGTTTTAATATTGGCACAGTCCGAACATCAAGTTACCCAAGATCATGTATCTATTCTCTTAACCTGCGTACAGGAGTTGATTAAAGAAGTTGGAAACTCCATTCCCCTCAGCCAAGACTTCCGTGATAAATACATGAGGTGAGTACATGGAACATCGTTACCGAACCAATCTCAAGAAAGTGTTTCTGTCTGATAGCGAATTGAGTCAGTTGAAACATTGTATCGACCAAAGCGGTTGTCAATCTTTTTCAGAATATGCTCGACGAACCCTACTTGACCCTGGCATGAATTTCATCACCATTGATACAACTGGTTATCAAGATTTGATTTTTGAATTAAAACGAATCGGAAATAATATTAATCAAATAGCCAGAAGCATAAATTATTCGAATTTAATAACGGAAGTTGAGTTAAATGAATTGAGAAAAGGTATAGAAGAGTTAATAGTAGAAGTGGAGAAAGATTTTCTTATTCAATCTGAAAAATTGAGGAAATTTTATGGTCATCACTAAACACTTTGCGATTCATGGAAAAAATTATCGTAGTAAACTAATCAAATATATTTTGAATCCAAGTAAAACAAAAAATCTAACACTAGTTTCAGATTTTGGTATGAGAAATTATTTAGATTTTCCTAGTTATAAAGAACTAGTGAAGATGTACAATGATAATTTTTTAAGTAATGATACTCTTTATGAATTTCGTCATGATAGGCAAGAAGTAAATCAACGAAAAATTCATTCTCATCACATCATTCAATCTTTTTCTCCAGATGACCATCTCACTCCTGAACAAATCAATCGGATTGGTTATGAGACAGTTAAAGAGTTGACAGGAGGTAGATTTCGTTTTATTGTAGCAACTCATGTGGATAAAGATCATATCCACAATCACATCATCCTAAATTCAATTGATCAGAATTCTGATAAAAAGTTTATGTGGGATTATAAGGCAGAACATAATCTACGAATGGTTTCTGATCGTCTTTCAAAAATTGCAGGGGCAAAAATTATAGAAAATCGTTATTCGCATCGTCAGTATGAAGTTTATCGCAAAACAAATTACAAATATGAAATAAAACAACGAGTATATTTTCTAATCGAGAACTCGAACAATTTTGAAGATTTCAAGAAAAAAGCAAAAGCTTTACATTTAAAAATTGATTTTAGACACAAGCATGTTACTTTTTTTATGACTGATTCAAATATGAAACAAGTCGTACGTGATAACAAATTGAGTAGAAAACAACCTTATAATGAAACTTATTTTAAGAAAAAGTTTGTTCAAAGGGAAATCATAAACATCTTAGAATTTTTACTTCCGAAAATGAAGAATATGAATGAATTGATTCAACGAGCAGAATTTTTTGGATTAAAAATAATTCCGAAAGAAAAACATGTTCAATTTGAATTTGATGAGATTAAGATTTCAGAGCAGGAATTGGTAAAAACGAATCGGTATAGTGTTAGTTATTTTCAAGACTATTTTAATAACAAAAATGAAACTGTTGTCTTGGATAATAAAAATATAGTTGAACTTTACAATGAAGAAAAGCTAATTAAAGAAAAAGAGTTGCCGACAGAAGAGGTGGTATGGAAATCCTATCAAGATTTCAAGAGAAATAGGGATGCAGTTCATGAGTTTGAGGTAGAGTTGAATCTTAATCAAATAGAAGAAGTAGTAGACGATGGAATGTACATTAAGGTACAGTTTGGCATCCGACAAGAAGGACTTATTTTTGTACCAAATATTCAAATCAATATGGAAGAAGAAAAAGTTAAAGTATTTCTCAGAGAAACTAGTTCTTACTATGTATACCATAAAGATTCAGCAGAAAAAGATCGCTTTATGAAAGGTAAAACTTTGATCAGGCAATTTAATCTTCAGTATGAACCGCAGTATATGTATAGAAGAATTCCTCTTAGCAAAATTAAAGAAAAAATAGAACAATTAGATTTTCTTATATCTGCGGAAAATAGTCCGAATGATTTTGAAGATATAACAAATGATTTCATTGCCCAAATATCATATCTAGAGAATTTGATTGAACAAGTCCAAAATAAAATTGATGATTTAACTAATTTAGAGGAAGTATTGTTGAATAATACGACAAATAGTTCTAGCAATGTAAAAAATAGTATTCAAGGTAAAAGTTCAGTAGATGCAATAGAGAAGGATTTATACATATATAAAGAAAAAATTGAAACACTTAAGGAACAACATAGAGAAGCAATAAATTTATTTGAAATGTTTAATAAAACAATAAAGAAATATAAGAAAAAACAAAATATGAAATCTATTGAGGAAAATGAGATACATTTAGAGTAAACAGTTTCCTAAAAAGTATATGTAGAATAGTTTCATGTGCCAATTTGTCACATATTTAAGAATAAGAAAATAACTATATTATACTTGTTTTAGGAGACAACAAATGTTGAAAAGGATTAGAGATTTACGTGAGGATGATGATTTGACACAAGAATATATTGCGAAAATCGTTTTGAATTGTACAAGATCAGCTTATTCTAAAATGGAAGCTGGTAGTAGGTTAATCTCTATAAATGACCTTATCAAACTTGCAGATTTTTATAAGGTAAGTTTAGACTACCTTGTAGGTCGAGTGGATAATAAAGAAGACCATTACTCCAAAAAGTAGTAGGTTAAGAAAGCACATTGACAATTGAATAGTCCAAAATGGTACTTTCCTCATTTGTGGAGCAGATTTGAATGGCTCGCCATGATAAGAGCGATTTTAAAACCATCAATAAAATAGAGCGATACTTTATATGCCATGATACAAATGATATACAATGATACTTCTGACCGTTCAGGCTGCCACCGTAAAAGAGCAGCAAGTGAGATTCTTATGATGACTTCATCAGTCATGCCATGGAGGTGAAAAAATCTAAGAAAGGAAGTAGTAAAATCATGGAAACAGTAAACTATAAAGATTTAGTTGCGATTGGTTTTCCAGAGCACACATCTAGAAATATTATTAGACAAGCAAAAAAGATTGCTGTAAAAAAGTTTGAAGAAGCTAGAAAAAATGATAAGAATGCGGTACAATTAGGATGTTCACCTTTCGATAATAAAAGGTTAGGCATTGCTCCTAAAAATATTGTAGAAAATTTAATTGGTATTTCTTTTTCAGATATAGAAGGTGAGAAAAATGGTTATATCAAAGACAAAGAAATATAAAGGTGTATACAAAGATTCAAAAGGAAAAATTTATTTTCAAATTGAATTAGGAGTTGATCCAATAACTGGGAAAAGAATTCAAAAGAAAGGAAGGAAAAATCAACAGGGACTACCGTTTAATTCTTTTAAGGAAGCATATGAAGAGATACTTCGTTTAAAACATGAATTTGTGAACTCTACTATTAATAATAGTTTTCTAACTTTTAGAGAGTTTATGGAAGAGATCTATTTAAAATATTATCAACAAAAAGTTCAATTTGTAACTTATCAGACTGCTTTACCACATCATCAGTTTTTTATTAAGCAATTTGGTAGTAAAAAATTATCAGATATTAGTACTATTGACTGTGAAAGATTTCGCTTAGCTATTATAGACAAGTATTCTAGTAACTATGCCAAAAATATGTGGTCTAGATTTAAAGCATGTTTGGGCTATGCAGAAAGATTAGGTTATATTGATAGAGTTCCTTTTAAAGGATTAGATAATCCTAGAGGAAAGCACCCTGATACAAAATTTTGGACATTTGATGAATTTAAGAAGGTAATAAACTCTTTTGATATTAGTGAGTATGAGGGACTCCATAATTACATGACGATTTGGTTATATTTTATGACTGGCTTAAGAGTTAGTGAGGGTATTGCTCTTAAATGGGAAGATATAGATTTTGAACGTAAATGGATTCATGTTCATTCGACAATTGAGAAAGACAAAAACGGTGTATGGTATGCTAAACAACAAACAAAGACAGTAGCAGGGAATCGTAAAATTGATTTAGATGATTTTACGATTACAATACTTAAAAAATGGCGAGAAGTTCAAATCAAGAATGATGATAAAGATTATGTAATATCACGTTTTGGTGCCCCCTTGTGTAAGTCTACAATTTCTAGGATAATAAAAAGGCATGCTAAGATTACTGGTGTACCAGAAATTACGGGGAAAGGATTAAGACATAGTCATGCATCTTATCTTATAAATGTGTTACATAAGGATACTTTATATGTTTCATATCGATTAGGACACGCTGATAAGTCAACCACGTTGAATACATATAGTCACTGGTATTATTCAGGTGATTCAACAATTTCAGAAGAGATTACAAACAGTTTAGATAATCTTGGATTATCAATTTACCTACCAAATTCCTGCCAGAGTTGAAAATTGAGGAATTAACCCACTAATACTGGGAGAAAATAGGATTTGCAAATTGTTACTCTTAAATAATAGAGCAACTACATTAGTAGCTTAAAAACATGATTAAACCGCTATTCTTAGGAGTAGCGGTTTTTTCTTTTGGTTCAAGAAGGGGCAAAAAAGGGGCGAACTAATTATATAGTTTATCTAGGAGACAAACAAGTTTTGAATAATAGGCTTTCCATAAAAAATGATACAAGTTTTTACCCTTCAGGATTTATTTTTTTCTAGTATCATCATTCCTATGAACAGTAGAAAAGTAAGTTTTTAATTTATTGATACTCCGGATATTATAATCTCAGTATTAAAGAACTTTATTGAAGGTAATTTTCGAACGGTTTGAGGTAATTTCAATGAAATTTTAATAGATATTTCAATTTTCTTCTTGACTCTGATCTTAGGTAAGGGATTATACTAATAATAGATAAGAAAGGAGATTACCATGCAAATCAATATGATTCGTTCAGATAAAGTTTACCAAGAGATGCTCGAGCTTCCTTTAGAAAAAAGAGAAGGTTGCTTTCGAGCTAAAATATTAGCACCTTTTGCAACCAAATACCAAACGCAACACATTCCTTTAAAAGCAAAGTACCCTGGAGGATTTGATGCTCTATTCCTACTTGGCTTTATGAATCTGTTGCCCGCAACTCTCTCGGGAAAGGATAGACCGGCTATTGATGCCCTGAGCTCTGATCAACTCTGGCAAGACTGCCAGGATACCATTAAAAGAAGTATTGGCCTTTTTGAACAGGCTGGCTATGACTTAGATGTTGAGGATTACCATTTTACTATTTTATTGGGCAATCCAGAAAAGCCTATGCTACAGCTCAATAAGGGTTATAGCGGAGATGGCGGAATCCCAGGCTACCTCATGCTTAGTCTGCTACCAAATGACTATACTTTACCACGTGTGCAGGCTGCGTTGGCCCATGAGTGTAATCACAATGTCCGTTTCCAATTTGTCAAATGGAATCAGCAGACGACATTAGCAGACTGGGTAGTCAGTGAGGGATTGGCAGAGTCTTTTGCAGCTGAGCTTTATGGCAAAGATCTAATCGGATCTTGGGTTACTTCAACCAGTCCAGAGCAGTTAGAAGAGATTAAGCCCATCATCTCAAGTCAGCTTCAGCTAACAGGGATGGCGGAAATGGCACCATATCTCTACGGTGATGAAATAGCTAAGATACAGGGTCAGATACCAGTTGGAATGCCTTATGCTGCGGGCTATGCTTATGGTTATCATCTGATACAAGCTTATCTGAAAAAGACTGGCAAGAGCATTATTGAGGCTACTGTGACATCAACGGAAGAGATTCTAGAGGCGACGAAAGACTTTTGGAAATGACACTTTTGCTTGCAAATCTGCCAGAGTTTGATATAATGTAGGTAATTTTTGGAGGTGACTATATGCACTATAAAAGAGTTGAATTAAAAGTCGCAAATCAGGGTATCCATGAGCGCAAGATTTTTCAAGGTGTTAAGATTTTCAGTCGTAGCAAGCTGTCCAAAGATCAGAAAAGCATTCTAACACAGAAGCTTTACCTGACACCGAAGCAAAACATTGTTTACTATCAACGGACAGATATCAACTATGACCAGAACTGGTATCATCATAAGGACTATTATGAATTAGCTTATGGTCAGATGGATAGAGAGACGGTTTTTAAGGTTTGCCAAGATTTTGACGAACTAAGTCCTTT
>FLSE01002992.1_pt1 | contig 12233 bp, 4 predicted proteins | sample 1550461 | NCBI WGS metagenome assembly FLSE01 (sample SAMEA4031758, study PRJEB14383) | metagenome | biome: human; feature: oral; material: saliva | place: Philippines | collected 2014 | reverse complement strand
TGAATATCGACAACATCAAAGTAGTCGGCAAGTACATCTGGAAAGATGCAACGTAATAATTGGTGACTCTTCATGATGCAAAGGTAATAAATACTTATGAAATTGTGTGCTTAAGAGTATAGGCTTGCAACTGGGTTTTAGGACTGACCCCTTAATAGAAGGGGTGTGGAGTCTATTTAGAAAAGGATATGTTTGTAATGAATTCTACTATGATAAAACAATACATTAAACAATATGTTACTGTTCATTAACTTGTAGCAACATCTCAATCAAAATAATGCAGAGTAAAGGCTTTCGTAATTCTCATCTGAACAAATATATTCTTGGTATTATAATATAGACTCATAAGGTTTATAGTTTGTTATGATATCTAATGTGAAACTGAGAGATATCTGAAACAAACGTGATAGACGTCTAAGACGAGCGTTTCAGATATCTGAAATAAGAGTAGATAACGTCAGGTGGAACATCTATAAACATCATAGAGACTTCTTATAAAAATCTGCGATTGTTGTTCGAATTGTGAAAACAATAAGGCGATGCTTTCAATTTCTCCCTTTGTTTCCTACTGAGCCTTTATAATCTTTATAGTCTTATAATCTGCTTTATTCCCTTTATATTCTTCAACTTCTTTATAATTGAATTCAGTTTTGAAGTGTCTTCTATTAATACGACAAGATTTCCTGAGAATATGCCATCGTGTGAGTCTATATTGATAGAACGCATCACAACTTTCTCCTCTTTAGATAAAATATTAGTAATGTTGTTTACGATACCTATGTCATCGTATCCTATAATGCGTAATGTTATGCTATAATTTGCCCCGCCTTTACCACTCCATTTTGCTTTTACTATGCGATAGCCAAAACGTTTCCGCAATTCAGGTGCATTCGGACAGTCTTCTCTATGTATCTTTATTCCACCATTCACAGTAACGAAACCAAAGATAGGATCGCCGTAGATAGGATTGCAACACTTAGATAGTGAGAAATCTATACCTTTTAGGTTCTGATCTATTACCAGTACATCTTCGTTATTCTTTAGCAATTCGCTTGTTTCATCAGCAAGTTCAAACTTTTCTGCACTTTCAGTCTCTTTTGGCGTATTTTGATTGTGTGTTTGGTTGTAAAGTTGCTGATAAGTTTCAATAACATTATTAATATCGAGTTTCTCGTCAGCTATCTGTTTATAGAAAATGGAAATCTCTTTGAAGCCAAGATGTTTGATGACTTGATAAAGTGTTTGTTCTTCAATTTCTATCTTTTTATTCTTGAATCTTCTTTCGAGCATTTCTTTTGCAAAGGCGCCTTCTTTCACTTGTGTTTCCTTTAGTGCAAGACGTATTTTTGACTTTGCCCGGGCAGATTTAACGATGTTTAGCCATTCTTGCTTTGGTTTTTGTGTAGTAGAGGTTGTTACTTCTACTGTGTCTCCACTGTGTAGTTCAGTTCTTATAGAGGCATTTTTGTTATTAATCTTTCCACCAACGCATTGGTTTCCAATTTTTGAATGAATGTGGTAAGCAAAGTCTAACAATGTGGCACCTTTAGGAAACTTAAGTAGATCTCCTTTTGGTGTGAATACATAAATTTCTTTGTCGTATAGGTCGCGTTTGAACTGTGTCATCATTTCCAAGTTGTCGCCTGCTTCCAATGCCGTTCTGATAGAAGCCAACCACGTATCCATTCCTTCTTCTGCTTCTATTCCTTTGTATCTCCAATGAGCTGCTAGTCCATGTTCGGCTATTTCGTCCATACGCTCAGTACGAATTTGCACCTCTACCCATTTTGCATTCGGTCCTAAAACCGTAATATGTAGACATTCATAGCCATTAGACTTTGGTACAGACAACCAATCGCGCAGACGCTTAGGGTTTGGCTGATACATATCTGTTACGATAGAATATGCTTGCCAACATTGCATCTTTTCCATTTGAAGCGGCGAGTCCAAGATAATTCTAATAGCAAATAAGTCGTATATACCCTCAAACGCACACTTTTGTTTCTTCATTTTCTGCCAAATAGAGTGTATCGACTTTGTTCTTCCTTTTATATGAAAACGTAACCCTGCATTCTGAAGAGCTTTACCAACAGGTTCAATGAATTGTTTTATGTAGGCATCTCGTTCTTTCTTTGTTTCGTTCAGCTTTTCTTTTATATGGTAGTATGCATCGTGTTCTAGGTATTTTAATGATAGGTCTTCTAGTTCACTTTTTAACTGATAGAGTCCCAACTTGTGCGCGAGTGGTGCATACAGGTAGCTTGCTTCCTCTGCAACCTGTTTTTGTGCTTCCTTATTAGTAGTATCGCGTATTTGTCGCATTAGGTTCACACGATCGGCAATCATAATCAATATTACTCGCATATCTTTTGCAAAAGAGAGTAAGAGATTACGGAAGTTTTCACTTTCTATGATAGGATTCTTTTTATACAGATTCTGAATACGCACCAATCCTTGAATAATCTGTGCAACATTCTGCCCAAAATCAGTCTCAATTTGTTTTATCTCTAATACGCCATTTTCGTAACCAGCATACAACACGGTTGCAAATACCGACTCGCGCTTTAAACCTATACTGCGAACAGCTATTAGCGACGTCTGCATTGCACAAAGTAGTTCGTTTAAACCAAAGACATTGCGTTCTATTGCTCCCTTTTCTTCCATTAATTTAATGTAAGAAGCTAATCGTTCTTTGTCTTCTTCTGTTATATCGTTCGCTAACTCTTCGTTTAATTCCTTAGTAAGGATATGAAGATTTTTTAGTTCGTCGTCTGTAAAAATCATATTCATCGCCTTTAATAATACCATACAAAGGTACAAAAAAACAGCTGATTGCTCTCTAAATTAAGAAAAAGTAAGTAAATTTGCGAAAGAAACAACAAATGCGGTGAACTATGGTGCACTGTTCTATCTAAACACATAAAACTTTTACTGTTATGTTAACAAAACAAGACGAACTATTATTGAAATCAAAGGGTATTAAGTTTGCTGACTTTGAGAAACAGCTTGCTGATTTTAAAACAGGATTTCCATTTCTGCGATTAGAAAGAGCGGCAACAATTGGTAATGGTATTGTGCGGTTAAACGAAGACGCAATTAAAACTGTTACAGAAGCTTGGAATAACTATAAGGCTGAAAAACACAAAGTGGTGAAATTTGTTCCTGCTTCTGGAGCTGCTAGCAGAATGTTTAAAAATCTTTTTGCTTTCCTTGATGCATCATACGAGATGCCTACAACCGATTTCGAGAAGTTCTTTTTCGATAATCTGAAACGCTTTGCTTTCTATGACGAACTTAACAAAAAATGCAAAACTACACACGGAAAAGACATTGAGGAATTGTTGGCTGCAAATAACTATAAAATAGTTGTGGAAACACTCTTGCACACTGACGGACTGAACTATGGACAATTGCCCAAAGGCTTACTATTGTTCCACAAATATGTTGAAGGTGCACGCACTGCTATGGAAGAACATCTTGTTGAAGGTGCACAATATGCAGCGTGCAACAACGAGGTTTGTGTCCATTTCACGGTATCACATGAACATCTTGAACTTTTCAAAGCAAAGGCTACTGAAAAGCAACCTATATATGAAGAAAAGTATCACACACACTTCTCTATAAGTTTCTCCGAACAGAAGCCAAGTACAGATACCATAGCTGCCAATCTTGATAATACACCTTTCCGTAACGAAGATGGTTCATTGTTGTTCCGTCCTGGAGGGCACGGCGCACTTATTCAGAATCTTAACGATATAGATGCAGACATTGTTTTCATTAAGAATATAGATAATGTAACACCCGACCGCCTGAAAGAGGAAACTATTAAGTGGAAGAATATAATAGCGGGACTTTTGGTAACATTGCAGGAAAAGACTTTCCAATATATTAAAAAGCTGAGAACAAACAACTATACGCCTTCTGAATTGCAATGTATGAAGAACTTCCTGGAAAACGATTTGCACTGTCGTCATAAGGATATATGCGATATTAGTAACGAAGAATTGCCAGCTTATTTGCTCGAAAAGTTTAATCGCCCTATGCGTGTTTGTGGAATGGTTAAGAATAGTGGAGAACCTGGCGGTGGACCTTTCTACGTTTACAATGCCGATAATACTGTTAGTTTGCAGATACTAGAAAGCCTACAAATTGATAAGGATAATCCTGAATCAATGCGAATGTTTAAAGAAGGAACCCATTTTAATCCGGTAGATTTAGTGTGTGCAATAAAAGATTGTGATGGGAATCCTTATAATCTCCCTCAATTTGTAGATCCTTCTACTGGCTTTATTAGTGCTAAGTCGAAAGACGGAAAAGAACTAAAAGCATTAGAACTACCAGGACTTTGGAATGGTGCAATGAGCAATTGGAACACTATATTTGTTGAAGTTCCTGCAGTTACGTTTAATCCTGTAAAAACTGTAAACGACTTGTTGCGCGAAGAACATCAGTAACAACTATATACAAAAGCAAAAAGTGGGGTAGGATACATACGATAAATATATCATATCATGTTGGGCTGACAATTTGCAGTCCAACATTGTTATAATAGCATTCTACACATTCTATTATATCGCATTTCATATCAATTAGATACTGATGAAACGTTATTATTTAAACATAAGTAAAACTTTATATGTGTATAAATAAAACAATTCTAGCGTTAGAAAATAATATTCATTACATATAAAGATATAGGGGAATATATGGGAACAATGGGTTGTAAACTTCACCGTCTGTTTTGTTTTTGGAGGTCATTGCGTTTTCGGCTTTGTAGGTGTCTTCGTGTGATGCCATCTTGTCGCCTGTTGCCTCGAGTACGCTGTTTGTGAATGACTTCAATGCAAGCATACTGTCTACGTACGATTTGTAGAAACGTCTAAAGAAGTTGTGCGTTTTTGGCACAGAACCTATATTGTCGGGTTCTTTTGTTTCCTTTTCGTAACGTGTGCGTGCATCGGGCAGAACTTCTGTTGCGGTGGGGTCTATGCTGCTTCGATACAAAACATTGTCTGTCGCCTTGTCGGCATAGTTGCCAGCTTTCAATCTGTATTGCATTGCAATATCTTCTGCCTTGTCGAGTATGCTGTGTTTGCCACTGTTTTGTAGGTTCTTGTAACTACGCCATAGTATATAACGTAGGTCGTTGTCGGTGATGTTAGCGTGGTGCAAACCAAATGCGCTCATTATTTCTCCAAAGAGTTGTTTGATGCGCTGCCATAGTGTGGGTTTGATTTGTTCGAAGTTGGTATCTTCTGCCATTGAGGCAAGATATTCCTCTGTTGCCGTGCGTATGTTCCAGCCGTGTTTTGCTGACAGGTGGGCTATTTGTTGCCTTGTTTCGATGTCGGCTTTTGCAAATACGGTGTCGAGGAAGTTGTCGAAGTTGTCTCCAAAGAGTTCTCTTAATCCGTGATGCGCTACTGCTTCGTGGAGTACTGTTTTCTCTATGTCTGCAATGTCTGTGTGGTTGCTTACCACTACTACGATTTTACCTGTGCGCTTGTTGTAGAACCCTTTTGCAGTGGCTTGCTCGCCATTGAGGCTGCTGCCATCGGGTACTATCTCCACGTTGTTAAGATGTAAGTTTTGCACAACACTTTCTGCGTGGTTGGTAAGTGTTTCTGTATTGGCTGTGGGCTGTGTGGTAGTGGTTTGTTCTCTCCACCGTTGGCTATACTTGTCAATGTCTAAGTATTCCTTTATGCGTTCGCCAATTGCTTTGCGTAAATTCTCATCGTAATTGTTGTAGGCTTCAATGGCGTTTTTGGCTGCAAGATAGTCGGGAAAGTCTTTTGCTAACATCTCTCGTATCTTCTCTTCCATTTGTTCGTTGAGAGAATGCAAGAAAGCGTCTCTTTCTTTCTTTTTTTCTTTTGTTTCATATGCGTAACCTTTAAAGCCTGTAAACTGGTCGTATTTTTCTATCTGCTTGTGTCTCCACTCTATAATTGGATTTGCGGCTGTTGCTGCTTCGTTATATTGCGGTAGCTCAAATTTGTACTCGTACTGTGGTTTTTCCACTTTCTCTATCAGCGGCTGTTTTGTTTTAGGGTCGATGCCTTTGCAGAGTGTGTCTATTTCTTTCTTGTGTTTGAGATAATCGTCTGCAAGCTCATCTTCTGCCCAGCCATAGAATGGTGTTTTGTTGCCGTACATACTGGTATGATGCCATTCTGAATTGTCGATGAAACCAAGACTTGTTAGCATATCGAGCGACTTTGCTGTTATGTGGTATTCTCTTCTAAATTCAGTTTTTGGATATCTGCCCTCTTCTTTAGCTTCTGCAGCACGTTTGCTCATTGAGTAGTCTACGTAACCACTATTACCACCGAAGACGGTGCGGTAGAGGATATCGTCTTCTGTGGTAGAGAAATTGCCGTTATTGCCTGTTGCACTCTTTATTTGATTGGGGAAGAAAGCCACAACCATTGACGTTTCTCCATCTGTTACAATCACGCCGTCGTTTTGTTCAGACTCTTCCACTATAAGCGATTGGTAGTTATCCCAGAACTCTATAACGTCATTATCCTTGAAGACATTACTGCCAAGACCATTCTTCCTGCACCATTCCGAATTGACAACAAGAGGATTTCCTAAGCTTACATAAGCATCTATCACCTCTCCCCTGCGACTTGCATCAAATTCTGAAACAGCATAATCATCAGCTATCTTCCTGTTGCTTATAAAAAAGAACCCTTTCTCATCGTAACTATAGCGGCTACCTATAAAATCCGTATTGAATTGCCTTAAGCCATCAGCCAAAGTTCCGTGGTACACCACCATAGGTTCTCCATTTTCATCAACAACTTTTGATGAGTTTGTTTGGAGGATTGAAAGTAACTTGCTATCTTTGCCAATAGAAAGGGCATAAGACTGTAAAGGTGCGTCCCCAGTTGTTGTAAAGCCTTTTTTGTCTGCTTGGTCGTTAATACGGTCAAGCAGTTTCCCTTTTTCAATCTCTGTCAAAGCGTGGTCGTAATACTTTTTTCCACTCTTTACTCCAATAGTCAGCTTTACGGTATAGTCAGTTGTGCCAATTTTTAATCCGCAAATATAATATTTGTAACTGTCGTATTTATTATTATGCTTTTCGTTAGGACGTTCTTCAATAAATATAGCATGCCGTATCAATTGTGGAATAGCCGCAATTGACTGAAGATGAGCTTTGTTGCTCATTCCGTGTGAAGTTACCTTATTTGCTCCAACTTTGGTAAGGCTAACTATTTCTTCTGTATCAGCAATGGTATATTCCCCCCGTAGATTATCTTTTATCCATTCTTTGGCACTGTCTCTGTTTAGTTCATATTTGTCTTTGTATTCGCTGCCACTAATAACGACAGCTTTGCTCCTGCGCACCTTTTCTATGCGTGCTGCCTTTTCCCAGTCTCCGAACCAATTCTTGAAAGGTGTGGTTCTTACCTGTGCCCACTGCTTCTCGCTAAGATTGGTAGGCTTGCCGTTGGGGGCTTTCATGTAAGTGTCGTTTGCCTTTGCAGTTTCGACAATATTCTTTTCTTCATCTGACAGACTATTGTCTACTATCTGAAAACGTGGGTCGCTACTTTTATCATCTTTCAAAAGTTTAACACCCTTGCCGTATGATTTCTCTATATCTTTCAGTAACTTTGCAGTTAAGATAGAGTTGTTGTCATTGCGGGGAGAGGTCATAGTAACGTCTCCACTTTGTCCAGACAGCAGCTCTATTTTTGTAGCCTCGTATGAATATGCTTTAGAAGTTTCTTTTGTCCTAACATTTTCTTTCAATGTAACTTTCACTCTATATATTTTCCCTGCAATATCCACTGCTCCATATAGGCGATGTATCATTACGTCAGGATTTACTGTGTTCCCAGCCTTACGAATACCATTCTCGTCTTTGATACGGTCTTCGTGCTGTTCGGCATCCACGCTCTCGCGAATAATATCAGGCAATACTTTCAGCACTGCCATATGTACGTCCTTGCTTTCGCTTTTAGCTACAGCCTTTTCGGACATAAATTTATCTATTGCTGTATTGCTGATACGTATATTCCCCTTTCCGTTTGTTTCTTCATTGTCATAAGTACGTGCAATATTTTCCTTTGCCCACTTGCGTCCATCGTCGAAGTTTTTAAAACCGTGATTAGCTTCTGCTTCGACAACGTTAATTCTGCTTGGCAGGCTTACGCCGTCTACGGTGGTTACAGTTCCACTGTTTAGCTTTGTATTGCTTAGCAAGTCGTACAGTACTCTGTCTGTAACTTCGTCAATGTTTTTAAAGTCTTTGATGCCGAAGACATTCTTTCCTACCCAGTGCCAGAACTGTTTAAGTGCTCTTTTCAGGTTAAGAAGAACAGTTGCGGCTTCCGCTTTTTCAAACACACCTTTAGCTTCATCTATAGCCCTTTGTGCTTCCTCCTCCATTTTTGCAGCATTCTTTTTACCACTGATACGGCTTAAAACTTCGCTTGCCACGGCATCTTCGTTGTCTTTGATGTTGGAATAGTTGGGGTCGGCTATGACTTCTTTCCATACAGGAGTGTCTTTCAGGAGAGATTTTATGCTGTTCCAGCCTTGCTTGTTCTGTTTCATCATTGCATCTGCCCACAAGTGGGTGTACTCGTGGATAGGCGTATCAGGGTTTAGACCTGCTTCTGTAAGATAAATTTTACCATTAACCGACCAACCATAAATTGTGCCTTGTGGGGTGCGCAATGTGGTTGCATGGGAGTTGCTAAGCAATGCTTTTACCTCTTCGTCAGTCGCACGCACCACCTCTATACCTGCTTTAGATAAAGCCGCTAAGACCGCCTCTGTAGCTTTTTGTTTTGCTTCTGTGTCGTTGGTGAGTGTTGCAGTGGTTTGTTGTCGTGCCGCTTCTTTTGGGGCGTATACGAAACAGTTATCGTTTATGCTGTAGTATGTGGAGATTGTTGGGCAAACGACGTAGCCTTTTTTAGTTTGTGCGTGTGCGAATGTTTCAGACTTGTTTCCAAATTCAGTTGCCCCTATGCTTTTTGCTCCACGCAATGCCTTGTCGAGTGTTTTTGCGTTGCACACAATAATTTTGCCGTCATTGTCCTTAAATGCTATAGTTGCGCTGTCGATAGTACTCTTATTTGCTCCGTCTGCCTTTAGTTTGGCAAGCACGCCTCTTACAAATGCGTGCAGTTCGTCAAGATTGATACCCCACGAATTTGTTGTAGTTTCACCCTCGACTACAGCTCGCCAATTTGGATATTTGCCATCTATAACCTCGCCTTTCTTGTTTGTTATCTTTCCCTCTAAAGATTTGTTATAGTCTTCTTTACGAGCCAACAAGATATGCGCATTAGTGCCTACAACATAGCCGTTGTCGTGGTAAACGCCAGTGAGAACGGGGTGTATCTCTGCTTCTTTCTTGTCCGTTTCTACAAACTCTGTAACGGCAATGGGTTTCTTCTCCTCCTTGTATATAGGGGTTATGGGTTCTTGCTTGTCTAAGACTGCGTTATATTCTATAGACCGTTGTTCTTGTCTAAGTACTGCGTCTAATGCCCCTTTGATTTCCTTTTTGGTGTCTTCGTTAGTTGTTTGTTTGAGTAGTTCTTTCAGTTCTTCGGAGTTGAGCTGCAATAGTACTTTTTGCAGTTCTGTTTGTTTGCGGAGTACATCTTTCCATTGTTTACTCTCGAATACTTTGTCAAGTGTCCCTTCCTTTAGTTGCTGATAGTAGAATTTAGTAGCGTTTTCGTAGGCGTTGATAGCTTGCTGCAGTTGTACATTCTTTTGTTCGTGCATAATTTTTTCTGAATTATGCGCATTGTTTTCTTCTGTTTGTGTGCTGGCTGGTGCAGCGTTCTCTTCTGTTGGCTTTTTAGTCTGCACATCGTCTTGTGTCTTTACAGACGTGTATTCTGCGAAAGGTTTTGTTTTTCGTTTGCTGCTGTCAATCCATTTCTTGAAGTCTTCTTTTTTGACTTCGGTAATGCTTCCTAAGCCTTGCCAGCCCTCTTCGTAGTTGGAAAGGTAGGCTCGCTTTGCGCTTTCCATATCGGGGAAACCGTACATCACCTTATGTTCGTCGAATGAGCCGTCTTTGTTTATTTGGTCTACAACAAACACATTACCTGCCGTTGGATTGTCTGACAAATACACATCAATATGGTCTCCGTCTACACTTTCAGTACCACGAATGTAGCCGTAGGTATTGTGCATTTCGCTTTCCCACTGCTTGCCGTTTGCATCAGTGCCACGACGAATACTACCCTTTGGCTGTTCGATGGTAATATTAAGTCCGTCTACTTTGACGTGTCCTTTTTTGTAGTTGCCAGCTTCCTTTTGTGCATCGGTGGGGTTGGTATCAACCTTTGCTTCCTCTTCTTTGCGTGTACGTTGTGCCTTGTGTTCTTCTGCTACTCTTTCGGCATAGTCTGTTATGCTCTCACCGTCTTTGCGTGGTGTGGGCGAAAATTTGTTCTCCTTTTCTTGCTTTGTTTGAGAAGATTGTGTAACTTTGCTGTCAGAAGAAACATTATTCTCTTGCGTAGGAAGGAGGTCCGGCACATCACTTTGATGTTCAGCTAAGCGCATTTCAGAGCTGTTGGAGAATAATGTTTCTTTTGTATATTCACGATTAAACTCCATTAGCTTATTGAGCATTTTATTGGGATTTACGAAATGGCTGCTTACAGATATTTCCAATCCGTCAATAGAAACTGTAACAGACGTATAATATTTTACTTTATTACCATTACGTTTAAACGTCTTGGCAAAAACATAAGAGAAATTGCGTTCTGCTACATCTTCTCCTTTAGCTTTGCTTGGCTCCACAAAAATTACATCGGGGTCTGACAAAGTAAGTGAAATCATGCCAAACTCGGATGTGCGTTTCTTATCTTGTAATTTTGCGTATTGATTTTCTCCCATTCGTACTTTACCAATGGGAGTATCGATAGAATTGTTAATACCAAAAGTTTCTAACCACGTTTGGGGCGTTAGTCTGATTTCGGGGTCTTCAATGGCGTTTTCCTCCATTGAAGTTATTAAACTCTGTGCTGCTTCTTCTGATAATGGCTCTTTGTCTACTTCTGTGGGTGTGCTTTGAGGTAGAGTTCCATTCTCATTACTGCTTCGCACGCCAGTTGGAACTTCTGTTGGTTGCTCTTCGCTTTGGCTATCTCCTCTGCTGTTATTAGTTTCTTCTGTTTGCAAAACTGTATCGCCTGGAGTAGTTGTTGGCTCTTCTGCTGTGGTGTCATTTCTTTGTTGCTCATTGTTTTCTGTATTGTTTGTTTGTGAATGTTCTGCTACGTATGCATCTTCGAATGATGCTACAAATTGTGGATATAATATATCGGGTGCAAAGTTAGCGTATTTTCTCAACAATTCGGGCAATACGATTTCTCTGTATTGCAGATATTCTTCGTATGTCATATGGTAGTTTTCGTAATACCACTGCTCTCTTTGCTGTTCTACAGCTTCTATATAGCGTTCTTCTTCTGCCGTTGCGTCTTGTTCTTTGAAGTCGCCACGTGTTCTCGAACTTAAAAGTGCGTCTATAATTGCTCCACGTGCTGCGTTGCTATCTCCATCAAAGAATCTACCACCTAGATTCATTGCATCGTAGTCTGCAAGTTCTTCTCCGAGCCTTGCAATAGTCTTTCCTTGTAGTTACCAACTTCCTTTTGTGCTTCGGTGGGGGGTATCTACCTTTGCTTCTTTAGATATCTAATTTGTAACTGACAGATATCTGAGACGAAAGTTATAGATATCTAAGACAACCGTTATAGATATCTAAAATAAAAGTAGCTGTACCTGATAGTCTTTTCTAAACATCTGAAACGTTTTATTTGATTGATGTATAGACAGTAGACACTACTTATAAATTCTTCACCTTTTTTCTACAGAATCCATAAATATGCTCTTGATGTCTGTAAAACTCTTATAATCATATTTATATAAAGATTCTATTGGAGCTGAACCATCAATGTTTTCGTAAGAAAGGAGTGTTATATTAAAAAAAAATGAAAAAAGATGCGATAAAATTTGGAGAGATAAAAATAATATAATACCTTTGCACCCGCAAATGAGAAATAGGAAATCTATTTTATTGCAGCGGGGTGTAGCGCAGCCCGGTAGCGCTCCTGGTTTGGGACCAGGTGGTCGCAGGTTCGAATCCTGTCGCCCCGACTTTAAAAGCATTTAGTGAAATGTTATTTGCGGAAATAGCTCAGTTGGTAGAGCACAACCTTGCCAAGGTTGGGGTCGCG
>FLSE01001703.1_pt2 | contig 12443 bp, 9 predicted proteins | sample 1550461 | NCBI WGS metagenome assembly FLSE01 (sample SAMEA4031758, study PRJEB14383) | metagenome | biome: human; feature: oral; material: saliva | place: Philippines | collected 2014 | reverse complement strand
GAGATTCTGTGGGCTCAGCAGAACAAGGTGGTGCTGAACGCTAACGGCGCTTTCGATGCTCAGTACATGGTGACTCATGGTGAGTTGGAGACTCTGATTGAGGCGTTCCAGGCTCGCGCTAAGTAAGGTCGTTTAGCCCGCCCGCATCTCCCTCGGGTTTTACCTTGAGGGCGCGTGCGGCGCATCAGATAGCTCTCTGAATCCCCCGTGTTCCCGAACGGTTTTCTGTTCGGGGGCACGGGGTTTTCTGTGCCCGTTTTCTGTACCCGTTGTTTGAACCATTTTTCTGCGCTCTTTTAAGTGCTTGCAGGGTCGTTGAGGCACAAAATTTCAGGACTTTTACTCGTCCCTTGAGCGTTCTCGGGACTTCTCATTGAGGGTTTGGTAGGGTGAGAATATCCCCGAAACCGACGGGGATACTCAACCACTTTCTCCTTGGGCCAGCGCAGATTCGACGGAAATTTCTCACCCCCATTTAGAACCTGCATCGGCGCAATGGACATGACCGATAAGGAATGTTTATGTCCGCTCTTCCGAACTCTAAGTCTTCTTTCCTCCGTGCGGCGCAGGGATGCGGCGCATTGGCGCTGGCCGGCGCGATGGTTCTGCCAATGTCTCCAGCGCTTGCCCAGAACGCTACTGCAGATACGACTGCAACTGCAGCGGCTAGTTCTCAGTCGGGTGATCGCGTCCGTGAGAACCCTGTTGCCACTTCTGATGAGTTCACTCCCCACTTGGGCTACCACTCGTTGAAGAACACTGATGAGGACCAGGTTCTGGAATTCTCGGGTTGGGGTTTCGGCGGCGAGATTAACTCCCCGAAGGGTGTTCAGGTTGTTGTGCGAGAGGTGGGTTTGAACGCCCCGGTTCTGGTGGTTAGCGACATCATTGAATATAACCACAAGGAGCTGGCTTTCGCTTACCAGGACGGCTACATCCACGGTACGGTGAAGATTCCGGCGAACACCCTGGATAAGTCAAAGGATTATGTTATCGAGGTGTGGGGTAACAACGGCTACGAGGGCGACGAGTTTATTACCCCCGTCGTGGGTCAGGCGCCCGAGAGTCGCGGTACCCTGCTGGCTACCCAGGAGCTGGACTTCGATGGCTCTGACGGCACGACGGCTGCGGATATTCCGGGTAAGACCCCGCAGAAAGCTACGTTCAAGTTTTCGTACGACAACAAGGAACAGCTGCTGTACACCTCCGAGGGCGGCACCATCCACGTGAAGGGTTGGGGCTACACCAAGGAGTGGCGTGAGAAGCATGGCAAGGTAGTGGTTTACATTGTTGCTTCTCAGGGTGTTCCTGACGGCGCTGATGTTCTGCCCGCCAATGATGTTCTACTCCGTTTTGAGGAGGGCAAGGACTTCACCATTGCTGAAAACGGCGTCTTGGACGCTCAGCTGACGGTCAAGCCCGATGCGTTGCAGAGCTACTACAAGCCTCGCGCTCCTTTCCTCGGCATTCCGCGTTACGAGAAGCGTTACGAGGTGAGTTACGAGATTGGTATGTTTACCGAGATGCAGGGTGAGCCCCAGCTGACTGTGGAGGACCTGCAGGCTGGTAAGAACGTGCTGTATCGTACTGTGCTGGACACTCAGGCGTTCCGCTCCAGCGCGTTTGCCCCCAAGGTGGAGTACAAGGCTCTGGGTGACACCGCCGCTGATCAGAGCATTTACTTTTTGGGTACCGGCTTCTACGGTAAGTTTGCCTCCTCCGGGGGTGTTCAGTATGTGATTCGTGAGAAGGGTTCGAACACCCCGGTTCTGGCGACGAGTGACATCTTTTGGTATAACCGCTATCACCATTTTTCTGAGTTCGAGAACGGCGAGGTACGCGGCGTCGTGAAGGTGCCGGCGAGTACTCTGGACCCGGCGAAGAAGTACGTCGTGGAGGTTTGGAGTAACGACGGCTATAAGAACGGTGAGTTTGCCGGCCCTGTGGTGGGCAAGGCGCCCGAGGGCCGCAGTACCCTACTGGCTTCTCAAGACCTGAACTTCAAGGGATCTGACGCTACTGAGGGTAAGCAGCCCAGTCTGACCGATGAGCAGCGCAAGGAGCGCGCTACCCGCGGCGAGCTGACAGCGGCGTTGTACGCTCAGGCTGGTAGTCCCAAGGTGGACCTCCCCGAGACCTCTCCCTGGCCGGATGTGAAGACCACCGACCCGAACTATGCCGCCTACATTTGGGCTCGCCAGAAGGGCATTACCTTCGGCTGGGCTGATGGCAAGTTCCATGCGGATGCCGGAATTTCGAACGCTACCGTCGCGGCTTTCACCTACCGCGCGGCTGGGTCCCCCACCGTGCAGTACTGGTCCCCGTACACCGATGTGGCCCCGGGTTCTGCGTTCTTCCGTGAGATTGCGTGGGCTGGGCAGAACAAGGTTGCACTGAGTACCAGCGGCACGTTCAACCCCAAGCACATGGTGACTCGCGGTGAGCTGGAGGTTCTGATGATGGCTTTCTAGGCTCGCTCAGCGTAGCCGCCTGAATGACCCCGTGCTCCCGAATGGTTTTCTGTTCGGGAGCACGGGGTTCAGCTTTTATCAGCTAACTGCTGTGTGAGATTTCCAAGAACCTTCAAGTATCCCTTGAGTGTTTCCTGACAATCGTTCAACGCTTTGATAGGGTGAGAATATCCCCGAAACCGACGGGGATACTCAACCACTTTCTCCTTGGGCCAGCGCAGATTCGACGGTAGATTCCCGGCCTGCCGGTGAGCCCGCGCGGCCCCGGAGAAATGACCATAAGGATGTCTCATGTCCTCGCTTCCGAACTCTAAGTCTTCATTCTTCCACGCGGCTCGGAACTGCAGCGCGCTCGTACTGGCGAGCGCAATGGTCCTGCCGATGACCCCGGTGCTGGCTCAGGACGCAGCGCCCACCGCAAACGCGCCCGTTGCTAACGCACCGGCTGCCAATACCCCCGCCCCTGCAACTCAGGATGTCGCGGATGAGCCGTCTTTCACCGTTGTCTATGAGGATTACTACTACCAGGACGGCCGTGACGTCTTCAAGCAAGAGGGCGACGGCCTGTACACCGGTGAGGACAGTAAAATTACGGTTCTGGGCACCGGCTTCACCAAGGAGTGGCGCAAGCAGCACGGCAAGGTAGTCATCTATATCGCCCCCGAGGAGAACGTCCCCTATAACGCCCTGCAGATTACCGATACTCTTCTGCGGTTCGAGGAGGGCAAGGACTTCACCATTGACGATGACGGCACCTTTGTCGCCCCGCTGAAGGTTGAGGCTAATACTTTGCCGAGTTACTACACCCTCACGGAGTATTTTCCGGATATGACCCTGGACAAGGTGCGTTACGAGGTTGGCATCCTTGCCGAGCCCGAGGGCCAGCCGCAGTCAACCGTTCAGGATATTTGGGCTCGCAAGAACGTTGTGACGCATCACGGTCTGAGCACCAATGATTATCACTCCGATACCTTCGCACCTAAGTTGAAATACGATGCCCTGAAGGACACCACGAAGGATCAGGAACTGCTGATTCAGGGGCAGGGCTTCGTGGGGAATAACATCCCCGGCGCCGAGGGCATGATGTACGTCATCCGCGAGAAGGGTACGGGTTCCCCCGTCCTGGTTATGAGCGAGATGAAGCATTACATCCACGATGATGAGTACGAGAGGAGCCTGGAGGGAGGCTTCGCATTCGTCAACCTCAAGATTCCCGCAAACACACTGGATCCGTCCAAGCAGTACGTCATTGAGGCGTGGAGCGACTACGGCTATGTCAGCCAGACGGATAAGACCCTCATCACCCCGATTGTAGGTTTGGCCCCGGAGCACCGCGGCGTTCTTTTGGCGCACCAAGACTTGAAATTTGAGGGCGTCCCGCGTTTCACGAACGCATACGTTCCCGTAGAGGAACGCATGTACTTTTCTACGTCGCTGAACGACGAGGAACAGAAGCAGCCTGCCACCCGCGGTGAGCTGGTTTCCACCCTTTATGAGATGAAGGGCAGCCCCAAGGTGGACCTTCCTGAAGTCTCCCCGTGGCCGGATGTGAAGACGGACGACCCAAACTACGCCGCCTACATTTGGGCTCGCGAGAAGGGCGTTACCTTCGGCGGACCCGACGGCAAGTTCCACGCGGAGGAGGGGCTCACGAATGCAACCGTTGCCGCGATGGTCTACCGTGCGTCCGGTTCACCGGAAGTCTCGGGTGTTTCGTCCTTCCCGGATGTTACGCCGGATTCCGCGTTCTACCGTGAGATTCTGTGGGCTACCCAGCAGAATGTTATTACTCCCGAGACCGGCATGTTTGAACCGAACCATGCTGTGACCCGCATTGAGTTGGCCTGGATGTTGTTCTATTACCGGCATCGTGTGCTGAACCCTATCACTACCGGCCTGTATCGCATTGCTAACTAAGTAGGCCAGGTAACTAAGTAGGCCGGGCCGAATCTAGCCCGGGTACCCCGTCACAACGGACGGGGTACCCGGGCTCTTGCGCAATGACTTTTGCACAATAACTCTTGCGCGCTGAGGGAATCCGCGCGGATTCTTCTAGAGTTCTCGCGCTAGAGTTCCCACGCGGGGGCTGCGGCGGTGCTTGCCGAGTGCGCATCCTGACCGGTTGCCACGCCGGTAGGAACCGTGAAATCCCACGGGTCGGTGTTGAGCGCGGACAGCTTCGTCTCGATGGCGTAGCCGCGCTCGGCGAGCAGCTTGCGCAGGCGGTCGGCCGCCGAACGCAACCACAGCGATTCACTAGCCGGGTGGGAGCAATCAATTAGCGCGATGTTGCTACCGTCGACGCATGCGGTTTCGCGGAACTCGCTGGCCGGGTGGTGGCGCAGGTCGGCGGTAATGTACACCTGCGCGTCGGTGGCGCGCACCGCGTCGAAGAGGGAGTCACCGGCACCACCGCAGAGGGCGACGCGGCGAATCGGCTGGTCGGCACGGCCCGCGATGCGCAACCCGCCGGCGGTGGGAGGCAGGGCCGCCGCGAGGCGCTCGGCAAGCTCCTTCAGGGTCAGTTCTTCGGGCAGGGTGCCGATGCGGCCGGTACCCACCGCGTGTTCCTGCCCGTCGAGCACCTGGGTCTGTGCCTCGGTGAGCGGTTCGCGGTCGATGAGGCCGATGGCGTCACAGAGCGCCTCGTTCACGCCCTCGACGGCGGCATCGGCATTAGTGTGGGCGCCGAGCAGGCCGCATCCGCCTTCGATGAGGGTGTGCAGTACATTGCCCTTGTAGGTGCTGTCGGGAATGAACTGGGCTCCGCGCAGCAGTAGCGGGTGGTGGGTGATGAGCAACTGGGCCCCTTCGGCGATGGCTTCCTCGGCGGTGGCGGCGAGCGCGTCCACGGCGAAGAGCACGGTGTGCACGGGGGCGGCGGCGCGACCCGCGACGAGACCGGAGGCGTCCCAGCCGGCGGCGAGCTGCGGCGGGAAGAGCGTATGGAAGGCGTCGACGACGTCTGCGAGGGTGGGGGTTGCGAGTTCTTCAGTCATACCTCTATTGTGGCAGGTGGCGCGGCGGGGCAGGTGGCGGTTTACGCCAAAGCCTGCAGTAGCGCAGGAATATTATGCGGCTCGGCGGTGTTCTTCAGATAGTGTGGTTTTATAGTTCAAGGAGAGATTATGGCTGAAATTGTTCTTGCCGGTGGATGCTTCTGGTGCCTGGACGCCGTCTATCGCCAGTTCCGCGGCGTTGAGTCCAGCGTGTGCGGCTACGCTGGCGGCGACATGCCCGATCCCGATTACCGTTCGGTGTGCTCTGGAACGACCGGGCACCACGAGGCTGTGAAGATTACCTTCGATCCGCAGGTAATCAGCTACGACACCGTCCTGGATATTTTCTTCATCAGCCACGACCCGACCAGCTGGGACCGTCAGGGGGCTGACACGGGTTCGCAGTACCGTTCGGTGATTTTCTACGAGGACGAGCAGCAGCGCGAGCTGGCGGAGCGAGCTAAGGAGCGCGCCCAGCAGCTCTTTGACGCCCCCATCGTCACCGAGATTAAGCCGCTCGATATCTTCTACGAGGCCGAACCTGTTCACCAGAACTACTATGCACTCAATCCGGCGCAGGGGTATTGCACGTTTGTGGTGAGCCCCAAGGTGGCCAAGGCTCGCCGCGCTTTCTCGCAGCTGCTCCGTTAGAACGGTTTTGTGACGGACGATGAGTGGGATGAACGGGTAGCCCGGGTATGATGATTACAGTAGCTCACTCAGCTCTGATGAATTCTACCGAGAGGCTATGATGAACAGCCCTTTCCCTGTTTCTTCCATTGTGACCCGTCGCGCCGCCCTGCTGGCCGCCGGTGCTGGTGCCGCCGTGACGCTGAGCGCCTGTGCCCAGTCCGTGCATCCGCTGTCGAAGTCTTCCGAGTCGGCTTCCGAATCCGCCTCGGCAAGTGAGTCTGCGTCTTCCAGTGCTTCGGCCTCCGCTTCTTCTAGCGCCTCGGCCTCTTCCAGCGCTTCTGCGTCTTCGAACAAGTCCTACAAGGGCCCCCTGAAGTTCGATAACTACGAGAAAAACGGCACCTACGTTCCGGCCACCGAAACCGAAAAGGCCAAGAACGTGCCGAAGCCCCTCCCCCCGGAGCACATGAATGATCGGAGCCCCGAGGGAATCTACGAGTTTACGGGCTTCTGGCTGGCTGCTATCAACTACCTGATGCTCACCGGCGATTCTGAGCCGCTCAAGAAGGCTGATCCCGCCGATGTGTACGTTAAGCAGTTTGATGAGTACGTTCGACTATACCAGGACTACGATGGTTGGGCTTACGGTGCCGATACCCTGATGGAGATGAGCCTTTTGGCAGATCTTCCCCGTCAGAGCACCAAGAACCCCAACCAGTACACGTGGAGTGCGAACCTCACCTTCAACCAGGATTTGAAGGCTCACGTAGACGGTTCTGCTCCCCACAAGATTGCCAAGAGCGAGGGCGGCCGCACGTATGTTGGTGTGGAGTATAAGAATGGTGTCTGGGTGATGCTCACCGGTCACGAGGCTGAGGCTTCCGCATCGGCTTCTTCGGCATCGGCATAACTTCCTCTCTCCCCTCCCCCGTACGCACTATTGTGGTTGTGTGCGGGGGACTTTGTGTTTTCGGGATTTCGTGTTTAAGCGCCTGTCCGGCGGCGTATTTCATACATGACGCGCGATGACGGGGCCTTCAGCAAGGACAGGTATGATAGGAGCGGTGGCTCACTCAACTTCCGATAATCTACAAACTTCGAAAGGCTACGATGACCGGCCCTTCTTCCGCCCCCGTTACCCGACGCACCGCGCTATTTATCACCGGCGCTACGGCTACCGTCGCGCTGAGCGCCTGCGCTCCGAAGGTACGCCCCCTAGCTGATTCCTCTGCCTCGGGCTCGTCTTCTTCGTCTCCTTCGGCGGCTTCCTCGTCTAGTGCGTCTGCTTCTTCGAAGGCATCCGCTTCGGCTTCTTCGGGTAAGTCCTACAAGGGTCCCCTGAAGTTCGATAACTACGAGAAGAACGGCACCTACGTTCCGGCCACCGAAACCGAAAAGGCCAAGAACGTGCCGAAGCCCCTCCCCCCGAGCAACATGCACGACCCGTCGGTCGATGGTATCTACTCTTTCCTCGGCTACTGGATTTCGTCGATTAATTATTTGTTGCTTACCGGCGACTCCGAACCGCTGAGCAAGTCCGATCAGGATTATGTGGAGATTTTCCAGCGTTTCTCCACCATGTACCAGGACAAGTCCGGTTGGATGTACGGTTCTGATGCTCCGATGGGCATCTCGCTTTCCACCGATACTCCTACCCAGAAGTCCTCGGGCTCTAACCCGCGATACCGTTGGAATGGTCGTTTGCTTCTCGATCAGAATCTGAAGATTTATCTGCAGGGTAGGGGCTCCAACACGGCCTTTACCGCGGAGAGCCACGACATCTACATCGATATGACCTACAGGTCTGGCGGCTGGACCGTTATCACCAAAGATACGAGCGACGACGACAGCGGTAGCTCCGGAAGCTCCAGCAGTTCCCCCTCCCCCAGTTCCAAGAGCCCGAAGAGCGGCAGTGGGAAGAGCGGCGGACTCAACGTCTAGTCAGCCTCCCGGATAACTTCATATTGGGTTGAGAACCAGCCTGCGATATTCTGGTTTTAACTGTTCATGCACGTACATTACTCAGAAAGATTCTTATGTCTACTCTGTACACCCGCCGTACCGCGCTAACTGCGTTGGGTATGGGGGCCGCTACCCTGCTGGCCGCTTGCTCTTCTAACTCTTCCGAGTCGTCTTCCTCGCCGAGTGCGACTACCGCACCTTCGAGCGCAAGCACGACTCCTTCCGCCTCCGTCGCTCCCTCTCCGGAGGCGACGACCACCGTTGAGCCCGGCCCCAGCCTGAAGGGCGAGGTCGTTCTGGCCGATTACTCCTCGACCGGTACCTTTGAGGCCGGTACGAAGGAGCACAAGGCTCAGAACGTTCCGGTTCCCCTGGAGCCCGCGAAGCTGCGTGAGAACAGCGTTGAGGGCCTGCACGCGTTCATTGCGTACTGGCAGGCCACCCTGAACTACCTGTTGCTCACCGGCGACGGTGCCCGCTTCACGAACATTGACCACACGGGTGACTACACCACGGTGGCCGAGCTATTCCAGAGCATGTACGCCTCTGATAGCGGCTGGGTGGTTGGTTCGGAACGCCCTCTGGTCTTCTCGCTGACCGCGGATCGCCCCACGAAGGACACTCGCACCGGTTACTACACCTGGGCTACCGAGATGACGATTGATACCGCCGAGGGTGCTGGCGTGTACAGCAAGACCAACGACCGCACCCAGACCCTGGCCGATGTGTTCAAGTACCAGGGTAAGCCGGTGGCCGGCCAGGTTGTGGCTCATTACCAGGACGGCACCTGGCGTATGGTGCGCCGTACTCCCGGTACAGCTTCGCCTTCGCCGGCTGCTTCGGTGAGCCCGAGCGCTTCTGCGGAGGCTACTACCGCTTCTGCTGAGGCCTCGGCGCAGTAGATTCAACAAGCGCAGTAAAGTTTCTACGCCTTATACCGCTGAGAAGCCACATGTGTTTCGAGAAGCCACCATGTTTGTTGCTTTTCGAAACACATGTGGCTTCTCGCTTTTAGTCTTTGAGAGGCTCACGGCGGCACCGCAAATCTAAAGACCTTTGACGAATAAGAGATAAACAAAAAAGCCTTGATTCCGAAGAACCAAGGCTTTTTCCTAGTGGTGACCCCAACCGGATTTGTATGGTGATGAGGGCGCATAATGCCGAGCGCGCGAGGGATTTCATTATGCGTCCGAATGCCACGCCGTAAGAAGTAGCGGGGCATGATGCCGAGCGCGCGAGGAAATCCATCATGCCCCGGAGTGCCGCGACGTAAGGAGCGGCGCCGTGAGAGGCTCACGGCGGCACCGCAAAGCCAGAGAGTTCTAACGAATACAGACATAAACAAAGAAGCTCCCCAGTCTTTCGACTGGAGAGCTTCTTTCCTAGTGGTGACCCCAACCGGATTTGAACCGGTGTTGCCGCCGTGAGAGGGCGGAGTACTAGGCCGCTATACGATGGGGCCGTGAGATTTACATCTCTTTTATCAGGTCTCCCTGACAACACATACTACTATACAGAGGTTCCATGAAACGACCAAATCGAAATCGGGTGAAATGGCACACATTATCCAATGTTGGTTTCTGCCGTCACAACAGATATTGCCGACCGCTTCCCCGACCCGCATCAGCGCCCCAATACAGATGCGCCCCGCACACTCGGTACGGGGCGCATCCGGAAGGACCGATAAGAACCGATCAGATACCGTTACAGGCTAGGACTTACGGCGACGCAGCACCACCAGGGTGGCGCCGGCAATCAGGACGAAAGCGCCCACGGCAGCCAGGCTCAGAACGCTCTGTGCACCGGTCTTAGCCAGCGAACCGCTCTGGGTCGAGGACTTCGTCGCGGAGGCATTTACCTGAGCGTTAGAGCCCTTCGACTGAGAGGAGGACTGAGACGAGGAAGAAGAGTTCGAGGCCGGCTGCGACGAAGAGCTCTTCTTCGCGGGAGTCTTCACGGTGGAACCCATCTGCTCCTGTGCGGCAGGGGCGTTCGAGTCAGCAGTCTTGGACTGAGCGTTATCCTGCTGCTGGGCGGCAGGCGACTCTGCGGGCTGGCTCGGCTTGCTCGAGTCATCCGAGGTGGCGCGGTTATCAGCCTTATCCGCGTCTTCCTGAACATCGTTAACAATCAGCGCACGAGCCGAATCGTAGTCGCGGTTCACAGCAACGTCGGAACCGGCAGTCACGGTGCCGAGCAGGTAGCCCTGGCCGTACTTCAAGGTGTTTGCCGGTACGCGCAGGGTGCCGCTGAAGGAGTACTTACCGGTCTTCTCGTTGTACACGAAGTCGCTGGCCGGAATAACCGTGGAAATCTTCTGGATGTTCTGCAGCTCGCTGTCGGTCAGCTTGTCGTTGCCGGGAAGCCACTCGCCGTCCTTAACCAGGAAGAGGCGAATACCCTCGGCCGGGGGCTTATCAAAATCAGCGCCGGTGACATGGAAGGTGTAGGGGCGAGTGATGTCAATCGTGCCCTCCGCGAAGTTCAGGGTGGGGCCGATAATCACGGGCAGCGCTTCCTTCGGGTAACCCTGGAAGGCCAGCTTGGAAGGAACAATCGTTGCGGGCGAGGTGAATTCGCCGTCGGCAAGCTCGACGCGGAACTTCATGATGGAGTTCGGCTTGAGGACCTCGCGGGTGGAGGGGATGGTCTTACCATCGCGGCCAACCCGAGCCTTGGACATGTAGTTGTCGGTGGTCGAACCGTCGCCGGTCTTCGGGTCAAGAACGTAAGGCACGGAGGCGGTTGCACCCTCAATGTCCTGCTTGTCCACGGCCACGACGGAGCCGTCGTCGGCGAGGGTCAGGTCGTTAGCCTTGCCGCCGTTCATCTCGACCTCGCCAATCACGCGGTCGGTCTTGGCATCGAAGATAGCAATCTTACCGGTGCCGAAATCGGAGACGTACACGAGGTCGCGCTCTTCATCGTTGACCATGGCCAGGGCCTGGGTGCCGAACTTGACGAACTTCTTGAACGCACCGGTCTTCAGGTCGTACACCGAGATGCCGGAGTTAACGCCCTTCACACCCTGAGAGGATACGTAAATTTCATTCTGGGAGTGATCGATGGACACATCGGAGGGGCGAACCTCAACCGAAGAGTCCTCGCCCCGGGTCTGGATGACCTGCTCGGTCTTCAGGGTCTTGGTGTTAATCACGAAGAGCTTGCCGCTGGTACGCTCGGGCACATACAGCTTGTCGCCGTCGATGGCCACGTTCATGCCGATGTAGCGGGTGCCGCCGTCGGGTGCACCCTGCAGCTGAATCTTGGTGACCTCGAAGGTTTTCATGTCGATAGCCGAGACGTAGTAGCGGCCGGTCACGAACACCTTGCCCGATGCGTTATCCACGCGAACCTCGCGGGGGTGCTCAATCCAGTTCGGATCGGCCTGGGACATGCCGTGACTGGTCCAAATCTGCTCCATGGTCTCCTGGTCGAACACGGAGAGGGAGTTGTCGGTCGTGTTGGTGACCCACACGGTACCGTTGGCATCATCGACGGTGATGCCGTACGCAGAAACGTAGCCGAACTGGCCGTTTGCGTCATATTCGAAGGGAAGGACCGCTACTTCTTCAATCTTCATGGTGTCTGCATCGACACGCGCGATGGTGGAGGCCAGGTTGCTACTGCCACCCACGCCAACCATCCAGATCTTGTGGTGCGCCTGCGAGTAGGCCACCTGGTACTGGCCGGGCAGGCCCTGAGTAATCTGGGCGGTGGATGCGGAGACATCTACGACGCGGCTTTCAGTGCTTTCTGCGTCGGAGGAGGAAGCGGACTGGGTCGTGGTCGGTTGCGCGGTGTTCTGCGCTGCGAAGGAGGCAGGAATCATGGACGCGCCGGAAATGGCGAGCGCGAGGGAGCCAGCAACGATACCCTTCAGCGCCTTACCCGAAGGAGGAGTGAGGTTCAATGTGTGTCCTTGTAGAGATGTAACGGAAGTACTCCACTGCCGCGTCGAGGTGCTAACGAGACACCTCGTGAGCGTGCGGTGACACGCTCAACGACAGCGGGAGCAGAAGCGCAAGTAATGCATAAATTTACCTACCCTCTTATCCTCAGTGTTTTCCCAGGAAAATACAAGCTATGTCGAGGGTGTGTTCAATGTTTTTGTGCTTATCCCGTGAATTTACCTTGAGCATCACGTGAACGTTGAACCATTAGGGGGAGATTTACCTTCCCCGGGAGGCAAAAACCCTGGTCAGTCTGATATTCATTAGCTCTTATATTTACACATCAATGTAAAAATTTGCTTCACCCGGTACATTATTCCGATGCACTATTCTTCCCTCAACGACATCGATTTTCCGTTCGTGCGAACGCACCCAATAGCACGCAAAAGGCGGGCCCCTCCCCCGCCGCAATCTCGACGATTGCG
>FLSE01002837.1_pt1 | contig 12446 bp, 9 predicted proteins | sample 1550461 | NCBI WGS metagenome assembly FLSE01 (sample SAMEA4031758, study PRJEB14383) | metagenome | biome: human; feature: oral; material: saliva | place: Philippines | collected 2014 | reverse complement strand
ATAATAGGGTTACAACGTAGATTCTTTTTAGATAAGGAGAAAATTAAGAATAGTGATAAAATCTATTTTTATTTGTATGAAGGAGAGTTCTTGCTACCTGATGCGTGTTTTGGATTAATGGCAGACAAGGAACCATCAAAAGCTTATTTCTATGCAGATATTGTTAGATTCTCTATCTCTTACTTTTTTCTTTTATTTGCATTCTCGACTATACTATTTGAATGGATTGAGAAAAAATATCTTGATAAGAAATTATCTATAAACCAATGGATTGGTAAACTTTTACTCTTCTGGTTTATCCTTTTCATTGTATATTAAAATGTTTTCAAAGAGTATATGGACTGTTTAGAAGAAGAGAAGCAAGCAAGAGCTTAATGACAGAGTGGAAGATATATAATATAATAAATAAAGAATATACGATTATGTTTTTGCTATTATTTGCGCTTACAATAGGTCTTATTACATATAAAGCGAGTAAGACAATTTTGGTTTCTAAGGTTGGTTTATTCATATCTGAGTAAAGATGGGAGGTAACAAAGGAAATTGGGGGAGATACGGATTACAAGCATTTGTTGTAATCTGTATTGGTAAAACTCTTGCCGAAGTCCTTTTAAGCCATCGCTGACTATGCCTAAAACATTATATCCATGCAACTCAAGATATAAAACACCTTCTCTGTAATCTGCAATTGTTTCCTTCTTGTCAATGAATTTATACCATAGCACACGATCAGATATGTAATCTTTCATTATAACAACACCAAATCTTCTGCCCCAGTAAGTAGCATCCATTAAGACTACAACATTACTAGAAACCAGGTTGGGAAGGTTTTCCTTATAGTCTGATGACAGATAGCGGTGAATTGTACGAGTTGATACGCCAAATTCTCTGGCAATGTCGGATACTGTCAGATTCCCTAAGGAATATGCAGAATTAACATCTTCCTTTTTCAAGCGACAGCGTCCTATAAAATACAGTCTTTGTAAAACCAATGCTGATAAACATTCTCCTTATCCTTTTTAATAGTGCGATGAGAGTCGCAATGAAAGCAGTTTTTGTCATCGAAAAGTTTTTTGCCCCCAAACTATAGTAAATAAAGGGATTATAAGAGATTTAGGTCTCTTTTTGTCATATAAGCCGATTTTATAGAAAATCTTTGGTAGAATCAACTTTTGGGTGTAAATTTGGGTGCAGAAATCAGAATACCCAAAAGTATGAACATCAAGCGGAATATTATCTTCACGTTGGAAAGCAGGAAAAAGGATGGAGTTCTCATTGTTGAGAATGTACCTATCCGTATGCGTGTTAATTTTGCTTCCAAACGAATTGAATTCACAATAGGTTATCGTATTGATGCTGAGAAATGGGATACTGATAAGCAGCGAGTAAGAAACGGTTGCACAAATAAACTGAAACAATCAGCTTCTGAGATCAATGCTTCACTCTTGGGCTATTATACAGAAGTACAGGAAATCTTCAAGAAGTTTGAAGTAGAAGAAATAATGCCAACCCCTGAACAAATAAAAGAAGCATTTAATGCGCTGCACAACCCTATAGAAGAAGTAACTCCAAGAAAATCAACATCTAATGCTTTCTACAAGGTATTTGATGAGTTTGTGAGAGATTGTGGACGACAGAATGATTGGACTGATTCTACTTATGAGAAGTTTGCCGCTGTGAAAAATCATTTGATGAACTTTCGTGATGGACTTACATTTGATTTCTTTGATGAGAAAGGTCTAAATGATTATGTTACCTATCTTCGTGATGTAAAGGAAATGCGCAATTCTACTATTGGCAAGCAACTAAGTTTCTTGAAGTGGTTTTTACGCTGGGCTTTCAAGAAAGGTCTGCATCAGAACAATGCTTACGATAGTTATAAACCTAAACTCAAAAGCACACAGAAGAAAATAATCTTTCTCACATGGGAGGAACTGAACAAACTCCGAGAGTTCGAAATACCAGCTGCCAAGCAAGCTTTGGACAGGGTGCGTGATGTATTTCTTTTTCAATGCTTCACAGGCTTGCGCTACTCTGATGTATTCAATCTTCGCCGAAGTGATATAAAGGGCGACTACATTGAGGTTACAACGGTTAAGACTTCTGATAGCCTGATTATCGAATTGAACAAGCATAGTAAAGCAATTCTTGATAAATACAAGGATGTGTCATTTGAAGATGACAAGGTTTTGCCTGTCATTACTAACCAGAAAATGAACGATTATCTTAAAGAATTAGCTGAACTCGCAGGCATTGACGAACCTGTACGTCAAACTTATTATAGAGGTAATGAACGCATTGACGAAGTTACACCTAAATATGCCTTACTTGGAACACACGCTGGTCGTAGAACGTTCATTTGTAATGCGCTTGCATTGGGTATTCCACCGCAGGTAGTTATGAAATGGACTGGACATAGTGATTACAAGGCTATGAAACCTTACATAGATATTGCGGACGACATTAAGGCAAATGCCATGAGTAAATTCAATCAATTATAATACCGAAACAATATGAGCCAAGAAATAAATAAAGCAGAGAAACAAGATTTATCACTCGTTGTACGAGCCATCGGTACAGACCTTGAGCATACGCAAGTACGCATGATAGCCTCTGCAAATGCAGATATGCTTTTCCACTATTGGAAAGTAGGGAATTTTATTCTCTACCTCCAAAAGAAAGAAGGTTGGGGAAGCAAAGTCATAGATAATCTTTCCAAGGCGATACGTTCTAAATACCCTGATAAGAAAGGCTATTCCACTCGTAATCTTATCTATATGTGTCAATTCGCCAAAGCCTATCCTATGGAGATTCTATTAGAAATGGGTAAGGTTGAAAAACAGCTTAATAGTACTTCGGTTGATAATGTATTACAACTTACAAACGAGCTCAATCAATTTACGCAAGAACCTCTTGCGCAAATTCAAGCTATAGGTAATCAAGGAGATATAATTACGCAAGAAGCTCTTGCGCAATTAGGAGAGATATCTGAAGCACTGTCTGTCATTTACCAACACGATATAAATCAGATAGAAGAAATTTTTAAGCAGGCTGCCGTAGTTCGCACTAACTGGGCGAGCCATGTTATATTGCTTAATAGCAAGCTGCCTTTGGGTGAACGTTATTGGTATATCACGCAGGCGGTTGCCAATGGTTGGAGTAGTAATGTTCTGCAAATGCAGATTGAAACCAATCTTTTCGCTCGGCAGATTACTACAAAGAAAGTGAGCAACTTCTCTGCACGATTACCCAAACCGCAAAGCGACCTTGCCAATTATCTGATGAAAGACCCATATATCTTTGATATGATGGGACAGACAGATAAAATGGCAGAACGAGACATTGAACGGCAATTGGTTTCTCATATCACCAAATATCTTCTGGAAATGGGCAGTGGCTTTGCATTTGTGGCACAGCAGAAGCATTTTGAAGTGGGCGATTCTGATTTCTATGCCGACCTCATACTCTATAACATCCAACTACATGCATACGTTGTTATCGAACTTAAAGCCACACCTTTCAAGCCCGAATATATGGGACAACTGAACTTTTATATCAATGTAGTAGATGATACCCTACGTGGCGAGCACGACAATAAGACCATCGGTTTGCTCCTCTGCAATGGTGGAGACAAGGTGGTAGCGCAATATGCCCTCTCTAGCTATGACCAGCCAATCGGTGTGAGCGATTATCAACTCTCAAAGGCTATTCCTGATAATTTGAAATCAGTTCTGCCTACGGTGGAGGAAGTTGAAGAAGAACTTAATAAATTCGTGGATCAAGAGTAGCTTTGTAATGTCTGATAAGATCAATAAATAAAGAATTAAAACAATAAATCATATAAGATGTCAAAACTCAACATAGACCAAAAGACCATTAAGGGACTTTTTGCAGATAAGAAAACCGATTTTCTTATTCCTGATTATCAGCGTCCATACGCTTGGGGTGAAACAGAGTGTCAAACTCTTTGGGATTGCACTTTTGTTTGACAACGTACAATCTTTTAACAAGAAATATTAACAAAAATAGCAATATGGTTTTAAATTATCGAAGCATCACTCACGATGCGGTAATCAACCTCTTTAGAAACAAAGAGATTAAGTTTGACGTCATAATAGAAGATGTTAAATAATAATGAATTACGAAAAGTACTTAAACTTTTGCTTTCTATCACTACTTTTTGGGAACAGAAAGAAGTGAATGTAATTTCTATTTCTGAAATCTAGCATCCTATTGTCTGAGAAAAGGCGGTGACTATATAGTCTAATTATGTAAGTATTTTTTATAAAAATTTCAGCAAAATGAGATTAAAGAAAAAAAAATATCAAAATAAGCCAGTACCAGTGCATCATATCATTCAACAAGTATTGAATGCTAAAATGAAGGGAAAAGAGGTTGCTCGTGTAGCTGCAAACCTGAAAAATAGTATGTATGGAAATGAACTGAGCCAGGCATTTGACAAACTCTTCAGAGCGTCAAACAAATACCAAAATTTACTATGGGGAAACCTATTCCCGCAAACTGTGGGTGAACTAGGAGAAGGTAACTCTTATTTTTTTAGATCAGAATCAGTATTCGCTGATATCAACTGGATATATGTGCAAGTAAAAAAATATAAGAAGGATATTTCTGATTTTGTAGTTTGTAGAGACAAGGTCGAAAAATACATTTTACTAGGCTACTATGATGAGGCACATGCGGCTTTGGATAAGCTGAAGTCAAAACTAGGTATGAGCGTCTGGTACTACGAAATGAAGCTGCTTATCTATAGCTACGCTGGGCAGGAAGAAAAAGCAATAGAGATGCTCAGTGACATCAATAGGGAGAAAAAAGATGCGAAACATGGGTTTGTTCCCTTTTTACTCTCATATCTCTTCAAAAGATGCTCTTTGTCATATTCTGCCTATGCTTACGATACGGAATTAGAGAATAGATTCAAAATGAATCGTAATGACTTCCAAAGGGATCGATATGTTTATTATCTTTTTCGACTTAATCAATATAGGATGAAGGATAGTGAAGACCTTTCTCCTGTTCTCGTAATGGAAGCGACTAATTCATTGATTGATAGATATCTATCATTGGTAAACATCCTTAGATCATCATTTACAAATACTGATGATATGGTTGTTAGAAGTGATTTCGCGGGTTTTGCGGTAAAACTATATAGGAAAGTGCCTGATAAGATGCTGGCACCCTTGGTTGCATATTCAAACAAAGGAGTTTTGAAGGATGCGTATTATGAAAGTGCTTTCATCGAAATATTAGATAGTTACTATTGTGGAGACTATGAGACGTGCATTCACCGTTGCAAAAAGTATATTCTCTCTAATCCGTCAAACTTGGATGTCCTTAAGATATATTGTAGATCATTGCTTGCTACTAATGCTGGGTATTCTGCAGTAGTGGGAAACCAGGTTTCAATTGCGAACAAGATTACATTTCACATTTATAAATTGATGACAGATACCGAGAATCTTGAACCGCTCCGACATCTTTATCAAATAAACAAGAATATCTATGGGTTATCATTGGCAACATCTCTAGATTATTATCTTTCTGCTGTTAATAATGAAAAAAGGCATGAAGGCCAGAAGTTTTTGTCTGCATATACCTTTGATCCGATGTTCTGCGATATTTATACTGACATTGAAAAAAAGAATGCATATATAAACGATGGACAATGCATATTGGGTTCTTTTTTGGTGCTTCAATATCAGTTGGATAGAAACAAAAAGGATGTAAGTACATGCACATCAGTAGTCAAGTATATCAGAGATATTGATGCGGCCGAGATATCGTACCATAATGGAGATTTTGAGATGTCATTGGATCTATGGAATGACATTCTTAAAGATAACGATGGAAAATTGCCTATAGTGCAAAATGCAATAGACTATATCTATCGATGTTATGTCCAGCTAGAAGAAAAGCAAAAGGCAATCTCCTTTTATGTGGACAAGTTTTTGCAAGGAAAAGCTTATGTATCTTTGATTGACACGTCTGCTCTTGAAAATCAGCTTTATAAAGACAAATATAGAAATGGGGTTAAGAATGGCCTTGATCTACAACTATTTGTTTTTCTCAATGCCAAAGAAGATGAGCGAAAGAGTGCCGTTCTTGAAAGGTTTTGTGCTTATAAAGATGCAGAAAAAGCTTCTGACCTTATTGCGGAACTCGAAATTGAATCGGATAAACAAAAAGTAGAGTTATATTTATATCTATTGGCTTCAGAGGACATCTTGCGGCATACACTCTACATAACAAGTACAAGCGCAATGCTTGACGAACAGCAAAAGATAGCTCTATATCTTACATCGCTCAAGAACTCAGAACATTATGAGACTTATTGCTCATTGCATCAGGAAGTTCTTGACTCAATGATAGTTTATCAGAATATCAAAAAGGTTGACGAAAGTAAGATTTTTGTCAACCAGAGTGCTTTGATGAAATATGAGTATAAAGAGTATGAAGAGTTATATCATCAATTCAAGCAGCAAATGAAACTATCTGCTTCAACTAATTATTTTATTGTCAATACAATAGATGTCAATAATGGGCATTCGAACGATGCAACCATTATTGAAGCTCCTGTTAGGTTTACTAGTAAAACTTTTATAGACTCTGCATGCCAATTGTTTACAGTAATTCGTGACAAATTCCTTACGAGCAAGTTCGGATTAAAGACTTATCTCAGCACAAGAATCCGTCATGGCGTACTTGAAGGTGTATTGCGTTCTGGATTTGATAGTTTGCACTTGTTGTTGTCAATGCAGAATAACCGATATGTTCCAATTCAACATTGGCAGTCACAGTATGCACTCAATTCAAAAGAGCAGACAGATCTTATGAAAATATTGGAGCACTTTTCAATGGGAGTGAATCATACAATTGATCAATTCAAAGAAAATGCTCTGCAGATCAAAGTTTCAGAAGAGGATAAGGGCTTGTTTGATTACACTATGACCTCTGATGAGATGTGTTATGCAACAGTATCAGCAGATTCTAAGGCAAAAGACTTTGACGAGTTTTGTTATTATCTGATGGAATACCTATTAATGAAAACCAATCAGTGTTTAATAAACGTTCGTCGTGAATTAACTTGTAACGCAAAAACAAATTTGACTAATCTGGTCGAAAATTTGGATAAAGAAATACAGCAATTTGCAAGTAAACATTATTATAATGACTTAAATGCAGCTGTTAATGGTGCCAGAACAGAAGTAAATCTGAAAGTCGCCCAAATTGAAAAGTGGTTTTATCTACAGGATGCCAAATTTGACGACTTCTATCTTATTCAGCAAATGCGTGTCGTTTTGGAAATTACATCAAAGATGTATCCTAATATTGAACCAATCGTTAAGTTTGGGGGCTTAGACAATGATGTAATAATACAATCGGCATACTTTACTCATATTTCAGATTTGTTGACTATTTTTTTTGATAATATGTTCTCATACAGTAAATCTGGAAATACGAGTATCTTTTATTTGAGCTTAGATCGTGAAGAAGATATTATTACCATTCACCTTGAGAATGAAATAGATGAACCAGAGGACGTGTTGAACGCTAAATTCAAGGATATGCTACAGTCCTATTCTAGACTTCAGCAGGAAGGTCATAGTGGATTGGTAAAGGTCAAGAAAATCATCAAATATGATCTAGGATGCGAACAAAATGAACTCTCTATCAAAGCTGATAATGGAAAATGCATTGTTGACGTGACTATAAACATACAAAATATATGCAAATAAAAAAAATACTGTTGGTAGAAGACCTACCCGAGAAAGCAGAAGAGATTAAGAATGTAATTGCATCGGCTTTTTCTGACGTGAAAGTAGAAGAACGCAGTTCTTACCATTCTGCAATAGAGGAAATATATAGAAAATATTCAGAGTACTTTTTGATTCTACTTGATATATCAATGTCAACGTATGATGTAAATGTAGAAGAAAATGGTGGTATGCCAGAGTCTCTTGCTGGTAAGCGAATACTTGAAGGAATGTATCTGAGAGATATACCTATTAAGGTAAAGATAGTAACTATGTATGAGAGTTTTGACGGTAAAAGCATATCAGCTCTTGATCATGATCTTCGTGAAGATAACCCCGATTGCTATGATGGATATATATTCTTTTCTTTTAAGAAAAGCGATTGGAAACAACAATTAGTAGATTACATAAAATCAAAAATATGATTAAGATATTGATATTGGATGATTCGTCCATAAAAATTGAAGCCATTAAAAAGGTGCTATTCGAGGGGTGTGGTCTCTCAGAAGAGTATGTAGATGTTGCAGAAAGCGTCTCATCTGGAAGAAAAGCTGTAGCCAATGATTACTATGATATTGTGCTACTAGATTTAGTACTCCCTTTATTTGATTATGATGAAGCCGTTGAAGACGGAGGTTTGAACTTTATAAGAGAAATCTCGGCTGCTGGTGAGACAGTTAAAATGCCGACACAGATAATTGGTCTCACAGAAAAGGAAGATGCTTACGAAAAAGAAAAAGTAGAATTTGAAAGTTTGCTTTTTAATGTTATAGTATGCCGTCAGAAAGATAGTATGTGGGTGCAACAACTTAAGCAGATAGTTCATTACGCAATAAGAAGCAAAAGTGCTATTTTAAAGAGTCTACAGCAAAGGAGAAACTTTGATATTGCTGTTGTTTGTGCTTTACCAGAAGAATTCAAACAGCTTATTGCAGCCTTTGGTGGTGAGAATAAATGGAATAATCAGTCCATTGAGGAGGACGTACCTTTCCGCTTCAAGTCAATTGTCGTCACTACAGCTAGTGGAGCAGAAGTGAAGGTTGTTGCAGCTATGGCTGGAAGACCTGGAGTTATTCCCACTTCGGTACTTACAACTTTAATGTACACACTGTTTCATGTGAAGACGGTCTTTATGACTGGCTTCTCTGCTGGTTTTCCGTCAAAGGACTTACAGCTAGGCGATATTCTGGTGGCTTCCGCAATTGAAGACTATGCTTCTGGAAAACTGAAAGACATTGATGGGTCAGTTAAACTCTTAAAAGAGATCCATCAGATTGAAGCTCCATCTAATCTCACACTTGCAATGCAAGAACTAATAGAGGAGGAAGAAGTACAAGCATTTTTAATGTCGAAAATCAAAAAAAATAATTTATTGGTAAAAGAACGTGACAATTATCAGATCTCCATGGCAGCCACATGCTGTGGCCCTTATGTAGTTACCTCAGAAGAAGTGGTCAAGGAACTTAGTAATTCGGACCGTAAGCTTGAGGGGCTTGACATGGAGGGATTCGGATTATATTTTACCTCTAAACTCTTGAGCTCACAAAATTCAAAAGGTGCGATGTGGATAAAAGGTGTTGGTGATTTTGCTAATCCTGATAAGGCCGACGGATATCATAAGACATGTTCATATAGTAGTGCTGCATTACTGTACAAATTCATAAAAGAAAAGATGTAACATGTAACAATACAATTACTATCTATTAATGCACCATGTAAACTCATAGTTGAAATTAAAAAAATAACACTAAGCAAGATGTTCTGGCCAATTACCAAGTTAAAACCAAGTTTGAAGAACAAGATAAGTTTAAACGAGAATCTTGAACAACGAAGGAGAGACTCTGAGTTGTCTGGGCTACTATCATGTCAGATCGAACTGCCAGGAGAAAGTATTTAAGCGAGCTGATTGGGGGGGGTAGTAAAACTTACAAATCCCAACAAGCCTACAAGCAGCAACCAAAAATACAAATTGGTTAATAACTTGGTAGATTAAAGAACTAAATATGGAAAATCTTGGCAACAAAGCACTCTTAGATGCGCACAAGACCGCCTTTCTCTGTTCGCGCCAAGTGAGCAGCAGGGCGGTGCTGCGTTGTTATGACTGGGCGACGGACATCTGTAAAGAAGGCGTGGTGGTGAGCGGCTTCCATTCAAAGATAGAACGCGACGTGCTCCACTTCCTGCTGCGTGGTCAAAAGCCCATCATCATTGTGCTTGCCCGAAAGATGTATGTCACGCTTCCCACCGAGTGGCAGGAGGTTATGGACGCAGGTCGCCTACTCATCATCAGTACAGCCCCTAACGCAGTAAGAGTAAGCAAGGCTGCAGCCGATGCTCGTAACCGCTACATTGCAGAATATTCTGACGAAATAGTATTTGGTTCTATTCAACCAAACAGTTCGTTAGATCAAGTGTATAAGGATTATATTGAAAAGGCAAATATATTGCTTGAAAAATTAGAATAAATATACTTATGGCTCAAAATGTTAATAGATAAAGCTACATATAGATAAAAAGAAACAAAATCAGTATATCCTTGACGGGAAATTACTATCTTTGCCAAATAATGCCAATTGTAGTAACACTATGCGCCCCCTCGTATTAACGGACATATATACGGTTACAGATAGGCTCGCAACATTTATAAATAAACATATGATATTAAGATTATGTTCGAAGATGTCACCAAATTTGTAGAATACAAGGATTTAAGATGGTCAGGTATTCTAAAGAGCATAAAAAAGTCTGCCAATATACTTCAACCTCTGTTTGAAGGCTTCACCAACAGTCTTGAAGCAATAAGACTGCGCCAGAGAACAGGTGTAGAATTTGATCCTTATATCAATGTTATATTGAATTTCAATGCCTCTTTAGGTGGTAACCGAGAAGATTTATCAGACATAACTATAGAGGATAATGGTATTGGATTTGACGAAAATAACTACAAAAGACTAATTATCTTTAAAGATGATACAAAAGGCTTCAATAATAGAGGATCTGGTCGTATTCAGATGATTCATTCTTTCCAATATGTATCGTATAATAGTGTTTATCTTGAAGGAGATAATCTTATGACAAGAAAATTTGCTTTGTCAAAATCTTCTCCTTTTATCAATAAAAACACCATTATTTATGAAACAGAGGCTCCTTCTAATAACAATAATGGGGAGGTGAAGACCATTGTTAAAATGACGTATCCTATAGACATCAAGGATGTTAAAGAGTATGGGAATATGGGATGTGCAGAGATAAAAAAAGCATTAATAAATCACTATCTGCTTCTCTTTTGTAATATAAAATCATCCCTGCCATCAATAAATATAATATACTCCGTTGGAGGTGTAGAAGAGACTCGTGAACATATATTAGAAGATGAGATTCCAAATCCGACTCGAACTGATATATCTATCTCAGTTCCACTATGTAAGATATCGGAGGATATGAAGCGAGTAGAAAATGTGGCAAATTCAATGATTAACATTGATATTCTACCATATAAAATAGCTTCAGATATACTTCCAGTTAGCGAAATTAAAATTACAAGTAAAGACGAAATCTCAGAGACAACCAAAATCAAATTGACGTGCATTGACCCCAATGCTGCGTTAGATGATTGTAGATATTTATTTTTGTTGAAAAGTGCTTATTTTGATTCACTCGATGGTGATGAGCGTGGAAATATAGAGATTATTGATAAAACAGAATTCAAGAAAAGAGCGAAAGCGCAGGGCTATATTGAAGAACAAATTGTATTAAATGATATTCAAGAAGGTGTTAACAACAAGGCCAGTGAGATTTATGAGGAAATATCAATCCAGAACAACCAATTTAAAGAAAGATTAGAGAAACTAAAAAGAGATTATTTACTTTCTGAAGAAGCTTTATCAGATATATCTCTTTGTGATAGTGTTGAAGAGGTGTTCAAAAAAGCTTATGCATACGATGCCAAAATTATGGCAAAAGAAAGTGCGGCATATGAAAATGGTGTCCAAGGATTGAATTCATTAGACCCGACTTCTGATGATTATCAAAATGAACTTTCAGTAGTTGTAGATCAGTTAGTTGAATCTTTACCTATTCAAAACCGTGCAACACTCTCCAAATATGTTGCACGTAGGAAAATGGTAATAGAACTAATGGACAAGATATTGAGCCGTATGTTGATATGCCAAGATAATTCTAAAAGGAATGAAGATGAAAAGCTCCTCCATTATCTTATCTTTAAACAGCATAGCGATAATCCCCTGACTAGTGACCTCTGGCTGATTAACGAAGAATATATGTATTATAAGGGGACATCAGAAAGTGTTCTCTCTAAAGTAGAATTGGATGGAGAAAAAATTTTTAAAGATGAATTTGAAGAAGAGGAGAGAAGGTATCTTACATCTTTGGGCGAGAACCGTGAACGCTTGAGAACAGATGTATTATTGTTCCCATCAGAGGGGAAATTGTACGTTGTCAAACAAAAGTGCACAACTGCAAATGTAGTTATTTACTCTGATATTTCCTTGTTTTATTATCAAAAATTCTTTTGTTGATTGAATTTTGCTTTATTATTTCTCTTATCTTTTTGATTTTCTCCCCTTGCCCTAAATATACATCTTTGGGTGTAAGATTATCTAACGATTCATGAAACCTTCTCTCATTATAATATTTCACCCACCCATCGATAGC
>FLSE01000052.1_pt1 | contig 12611 bp, 7 predicted proteins | sample 1550461 | NCBI WGS metagenome assembly FLSE01 (sample SAMEA4031758, study PRJEB14383) | metagenome | biome: human; feature: oral; material: saliva | place: Philippines | collected 2014 | reverse complement strand
ACTTCCACGTCCTGCGCGACGCGACGGTCCTCGACCCGGAGGACACGCTGGCCGAGTACAAGGGCCGCACGCAGCGCCCCTTCCTAATCGGCCACTACGCGCTGGATCGGATCGGAGACGCAACCACGACCTCGTCCGATGAAACACCCGCCGCAGCTCCGCAGCCGTTGTCCTCCTGGGCGCGCATCCTTCAGGCGGTCGCAGCCTTCGACGGCAAGAAACCGGACGACCCCACGCAGACCACCGGCGATCCGTTCCCGCGTGCCCGCGCGAACCGCATCGTCAAGCGCCTCGCCGACTATGTCACGGTTCCCAAGGACGATAAGGCGCGATCCGAGTGTCTCGGCTACGTCCTGAAGGAAGACGAAACAGCGTTCGCGACGCAGGAGCAGATCGACAAGGACAAAGAAAAATCGGACGTCGAGAAGAGGATAACGAAGCGCTGCGAGCACCCTATCTGCGCGATCCGTCTTGAGTGGACGGATGCGCAGGAGAACGCACAGGGTACGAAGGCACTCGTGAAGGCGTTGGGGCCGCTGCCCTCGAAGACGCGCCTCGACGATACCGACGAGGACACCGAGGATTGCATCGAACAGGTGCGATGGCTCCTGGACCTCATCGACCTGTCCGAGAACTTGCCCGACCGCTACCTCGCTTCCCGGATTAGCAGGGACACCGACATCTCTGGCTCCGCGGAAGCAGCAGCTAAATCCACCGAAGGAGGTGCCAAGTGACCACCAATTCACCTACCGCGAGCGGCCACGTGACCATCGTGTTCACGTCCGACTGGGGCGTGTCCACGGGCGTTGGCCAGGCGGGGCGCACACACTCAACAATCGAGCGCAGCAACGGCAAGCCGGTCGTGCGCGGCACAGTCATCACGGGCGTCCTGCGCGAGCAGGCAATGCTGGCGGCGAAGGCCCTCGACGGGCAGAAGGAGGGGAAGTGGACCAGCTTTGCCCTGTGGCTCTTCGGCCAGGACCCCAACAGCGAGCCAGGCTCAACTTCCCACCCACGTCACGTTCTCTTCTCGGACGCAACCCCGGCCTCGAAAATCCCAATCCACGACACGGTGTCCCTGTCCATCGACCCAAAGACGGGGACGGCACGCGACCAGTTCCTGCGCTTCACGGAGCGCGCAGCGGCCGGCGTCCTCACGGGCACGTTCACGCTCATCGACGAGGCCGGGGTACCTCTCTCCGTTCAAGCGACGATTGAGGCCAAGGATAAGATCTCCGTTCAACGGACGATTGAGGCCGCGCACTTCCTCCTGGGTATCGCAGGCCTCATGGTCCGAGGCATCGGCTCAGGCCGCAGCGGAGGCGACGGCGAGTGCACGGTCGTGGTCAGCGATAAGGACTACGTGAAGATCGACCAGCAGGAGGAGAACGCCAGCGAAGCGCTTGCACGGATCCTCGAGAACCACAGTAACGACCCCGATAGCATCACATATTCGTCGAAAGATGTAGCGACCGTCGCAGATCAACTGCGGTGCCGCGCTCAGAAGAGCTTGAAGCAGATCCCAGACGCGCCGAATCTTCCGGAGAACAGCCCCCAAGACATCGCAATGCCCTGCCTTCAGCAGTCGGAGTCCGGTGACACGACCTGGTACGAAACGGCCCTCGACATCGTTCTTGATTCTCCGGTCGTCTCCTACGAGGTCCCTTTCTCGAACGAGGTGCGGTCGTTGGACTTCCTGCGCGGAACGGTGTTGGTCCCGTGGCTGCACAACTTCCTGCGCAAGAAGTATCCGGACAGTGACGTCGTGAATTCCGCTATCGTCAGCGGTGACCTGCGTATCAGCGATGCACTTCCGGTTTACAAGGGTGTGGCTGGGTTGCCCGTTCCTTTCATTTTGGAGAATGAGAAGGTTCCCGAGGACAAACCCAAGGACAAACAAGACGATGAAGAACCCCGCACGCTCTTCAACAGGCATATTCCCATTGACGATCAGGAGTGCGGCGAGAACACGATCCCGACACGTGGCTGCTATGTATTCGTTGACTCGAGCGGTGCTTCCGTCACGGGCTGGATCGGGAAGCCCTCGCTGATCGGTCGACAGTCGACGGCGATCAATTCGGAGACGGGTGCAGCGAAAGACGGCCAGCTGTTCCTCGTGCGCGCCCTGCCCGCCGGGTTAAAACTGCGAGCTTCGGTTGTTGTGTCGAAACGACTACTGAGTGAGCTTCGCGGCACCGATGCTTCATCCGAAGACTCACCTCTGACGCTCGACCTCGGTGTTGCTGAGCAGTCAGCCTTCCTCGGATCCCGCAAGCTCACAGGCACATTCGGGCGTGCCCGCTGCACTGTGGGCAGTACCTTCACCAAAGTGGGAAGTACCCCGCCCCCGGTAGAGGGGCCTGTAACCGATGAGGGAACCCAGGCCTCGTCCTCTGAATCCACCAACGAAGTATCGCTGTGGTTCACGTCCGACGTGCTCGCACGGTCGAGCGCTCTGGGGCTAGGCGGGAGCGTTGAGGATCTGGAGCTTGCCTTCAGGCGAGCCAACGTTCCGGTCACGGTCGTTCAGGAGAGCACTGACGAAAAGCCTCGTTTGCTCTCCAATCAGGACTCGAACGACAAGAATCGCAAACGGATTCTGACTGCGATCCGACACCGGCGCGTGGACTCGTGGTCGCCGAGGGATAACGCGCCTCGCGCCACGCGGCTGGCGATCCAAGCGGGTTCAGTAGTCCGAGTGCGTATCTCCCCGGACGATCTGGGGTCGCTCAAGGCACTCGGGCATATCGGCGTCGGTGAGCTGACGCCCCAGGGATACGGTCGCTTCGTCGTGGACTCCCCCGTGCTGGCGGAAGCGACACTGCCCTTGTTCAAGACCAAGAGTAAGAGCTTTACAGCATCAACGGAGGCTGCCTAATGACCATTTTCCGCTACGACATGTCGATCCCCGTGCGCGTTGTCTCTGCGCTGCACTCCGGCGGCGTCGATGAGGTACCTGAACGCCCCATAACCGACGAGGACGGCCGGACTGTGCAGCCGAACGCTTTCGTGCGCAATGGGCTGGGCGAGGCAATCCTGCCGGGTCGCTCCATCAAGGGAGCCATTCGTGCTGCGTTCGAAGAACACATGCATGAGCTTCGCTTCAGCGAGGAAGAGCTCAAGAGCCTGTGGGGCGGTGAGATGCGTCAGGACGTCGGTACTGGCAAAGAATCTCTCCCGCTGCGGGCCAGTGCTCTTACCTTCCACCACGCAGTGGTGTGGGACCGCGCTAGCGGTGACCTCCCCCACCGTATGAGCACAGCCATTGACCGAGCCACCGGCGGGGCCGCAGACGGCGCACTTTTCGCGTACGAGTACCTGCCTGTGGACACGACCTTCGAGATTCGTGTCAGTGCCGAGGCCCATGAACCGGCCCCAGACTCCCCAAAGAACGAGGATGCACAGTCCACAACACAGGGCGAGGAAACAAAGGGGACACCGCCTGCGCCCCCTGCTCTCGTCAAGAAAGCCCTGCAAGCGGTTGTGAGGCTCCTACACAGTAAGTTCATCAGCCTCGGAGGCAGGACAGGATCTGGGTGGGGCCGTATCGAGCCGCTCGACGAGAATGCTGAATATAAGTGCAAGCTGGTAGTCATCCCAGGTCCAAAGAGCGAAAGCGCGGATTCAACTAGCTTTCTTGCCCAAGTACTTGGCAAACACTCGTCTGTAGACATAGAGCCTAAGCAGAAGCTGGACCGTCAATCTGTATCAACCAACATCAAGATTGACTGGAAGGCTGAGTCGGGTCTCTTCGTCGGAATGAACAAACCCGACGGCATCAAAGCCTCGAAAGAGGACACGGTACCCGCAGCACCACTGCGCAACTGGCACCTCAATGACAAGCACCGCGCCGATCACGGGGATGTTACTTATCCGAAAGTCGCACATGAGGACAAGGCCTCGCTGCTGCTTCCGGGCACATCAATTCGCGGGGCGTTGCGGTCCCACTGTTCTCGCATCGCTCACAGCATCGTTAGTGACAGCGATCGCTGCGAAGAACTCACGATGGCAGAGGATGTGCACAAGCAGCTCGCTGCAGATCCACTCCTTGTGCGTTACTTGTTCGGAACAACCGAGTACCGGGGAGCGGTCCGCGTCCATGACTGCGAAGGGCGGATATCAGAAGAAGAGCCTCTTAAGCTCACACGCAACGCAATCGATCGAGTCACCGGAAGCGCTGCCCACGGGGCGTTGTATTCGGAGCTGCTGTATCCGCACGTCACATGGGATTCGATTCAGATCGACATTGACCACGCCCAGCTCTGCCGCAATATTCGCCAGGACCCTGGCGGTTTCGTGCTTCCAGACCTCTCATCATCAGACAAGGATTATGAGCTTCCAGGCTTCAAGATCCGCCTGCAAGCAGCTATCCTTCTCCTGACCATGGCCGTCACCGACCTCTGCGAGGGAGTCCTCCCTCTTGGCGGAGGGACAGGCGGGGGCCTTGGCTTCATCGAAGTCTCCCAAGTATCTTTCATCGGATTGCCAGACGTTACGTCACCAGTCGAGATTCCCTTCGAGAAGCCCGATCATCCCGAAGATTCTCACAAGGTCCACGAGGCTCGAACAGAATTTGCCCGAAACATTCTGACGAACGTAATCTCTGCCTTCACCGAAAGCTGCCCGGATGCGGCATCGGCAGAGCACACAGCAATCAATCTGATTCGGAAGTGGATAGGATCAGAGTCCGATGGCGATCAGGCGAGTTCTGCATCTCGATGCATCCGGCCAACGCAAGTGCGAATCAGCTGGAACTCGCCAACAGGCGTTTTCGTACATGACCCTCAACAGAAGACTCCTGCAAACAAAGAGCAAACCAAGAGAGAGAACGGGGAAGACAGTAATGTCCTCCTCCCTCTCCGCGTCAAGAGCTCAACCGATAACAGTAAGACTTGTACAGATCCACTGTTGCTCCCAGGCACCTCAATTCGCGGCGCACTGCGCTCCAGGTGCTCACGGATCGCTCGAACGGTGCTGTATGCCGAGAGTGGACCGCCTGAGGAAAAAAGTTTCGTTGCGGCAGCCGAAATAGGAAATCACAGTCCCATCGACATCCATGAGCAGCTTGCGCGTGATCCGAATCTGGTGCGTTTCATGTTCGGGACGACCGAGTACCGTGGCGCGATCAGAATCCGAGACTGCACAACGCAAAAACTCAATGAATCCTTGACGATTCCCCACAACGCGATTGATCGCTGGACTGGTGGAGCAGTCAAAGGAGCGCTGTTTTTTGAAGTCGTTTACCCACATGCATCGTGGAACGACATCGTCATCGAAGTCGATACTGTACGTCTTCTTCAGAATGTGAAGACTGAGTCGAGCATCAGGGGCCTATCACTCGATGACTGTGTGCCCTTCGCCCGAGCATCCTGGTGTCTCCTATGTATTGCCCTAGCGGAACTCAGCGCGGGCACCCTTCCACTCGGAGGGAAAACAACCCGAGGCCTCGGCCAAGTTGAGGTCACCGGTATCAGCGTATCTGACGCAGACGGCACGATCATCACTGCTCCGGCTGAAGAACAGCTATGGCCCGCTAGACGGGGCGACAGAGATAACACGACTCCTAGCGTCGCACACACAATCCTCGCGTATCTGCGAGGCGAACTCGACGGAAGCCGAGCATACACGGGATGGGCTGATTGCCTCCGAGAATCCAATGCCGAAGCATGTGAGGCATCGACGCATAAGGACGTGAAAGCAGATGAGTGACAAAGAATCCAAGAACAACGATCACGAGGCAGTCACTGTCCCTTGCTGTCTGAAAGTTACTGAGCACGAGATACACGGTGCCGCGGAGCTTCCTTCGCTACTGGCCCGTGTTTTCACGGACAGTAAGATAGCTGGAATTGTGTGGACAACAAACGGCACGCGTCGAGTACCGGATGTAAAGTCTGCACGCTGCGATGACTCAGGCACATATGAGATACGTTTGTGGCAGATCGTCGACGATGCCGATACAGACTCCACACTCGCTCACGAGTTCCGGTGGGTAAATGGTGTGGGTGCCGTTGAGCTGATGCTCACCGAGGTCACACCCAAGGCATCATCTGAAGGTTCGGAGTCAGGAAAGCCATGTGTCAGTGGATGGGCCCACAAGGTGAGCTATCTGCAGCACGAGTCTTCTGGCAGTGGCGATACGAATTCCGTCTCGGAGCCCAGCTCTGGTCGGACAGAACAGGACGAGCAACACGCCGCTACAAAGATGATGACGGCAGTCGAGTTCATCCAAGAAGAAGATAAGTACGGAAACACGGTCGTAGTCGACCAGCTATTCACAGGAGAGTGGGGACTATGAGTACCTTTCACCACGCATACAACGGTATTCCGACGCGGAGGAGCGACGACCCCTTCCTTAGAGACGGGGAACCTGCTCCGCTAGACCACCTGGCTCGAGATACCTACTCAGGCACACTCAAGCTCACAATAGAGACAAAGACCCCACTAATAACCGCCTGGCGCGACCCTGACGGAAGACTCGTTGTACCTTCAGCAAGCGGGAAAAAGGAAGGCGCCCTCTCCGACGACGACGACGCCATAATTCCCGCAACTTCCCTCAAGGGTGTACTTTCAGCTGCGTACGAAGCGGTAACACAATCGCGTTTTAGAGTATTCGACAACGACGAGCGTCAGGCTCAGTTTCGCTACACGACCGACCATCCTCAAAGGTGGCAAAAAAATGATATTCGACGTTGGAAAACTGGATTTCTACGAGTAGCACTTGGAGATGAGGGTCACAAGTGGAGCATCCATCTACAGCAATGCGCCCTCCTACCTGATTCAATCAATGCAGAAGTTAACTTCGCAGTTAAGGAAACAGAGGTGGAGAATCTACTGAAATCTCTTCGAGAGAGTACACCACACCTCAGCCAAGTAGATTCCTTCGAAGCATTCAAACAGGAGCTGCCCAACAAAACAAAGAATGGATCAAAAAAGGGAACGAGAAAGGAAACAAAGCTAATTGTTTCCAATATTCACAATATCAACATATGCACCTCAAAGTCACCAAAACAAGCAACACCACAGTCCATCAAGTGTGAGGGCTATGTCGTTCGCTTAACAACTGTTCCCGAATCTGGTTTTCTCACCAATGAAGATAGACTCATGAGCACAAAGTACAACGAGTACATCTTCTACACAGACAAAGGAACACCCAAAGCCCACCCCATTCAACTCGATGCCAATAGCGCATTCGTCGCGACAATACTAGAAGCAGCGCACATTGCGAGCAATCCCAAGACAAATAAGGGTGCCCATCACACTCTCATTAATAGAGCAATTAGTCACATTAAACAGAATGGGAAAGATCAGGATCTGTCCAAGAGGTTAACCCCTGAGAACATATACGACTTCCTACTCGATGAAGCCGGACACGACCCCGGCATACCTGTCTTCGCTCGAAAGCGCTCTAACGAAGAGTGGGAGGTAGCGTTTTCCCAATTGGGCCGCTCAGCTACCCCCGGAAGTCTCCCACCATCGCGGCTAGCTGAGATTGGAAACGTCACGCCCGCCCAGTCAATTGAAGAGGCATCCGCCGCTGACCGGCTCTGGGGATTTGTATCTCAAAATTCAAGCGACAACACATCACCGGCTTTCAAAGGACGAATTTACCTTACTAATGCCTTCTTGCAGCCACAAGAGGGAAAAAAGCATCTTCAACATAGACAAGGATCGTCAGGTTGGGTTCCTTCAATTCTCGCAGGACCCAAACCTTGGACAGCTCAGCCATACCTCCGGAACACAGACGGGTCAGGAATCTTCGATACTGAACGGTCTGAATGTTTCACTAATCAACATTCACTCATTCGAAAAACTTACCCAACACACCGATTTCTGCTAACTAACAAGAGGCAATCCATTCTTAAGCAAATAACACCAGCTAGGCAATTGTCTAGCTCTGAAACCCTTATTGGCTCGTACGTCGATACAGGAGCAAAATTTGAATCGACCTTACGTTTCGAAGGACTCAGCGCAGAGGAACTCTCTGTCCTCCTATGGCTTCTGGATCCGGAGAAGATTGTCCCAGAGCATCAAAGAGCTGCGGGCGAACTTGGTTTCTTTCATCTGGGACTAGGAAAACCCCTGGGGCTCGGGACGGTCTGTATCCGTGCTGAGGTGTCCACGCTCATCTCTTCTAAGACGCTAGCAGGCTGCTATCGAGATCTAAAGAGCGTACTGAATTTCGACAAATCTATGCGTTCTGAAACAGAGCGGAATAGTCTCGACGCAGAGATCGCTTCCATAAAGAAGAAACTGCCCCCCACGATTTCTGGGCAGAAATCACTTGCCGTGAAAGCATTCGTCCGTTCTGCGTACGGGTGGAAGGGCGACGAGGATGCAGAAAAGGACCCTGTTGCCTACAGTCCCTACACTTTCCACCCCAAGAAGCGCGGCATCTCGCACGTCATCAGATACTTCACCGAGTATGAAAAAACTCGAATCAAAGATGAAGAGTTCGATTCCAAGATGCTCACTCTCGAAGAAGACGAGGAGGATATAAGCCCGCAATGTCTTGATGCATCCAAGGATGAATCGCGCCCCTATAGCAGCGGTAAGGGAACAGTGTCTTCAGATGATTCCGCAACACTGGCTCCACGACCGTCAGCCCCGAAACCTGGCCCCAGGACCTATTCTCGCTAGCCCTCACCACACTCCCCGGCACAACCCCACATCATCTAGCGCTATGGCTGCGCCGAGTATGTCGGCGCGGTCGGCGCAGGATGAGCAGATGGGGTAGATGTGGATGACGTCGTCGCTCTCAGAAATGAGGACAGCTAGAGACGAGCGCACGCGCGCCAGCGTGGCGCTATCAAGGCGGAGCTGGAACACGGATTTTTGGATGCGGTAGCCCCAGGATTCCAGTGTTTTGGCGACGCGGAGCCGTCGTTTGTTGTCGGCGATGTCGTAGGCGATGATGTAGATCATCGCCAGGCGACCCCGCTCCACGGGTAGTCGGGTTCGGCGATAGCACGCGCCAGCATCTGCGCGGAGTGGGCGATGTGTCTGCGCCACAATCCCGAGTATCCGGGGAGCGCGCCGGTGACGGATCGCTGGCAGGCGGCCTCGTACACGTCGACGAGGATCTTCTTGCCGTCGCTGCCCAGCCACACTCCCCCGGCCTCGGCCTCGACGACGCCGTGTTCGGGCCGGAGCTTGCGCGTGCGCAGCAGAGCCATGACGGTCTGGTCCACCAGGAGTGGGCGGAACTGTTCCATGAGGTCCAACGCCAGGCTGGGACGTTTGTCGGTGGGTGCGTGCGCGACGCCGAGTGACGGCTCGAGCCCGGCGGCGTGGAGCGCGCCGACGCATTCGGACAGGAGGATCGCGTACCCGTAGGACAGGGCGGCGTTGGGCAGGTCGCGGGGTGGGCGTCGGCTGCGCCCGTCGAAGGTGACGTCGGCGGGCACACACCCGGCGAGCGCGTCAAAGTAGGCGTTGGAACACGCGCCTTCGATGCCCATGACTTCGTCGAGGGTGCGCGTGCCCGCGAGGGAGCGCCGCCAAGCGTGCATGTGCGCGGTCGTGTCGGCGACGTGCACGGCTTCGTCGCGTCGTGCAATGCGGGTGAGGACGTGGATTTGGCCGCGGATTTTCGCGCCAATGAGGCTGGCGGCCAGGCGGACGCGCCGCTCATTGTCGCCGGTGAGGGCCACTTGCGCGAGGAGCCGACTGGCGTGCGCTCCCCTGTTCGCACCGATGAGGGTTCCTTGGTAGGAGCCTCGCCGCGACAGGCACACGACGTCGACGCCACTGCGCATCGCCCACGAGCGCGCGCCCGCGGACAGGCCGACGTTTCCGGACAAGACGATGCGCGTGACACTGTTTTTCGGCACAGAGGTCGCAGGCAGCGAGCCGGGCGCGTCGACGAGGACGCGGCCCGCTTTGACGTGGACGCGTGCGCCGTCGCGGCCGACGTAGAGGATGCGATCGGCTTGGCCTGTGGGTTCGTCGCTGGGCCGGGTGATCCACGGGTCGATGCCGACGCTCGCGAGGGCTTTCTCCTCGTCAATGTGCTGGGTCGTCAGGTCGGTGACGCGCGCGCCCGCGTTGATGGCCGCAGCGGCGACGGCATCGACGGTATCGGCCAAGCGCTGCTCGCTTGGTGCCGCGAGCATGAGGATGGTTCCGACGCGCGAGTAGAGCAGGCCTGCCCCGGTGGCATATCTGTCAAGGTCCAGCAGGACCGCGTCGGCGAGGACGCGCGTGAGCGGGTTGGTGTCCGAGGCCTGGGCGAGTTCGTCGATAATGGTGGCGTCGGTGTCGGGCAGGCCCAGTGCCGAGAGTGCTGCGCGGGTCACGAGGCCCGGGTCGGTCGGGCGGATAGTGGCTCGCGCCAGGTGGTGGTTGCCATGGTCGTAGTCGTCGACCACTCCCTTGCTGAAGGCGTCGTGTCCTGCGCGCGTGTCGTCGTAGGTGCCGTGGGGTCGTTCTGCGGTGAGCCGCCGTTTGAGGGTTTCACGCACTGATTCGGCCAGCAGCGCCCGAGTGATGGGGTCGGCCGTCGTGAGAGTGTTCGTGTCAAGTGCGCCGATGCGTGGCGGCGCCCAGTCGTGGGCGGCGAGGACGCGGAGCTGTTCGTCGCTGAGGCTTCCCGGCGTGGGGGTGTTCGCTCTGGTGGGGTCGGGGTGTACTGTGAGGAGTCGGCGTCTGGCGCGAGTGAGGGCTTCGGGGCTGGTCGCTTCTCTCAGGGACGAGGCCGTGGCGGGTGTCGTCATTGTCTGTCCTTCCACTCAACAACCTTGCGGTTACTCTACAAGTGTGAAGCGTTATGGAGGAGCGACACGCCGACGGTCGCGGCGATTTCCGGGATAGCGTCGGCCCCGCAGGCGGTCCGCGGCGATGCGAGCAGTCGCAATGAAAAGTCTGATATTCTGACCTCGTGCTTGCTGGCCGGAGGGGTGCTTTTTCGGCCACTGGCGATCCGACACGACGTTATCCCTGGCCACAGGAGGTGCGACACGCCGGGCAGTCAGAAAGCACCGAGCGCCAAAAGGTGCATTAAGACTTGCCAGAGAAGCTGGTGACGACGTAGGCGGGCTGTGTCAGAAAGCACCGAGCGCCATAAGGTGCATTAAGACCGTGCGAGCGGTGTCGAGGATGAAGAGGATACGGTGTCAGAAAGCACCGAGCGCCATAAGGTGCATTAAGACTCATCAACCGTGGTGCTGAGACGCTCAAGCCTCTCGTTGGTCAGAAAGCACCAAGCGCCATAAGGTGCATTAAGACAACAACACGTCACCGTTGAAGGTAAGCAGTGAACCAGCGGGAGTCAGAAAGCACCAAGCGCCATAAGGTGCATTAAGACCCGTCAGTCAGCACGTAACCGCGCTCACCCCACAGGTCAGAAAGCACCAAGCGTCATAAGGTGCATTAAGACGACGTAACATCGGATGTCGTCCGGTTGATCTCGTCCAGTCAGAAAGTGCCAAGCGCCATAAGGTGCATTAAGACAGCTCGACGCCCTTCATGCTTCCCTTACCACGCAGAGTAGCCAGTCAGAAAGCACCGAGCGCCAAAAGGTGCATTAAGACTTGGGCTGGAGGGGCACCGGCATGTGCTGGATCGTGAGTCGGAAAGTACCGAGCAGCATAAGGTGTATTAAGACGCATCAGGGAACAGGCAACCGATGTTCTCGATGCCATAAGCCAGAAAGCGCCGAGCGCCATAAGGTGCATTAAGACGGGCCAGAGCATCGCGTACGTGTAATCGTTGGGCGCGTGTCAGAAAGCACCGAGCGCCATAAGGTGCATTAAGACACCCCTTATCCTCGTTGCCCTTGGAAGAAACCTTGCGTCAGAAAGCACCGAGCGCCATAAGGTGCATTAAGACGTGAGATCCCACACCAGGGACTCGCAGCGCGTGTTGTCAGAAAGCACCGAGCACCACAAGGTGCATTAAGACATATTGATTGCCGCGTTGATGCCGTTCTGGTCGTTCAGTCAGAAAGCACCGAGCACCATAAGGTGCATGAAGACAAATACAGGGTTGCTCCGTTGTCGTAAACACGACCCACCCAGTCAGAAAGCACCGAGCACCATAAGGTGCATTAAGACTTGTCGTACCGGCGATTGTTGAAGCCGACGAGCTTCGCGTCAGAAAGCACCGAGCACCATAAGGTGCATTAAGACCCTTAGCTTTCAGGCGTGTAGATGATGATGATCTCGGCTGCCAGAAAGCACCGAGCACCATAAAGTGCATTAAGACCCACAGTTGTCTTGAGACCAAGAATGTCGTTGTACAGTCAGAAAGCACCAAGCGCCATAAGGTGCATTAAGACAGCCATATGGCTTTGTGAATGCCGATTGTGAGCGTGTGGCGTCAGAAAGCACCAAGCGCCATAAGGTGCATTAAGACGCTGCGGTCGCGGATGCGACTGCGTATCGGGTTGTCTTCAGTCAGAAAGCACCGAGCGCCATAAGGTGCATTAAGACCCCATGAAACTCTTGTTGAACGGGATGATTAGCTGCGTCAGAAAGTACCGAGCACCATAAAGTGGGTGGTGTCAATGGGTGGTAGCAATGAGTTGGTTGAATGCTTCTGTGGGGGTGCGGTAGCCGAGGGTGGCTCTGGGGCAGTTGTTCAGTTCGTAGGCGATGGCGTCGAGGTAGGGCTGG
>FLSE01006915.1_pt1 | contig 12632 bp, 8 predicted proteins | sample 1550461 | NCBI WGS metagenome assembly FLSE01 (sample SAMEA4031758, study PRJEB14383) | metagenome | biome: human; feature: oral; material: saliva | place: Philippines | collected 2014 | reverse complement strand
GCTTTAAAATTAGTATCTTTGCATTATCAGACACAGCTACCTGCAAGTAAAAAGGCTATACGGCGATGTTGTGATTTGCTTTAAAATTAGTATCTTTGCATTATCAGACACAACTCTAGCAAATACTTAACTTTCTAATCTATCAAAAACAGCCATATACATAACTGGAAAACTTTCTTTAAAGAGGTAACGTTACTTTTCTTTCTATCCCATTACACCTTATTATATATATAGACGTACAGAAGAGAGGGGCTGCACAAAAAAGTTATTTTGTCCTGAACTGAAGAAGACTGTTAAGCACATTTGAATCCAGACATAAGGTACTGGCGGTTCCTTCTATGACAGACAATGGTACAGCGCTATAGGAAAATAAACGGGAAAGAAGACAAAGGCAAAGGTTGTCATAGACAAAACGGAAAGAAATAGGGATGAAACCAGGAAATAAAGTGGCACTAAAACCAGACATTTATAAATGACAATGGGATAGGAGATTATAACAACATACTATGAAAAACAGCAGAAAATTTAGTTCTTTTTTAACCAGATTATCTTTGGGGAAGTGAATCCTTTTATCTATCTTTGCACCACTAAAGTTTTCCAAAACGGACAACTTTGAAGATTAAAAATAGAAAAAAGTTTCCCAAAACGGATAACTTCGCACAAGCTAAAACGTGACTAACCTTGTGGTTTGAGCATTGAAATCAGGGCATCAGAAGACCATCAAGACTATGAGCTATGAGCTATTTAATTTAAAACAACAATAAAGACATAGAAAATATAGCAATGGAAATCAAAAACTTTACAATCACTAAGCGTGACGGTTCGAAGGAAAAGTTCTCCCTCGACAAGATTATGAATGCTATCTTAAAAGCATTCGAGAGTGTCAATGAGCCTACCGACCTCGGTATGGTATCGAAGATTTTATCTGACCTTAACATACATAACGACATAAAAGTTGAGGATATACAGAATCAAGTAGAGGAAGCTTTGATGAAAGAGGGCTTCTATAAGGTGGCAAAGAGCTTCATTGTATATCGCCAACAGCACACAGAAGACCGAGAAACAGTTGAGAAAATAAAATTCCTCACAGACTATTGTGTAGCGCAGAATGCTGCAACTGGTTCTAAGTTTGACGCCAATGCGAACGTTGAAAACAAGAATATCGCGACACTTATCGGCGAACTTCCCAAGCAAGGTTTCATCCGTTTGAATCGTCGAATGTTGGTAGATCGTATCAAAAAGATGTATGGTAAGGAGCTGGCTGACGAATATATCAACCTCCTCACCCACCATTTTATATATAAGAATGACGAGACGAACCTTGCCAACTACTGTGCTTCTATCACCATGTACCCATGGCTCATTGGTGGAACAACATCCATTGGCGGTAACTCTACAGCCCCAACCAACCTCAAGAGCTTCTGTGGTGGGTTTATCAACATGGTCTTCATGGTATCATCCATGCTTGCCGGAGCCTGTGCAACACCAGAGTTCCTGATGTACATGAACTACTTCATACAGAAAGAATACGGTAAAGACTACTGGAAACGAGCTGATGAAGTGGTCGACCTCAGCCTCAGAAAGCGTACAATAGATAAGGTTATCACGGACGATTTCGAGCAGATTGTCTATTCACTTAACCAACCAACAGGTGCTCGTAACTACCAGGCTGTGTTCTGGAACATCTCTTATTACGACCGCCCTTACTTCGAATCACTCTTCGGAAACTTCTATTTCCCTGATGGATCACAGCCAGACTGGGAGAGTCTCTCATGGCTTCAGAAACGTTTTATGAAGTGGTTTAACCAGGAAAGACTCAAGACTGTGCTCACTTTCCCAGTCGAAACGATGGCGCTGTTGGCTGAGAACGGAGAGTGCAAGGACAAGGAATGGGGCGATTATGCAGCTAAGATGTATGCTGAAGGACACAGTTTCTTCACTTACATGAGCGACAATGCCGACTCTCTGAGTTCATGTTGCCGACTCCGTAATGAGATACAAGACAACGGATTCTCCTATACTTTAGGTGCCGGAGGTGTGTCAACTGGTTCAAAGAGTGTGCTGACTATCAACCTCAACCGCTGTATCCAGTACGCTGTTAACCATGATTTAGACTATAAGGAATATCTTGAGCACGTCATCGTACTGTGTCATAAGGTGCAGATGGCATACAATGAGAACCTCAAAGAGCTGCTGCGCAACCACATGTTGCCACTCTTTGATGCGGGATACATCAACATTGACCGTCAATATCTCACCATTGGAATCAACGGACTGGTTGAGTCTGCAGAGTTCATGGGACTCGATATCACACCAAACGAGGATTACAAGAAGTTCGTACAGGGTGTTCTCGGACTGATAGAGAAGCACAACAAGGCCTTCCGCACCAAGGAAGCAATGTTTAATTGTGAGATGATTCCTGCCGAAAACGTCGGTGTGAAACACGCAAAATGGGACCGTGAGGACGGCTATTTCGTACCACGTGACTGTTACAACAGCTACTTCTATCGTGTAGAAGATAACTCTCTGACCATTCTCGACAAGTTCAAATTGCATGGCGCACCCTATATCGAACACCTCACAGGAGGCTCTGCACTGCACATGAACCTTGAGGAACACCTGTCAGAAGCACAGTATCGACAGCTCTTACGTACGGCAGCACAGGAGGGATGTAACTACTTTACGTTCAATATTCCTAACACTGTATGTAACGATTGTGGACATATCGATAAGCGTTATCTGCACGAATGTCCTCATTGTCACTCTACAAACGTGGATTATCTCACACGTGTCATTGGCTACATGAAGCGTGTTAGCAACTTCTCAGCACCACGTCAGGATGAGGCACACCGCCGTTTCTATGCCGGACAGAACAAGTATACGATAAAGACTACTGCTCCTTCCGAAGCTGGGAAACAGACGAAAGAGTGCAAACAGGAGGCATAATGATTAGCAAGCGGGTGACAGGAGAGGAAGAAACAAGGCTCCCGAACACCGTCACCCGCCATCAATTAAGATGCTACACTATATCAACACAGACATAGTCTTTCAGGAATTCCCTGACGAAGTGACGCTTGCCATCAACATTTCCGGCTGTCCTTGTCGTTGTCCGGGCTGCCATAGCAGTTTTCTTTGGAAGGATGAAGGCAACGATCTGACCACTGAGACTCTCGACAAGCTCATCTCTGAAGCAGGAAATCCCATCACTTGCGTGGGTTTTATGGGAGGTGATATAGCCCCGGAGAGGGTTGATGAGTTAGCAGAACATATCCGCAAGCAGCATCCCAGACTGAAGATTGGATGGTACACAGGGCGTACTGCCGTATCACCTCATATCCATCAGGAGCGTTTCGACTACATAAAAATAGGTCCATACCTCAAGCATCTCGGTGCACTTAACTCTCCTCGAACCAATCAACGGATGCTTCGGCGATGCGCAGACGGTACGTTTGAAGACATAACATCACGCTTTTGGCGAAAGTAAAGCGTTTCTTTTAAAACAGAAAAAACGGCGTAGTGCAACTCTGCACTGCGCCGTTTTTGTGTTTATTACGTACAGAATATTCACCGATACAGAACTGAATCAGTGCTAAAAGGCTATCTTCTTCATGCGATTTCTCCCCTTCTCTCACACCTTTCACCATGCTTTTCTTCCTCAAAAACACCTTTCAGTCCTACTTTTCCCATGCTTCGTAAGTTGCTAATAGCTGTATGATTAGCGCTTTCAGCAAGTCCTTTCCTCCTTCACAATTTACACTTTTTAGGCATCTACTCTTGTTTTTTACCTTGATTTTAGGATTTATATATATAACTTTCGATGTGTTTGTTTTTAATTACAGACTATAACTTTCACCATCATGTATTTTCTTTCATCATTTTTACCTTTGCACCTCAATACATAAAAAATTATGTTTTAATGAAACATTTCTTTCTACTCTTAGCGATTTCTTTCGCGTTTTTCTCCTGTTCAAACGATGATCAGGTGGATACTTCGTCTGATACTCTTGCGAAAAAAGGCTACGATTACATCTCAAAGATTGAGGTTTACGTCTATCCCCAGGGCTATAAGCAAGGGGAATATGTCTTCACTTATGACAATCAGAAGCGCCTTCTAACGTTTTCTAACGACCTGTTCCACAACACATATGGCCCTCCTCGAGTGGCAACGGTGACTTATACGGACTCCATCTACTCGTATACAACAAAGGGATACATCACCGGTAGGATCGTTCTTGAGGACCATAGAGGTGCTATGTACTTAGATAAACAAGGCAGAGCAACGAAGTTTATCAACGAAGCTCCTTATAAAGACCCTCTGACAGATGAGCCTGTAACGGCGCCACACACAAAGGATAGTCTTATATATGACGCTGACGGGCACCTGACTTCATCCTATATTCATGAAATAAACTTAAAGAATACCTTTGAGTGGAAGAACAATGACCTCGTCAAAGCCACCGTTGGAGGAAAAGGAAAGATAACATATGGAAATACACTCGTTCGTTTCGAATATACCAATGTGCCCAACAGAACCTTCCCAGACTTAAACATCTTCCGCGTGTATCCTTCCATTTTCAACCGCAATGAAGGTATATGGACAACGCAAACGGGCATCCGTTCTGCTCATCTTGTCGCCAAAAGGCACGTCTTTTATGATAATAAATTGGGGAAAACGAATACCGATTCTTATAAATTTGATGATAAAGGACGCCCTATTGAGTTGATGGAGAACGATGTATATTATGGTATAAGAAAATATGTTATTACGTATTTAGACAAATAACCAAGCACTAACTGCCAACCGACTCTCGCCCACTGCCCTTTCCGCTTCAGGCTTTCCGTGATACAGAAGCAGAAGAAGCATAGAGGGGAAGAGCCCTGTGAAGGAACCTGATCACAGACAATCAGGCGTAACGAAATAACTTTACAGAAACATAAGAGGCGCAGACCGAAAAGCAAACAATAACCATGTAAAACTGCCTTTGTAACCCATAGTATATCAGGAGGTTACAAACAGGCTTGTAAAAGACGCCCTTTTGCGTTGTAAAAGATGCCCTTTTGAACATCAAAAGATGCCCTTTTGCAATGTGAAAGGGCACCTTTTAGAAGGCAAAAGAGCACCGTTTGAAACTCTTTATTGAAGTTTCCACCTTATTTATTTACTTATTTTCTTTTTCCTCATCTATTGTTTGTATCTTTGCATATTGTATACACAAATATTATACATATATAAACACTATCACAACTATGCAAAGATATAATTTAGGTTTTATTTCCGATAAAGATATTTATAACCATGTTCGAGCTACTGTGATGCAATATCGCAGAAGTATTAATATAAAAGAATTTAATAAAAATATTATTGACCCTATAAAATTAACTTTCGATTCTAAAATATACAATCAGACGATAGAGGAAACTATTAAGTCGGAATGTATCAGACAGATTGATAAGACGAATAATAATAGGATAGGTTATTTTCATCAGTTTTTGTCCGAGTATGCTGGTAATAATTGGGAGGTACCTGCAAATGGAAAGAAAGGCGGTTTTGATGTTGTTAATGACGAGTTGCATATTTATGCCGAAATGAAAAACAAGCATAATACAATGAATAGTTCCTCAGCAGCAAAAACCTATATGAAGATGCAAAATAAATTGTTGCGTGATGATAAGGCTACTTGTATACTTGTAGAAGTGATTTCTCGACAATCGCAAGATATAACATGGAAAGTAACGGTTGATAAGGAGAAGTTCAACAATTCAAGAATACGGCGTATGTCTATTGATAAGTTTTATGAACTTGTTTTTGGTGATTCAAAGGCTTTCTTTAAACTGTGTATAGCTTTGCCCAAGATACTTGATGATATATTAAAAGCAGAACCATCAATAGCAACAAAATATGATGTTTATGACAAATTGGATAAGAAAGACTTTTTGAAGAGTCTTTATCTTTTGGCTTTTAAGACATACGAAGGGTTTGATAATTTAAAATAGTTCTATGCCCGAAACAATTTCTTTAAATAATTTTGCTAATATAATGGGTGTGTCAAGGCGAACAGTTGAGAACTGGGTTGCCAAGGGAAGATACATTCCAATAGAGCGGATAAATGGTCAATGTTTTTTTAGTTTAGAACAATTGCGCACCATTCCAATAGTAAAAGAAATGATAGAAAGTTCATGGGAAATAGAAATGAATACTATCCCACAGCGAGTATTTACTTCCATAGAATTATTTGCTGGAGCAGGTGGATTGGCTTTGGGATTTGAAAAGGCTGGTTTTCACCATATTATGCTTAACGAATTTAATCACGATGCTTGTGAAACCTTACGTTTAAATCGCCCTCATTGGAATGTTTTGGAAGATGATGTGCACAATATAGACTTTTCTCAATGGCGAAATCAAATAGATTTACTGACAGGTGGATTCCCTTGTCAGGCTTTCAGTTATGCGGGCAATAAAGGTGGTTTTGCAGATACACGTGGCACATTATTCTTTGAAGTGGCACGAGCTGTTGCCGAAATAAATCCAAAAGTGTTTGTCTGTGAGAATGTAAAAGGGCTTGCTTCGCACGATAAAGGGCGCACACTTTCTGTTATACGCAATGTGATAGCTGATTTGGGCTATACCCTTGTAGAACCTCAAGTGCTAAAAGCCATACGCTATCAAGTTCCGCAAAAGCGAGAACGTATAGTTCTTGTGGCTATTCGTAATGATATTGCACCAAGAGTTTCGTTTCGATGGCCAGCTCCTTACTATCGTATAATGACTTTAAACGATGCTTTCAAACAAGGGGAATTATATCTTACTGATGTTCCAAAATCCATAGGCGTGAAGTATCCTGAGAAGAAAGAACGAGTATTAGACCTTGTTCCGCAAGGAGGTGATTGGCGCAATCTGCCTGATGATATAGCAAGAGAATATATGGGAGGAAGCTATCTTCTTGGTGGAGGTAAGACGGGAATGGCTCGCCGTCTCTCAATGGACGAACCATCACTCACCTTAACTTGCTCACCAGCGCAAAAACAAACAGAACGATGCCACCCAATTGAAACTCGCCCGCTAACGGTAAGAGAGTATGCACGTATTCAGACTTTTCCCGATGAGTGGCAATTTGCTGGTAATATGACAGCACAGTATAAGCAAATAGGCAATGCTGTTCCTGTAAATTTGTCGTGGGCAGTGGCACGTGCTGTTATGCGTTTAATGAACGACATAGATGCACTCGCTTAAGGCTTTGATAAAATTTATTAAAAGAATAATGAAAAGAGTCGTATCATTACTTGAGGGTATAGGTAGATACAACTCTTTTAGTTTTAATATGCCCTCTGATATTTTGCTGTAAAGCTATAATATCTTTATTATAGTGATTTGGCAGTTAATGTACAATGCGGGTAGGGGAGTGTCCTTTCACGTTTATATCTCCGAACGAAGCAATAGATTTGCTGTGATGAATGCGATAAATAGCACCCCTACTACTAGCAACAGTTTGTAGATAAAAATAGATTGGGAAGAGCAAGATTTACCATTTGTTTTGTAAAGATAATAGTATAAAAAAGTGATAACTGCGCTTTGGCGTTACGAAAGCGTTGATAACGAGGTTGTTATGCGATAGATGCGTTTGTGATAAATGTTTATACATTCATCATCTATTTTTCGTTCATAGCGTAAGTTGTTGTCCTCAATGTTGCGTTTGTTCTTAAATCAATAGTGAATTTATCTTACAATCATTCTTTCTCCTTCATTTGGTCATCTGCATATTTCTTCTTATCTTTGTCTCCTAAACATTATACAAGAACACATTTACCCAAATATCTCAAGACCTATGGAGAAGAAGTATTTTGCACCGTCAGAACTGATTATCAATGAGGACGGAAGTATCTTTCATCTGCATCTGAAACCAGAAAACCTTGCAGACAAGGTGATTCTCGTGGGCGATCCGGGGCGCGTAGCACTCGTAGCTTCCCACTTTGAGGACATAGAATGTGAAGTGGAAAGTCGTGAGTTCCGAACAATTACAGGAACCTATCACCGCAAACGCGTCACGGTTGTGAGCACGGGCATTGGTTGTGACAACATCGATATCGTACTTAATGAGTTGGATGCGTTGGCAAATATCGACTTCGAAACACGCACTGAGAAGGACCAACTGCGGCAGCTCACCCTCGTGCGCATCGGCACTTGTGGCGGATTGCAGCCTTATACGCCGACAGGAACATACATTGCATCGGTAAAAAGCATTGGTTTCGACGGACTGTTGAACTTCTATGCCGGACGTGACAAGGCTTCCGACCTTGACTTTGAAGCGGAATTCAAGCGGCAAGTGAAGTGGGATGCACAACTCGGAAACCCATACGTGGCTTGCGCTGATGAGCAACTTACCGAGCAGATTGCACAGGACGACATGGTGAGAGGTGTCACCATAGCCTGCGGAGGATTCTTCGGTCCACAGGGAAGGGAGCTTCGGTTGCCATTGCAAGACCCACATCTGAACGAGAAAATAGAGCAGTTCTCCTACAATGGGCTACAGATAACGAACTTCGAAATGGAGTCTTCTGCACTCGCCGGATTGGCTACGCTCATGGGACATCGGGCTGTAACATGCTGCATGGTCATTGCAAACCGACTGGCAAAGAAGGCAAATGCAGGATATAAGAACACGATTGACGGACTCGTTAAGACGGTGCTTGACAGAATATAAACGCTCCGTCACATCAATCATCATAAACAAAAAGAATGGAAAAAGAGACACTTACCCCACAACAGGCACAACAAATCATTTCAACAACACGCCAGACTGTGGGCGAAACCATCTGTGCACTTGCTACACAACCGGGTGGAGCAATAGGCATTGTGAGGGTAAGTGGTCAGCAGGCAATAGAGATTACGGACAGGATCTTCCATAGTAGAAGTGGGAAAAAACTGACCAGTGCCAAGGGCAACACGCTGCATTACGGGGAGATACATGACAAAACGGGCAATACAATAGACGATGTCCTGGTGAGTGTGTTCCTCTCTCCACATAGTTATACGGGCGAAAACAGTACGGAGATAGCATGTCATGGCTCGGCATATATCCTCAATCAGGTTGTGAAAGCACTCATCGACGCTGGTTGCCGACAGGCTCTCCCAGGCGAATATACGCAACGTGCCTATCTGAATGGGAAGATGGACCTCAGTCAGGCAGAGGCTGTTGCCGACCTCATCAGCGCTTCTAACCGTGCATCACACCAAGTAGCGATGAGTCAACTCAAAGGACATTTCAGCTCAGAGTTGTCCTTATTGCGCGAACAACTGCTGAAAATAACCTCATTACTCGAACTTGAGCTCGACTTTTCAGACCATGAAGAGCTGGAGTTTGCCGACCGTTCGGAACTGAAAGCGCTTGCCGAGACCATTCATGAGCGTATAGCAGGGCTCAGAAAGTCGTTCGAAACGGGTAATGCATTGAAGAAAGGAGTACCAGTAGCTATCGTTGGCAAGACAAATGTGGGGAAATCAACCCTGCTCAACTGCCTTCTTCATGAAGAGAAAGCCATCGTCTCCGATATCCACGGTACCACTCGTGACGTCATTGAAGACACAACCGAGATCCATGGTATCACCTTCCGCTTCATTGACACAGCCGGAATACGACGCACAACCGACCAGGTTGAACAGTTAGGTATCGAACGTGCTTATCAGAAAATGGATGAAGCAGCCATCGTTCTGTGGGTCGTTGACCAGCAACCAACGGCTGAAGAGCTGGCAGAGATGCAACATCTCACGGAAGGAAAGAAGCTGATTGCGATATTCAACAAGATGGATAACAAGACAGAAAAGCCTCAACCATCAGGCGAGGTTACACCTTTTATATATATATCAGCCAAACTGAAACAGAACATTGATGCTTTGGAGACGGCTATTTATGAGGCAGCTGACATCCCAGAGATCAACGAAAACAGTGTGATCATCACCTCTGCACGCCATTATGAAGCCCTCACCCGTGCCGATGAGTCCATCCTTCGTGTCATTGATGGCATGAACATGCAACTCAGTGGTGACCTTATCAGTGAGGATCTCCGCATCTGTCTCGACCAACTTGCCGACATCACGGGTGGTCAAATCACCACCCACGAGGTTCTCGGCAACATCTTCCAGCACTTCTGTATTGGTAAATAAGGAGGTGCTTTATATGATAAAAGAGGATTTCAACTATACTTTAAAATAAAAAAGGTATATCTTTCTTCTGTCGTTTCAGGCGTTGTTGTATCCTGAAAGCAGATGAGAGATATACCTATTGTTCACAAAATAATCATTGTTTGTTTATAGTCGTCTGTAGAGATATTACCCAACATACTCGTCATCACGCACCAAGACCTTCTCAATCTTACCAACATACATGGTATGGAGGTCACGGTTTGGATAACTTTCATCGAGTGTTTCGGGATAAACAAAGCCACTTTCCTGCAGTTCGGCAGCATACATCTTCTTACAAATCAGCACCATTTTCGCTTCTTTAAAGTAGACTGTTCCGTCGGCAAACACCGTTGTCAACCCTGCTTTCTCTATCTTATTTTCATCCCTTCCAGACACTGTTCCGAGGTAAGCCATCTGCTTTTTGAAGCTTTTATCCATGACACAGAGTGTGAAGTAATCCTCTTTATCCACAAAAATCTTTGTGTAACGTGACGGACGAAGGTATATAACAGCCGTTGGATCATTATGTCCCCACATACAACCGAGGTGTCCCCAGCTGACAGTCATGGTGTTACAACCATCCTTTTCATTCCCTGCTGATGCCAACATCCATTCCTTTCCCAACAGATTGAACGGATTAAACTTCATCGTTTTGTAATCAATTTCCTTCATCTTATATCTATTTTTGTTCGTATATCATTTTATAAACACACGCATAGAAGCCCTTTGTTAATCGGTTCTTCTCCTATTCTTTTGCAGTAATCCCACACAAATAAATATTGAAACGGAGCATTTCTATGTGTAAAACCTAACTACAAAGTTATCGATTTTTTCTCAAGCAATGAAAAGAAAGCTGGTTTTATAATCATAGATACTTCTCATCTGCCTCAAAAAACAACGCTAAACCCCTATGTATTTTTGTTTTTTAGTTGCTGTCACATTTAACATTTCGGGCAACTTGTTGGTGATTAACGGGTTAGAAAGGTATGAGGAGTGACAGAAATGACAGGAAAATTGAGAATGACAAAAGAACAAGTGGAGATGGATAGTATGCAGGAATGAAGGGATAAGGATACGGAAAAATGAGAAATCAACCCTCGAATTCAAATTCGAAGAGTTGATTTCACACTCCAAAACATTAGGGAATCCCGTTGATTACGTCCCCTCCATTCGGAGAAAGAATGGAAGGAAGCCTCTAAAAGGGACGGGACAAGGGATGAAAAGGGGCGGAAGTGAACCTGTAATCCTACCTCTCCAACACCAGCATTGTCCAGTATTTGAGGGACGGAAGGGTGACGGTGAGGTAACCATCAGCCTGATGGAAGTCGAGAGATTGGGGTGATCCACCGTTGACATCGGGTGAGGCGGTCCACACTTTGCTCATCATTCCTGTCGTTTTGATGCGCAATGTGAGGTTCTGAAGCAGTTGTGGTTCAGGCATTGTACCGTCAAGATCACGCCATGACATGCTGTTTGCCTGTCGGAAGTTCAGCAGTTGGATGACTTCCTTACCATCGAATGTCTTTCCATAGGCAGCAACTGCGCCCTGACGAGGGGGCCATGCATTGATACTTACCGCCGGATCAGTAGCCGAAACATCCACGTTTGTCTCCTTTCCACCGTCACGAAGCAGGTTCTGATAGGCTGTCATGAAGTCGTAATAGCCCACAATAGCCTTGCGTAAGCCATTGTCCATCTGCGTTTTATGGTCGGGGAAGTACTCACTGTAGAGCATATGGTCACCACTCAGCTCTATATGTGCACCTCCAAGGGCAAATATCACGGCATCCGTCAGCAGCACTCCCGGTGTATTAAAGAACGGAAAGCCCTTCCGATAGTTCATATATGCTGCCAAAACGGTGTTCTTCTTGCCCTTACTGAAGTCACTATTTGCCTTGATAACGTTGTGAATATCACTGAATTTATCCTGCTCTTCCCACAGTTCATTATACAGAAAGTCGGTCTTTTCAGCCTCGGCAATCTCCTTTGCACCGAAGCTTGACACGGAATTCATCACCAGTCGGCGGTCAGGATTCTTTGCTTTCATGGCTTCAATGAAGGTGGCATAGCCTGCAGGGAGGTCCACCGGCTCACCGTAATAATCATAAACATCACCCCGTTTCCCCAACTGATCAATGTGGAAACCATCAAAATCAAGATGCTGATAGACGTCATTGCTACGGTCGGCAAAGTAAGATTGCCAGCTTTTGTTCCCTGGATTGACGATCAGAATGTCGCTTTTCCAATCCTTCGGCAGGTTATATCCGTCCTTCACACGGTGCTCTTTGTCCTTGAAGATGTACCATCTGTCGCTCACTCCGTCCTTTGCTGCATCCCGAAAAGTACCGAAACAGAGGTCATAATACATTGCTTTCATGCCGTAAGCATGCTGTGTAGCAATGTAATCCTGCAGCACCTGTGTCACGATCTGTCGGTTGGCAATGTCCTTATACGT
>FLSE01000089.1_pt1 | contig 12665 bp, 14 predicted proteins | sample 1550461 | NCBI WGS metagenome assembly FLSE01 (sample SAMEA4031758, study PRJEB14383) | metagenome | biome: human; feature: oral; material: saliva | place: Philippines | collected 2014 | reverse complement strand
GACCCTAGGCACCACATTATAATCCTCGTTCATTGAACGGGGATTTTTCTTTTATACTTTTCTATTAATAAAATCAATACTTTACGACATCTAAATATCACTTTTCTACTCTCTTAATCTTATCCAGTATTGCAAGTTTTTATGTATTTTTATATATTTTTATGCACCAATTACGCCAAAATTACGCCAAGCGGTTTAATTTGTGGCGACTTATATTTTAAAAAGGTGTGAAAAATGGCAACGGTTAGAAAACGTGGCGAAAAATGGCGTGTAGAAATCTGCCGAGACGGTATAAGAAAATCTAAAACTTGCTCCACAAAGGCGGAGGCTGTTTTGTGGGGAGCCGAAGAAGAAAAGAAAATAGAACTACAAGCTAAAGGATTACAGCCAGAAACTTTATTCTCCGATGTGATTAAGCGGTATTTGAATGAAATTACGCCTACAAAACGAGGTGAAAAGCACGAATTCAACCGATTGACTAAGTTTTTACGCCACCACATAACGGATAAATATATTTCAGATGTAACTCGCCAAGATTTAGAGCTGTGGATTAAAGAGCGATTAGAAACTGTTAAGGGCGAAAGTGTTCGCAGAGAATTATCAACTATCGGGCATATATTCAAAGTCGCACTGGAGCGATGGGGGTACATTCAATCCTCTCCTATGGTTGGATTGCAACAGCCAAAAGCAAGCAAGCCAAGAACGCAAAGATTTACTCAGGAAGATATTGACGAGATAGTTAATATTAGTGGATATAACGAGAATTTAAAAACAGCCAAAGCAAGAACTGGAGCTGCACTATTATTTGCTATTGAAACAGCTATGAGAGCCGGTGAGATATGCGGATTAACTTGGGATAATGTAAGTCTAGAAAGAAAGACGGCTTATTTACCAATGACGAAAAACGGCACTTCTCGCACTGTTCCACTTTCAAAAAATGCGGTGAGAATACTGGAAAGGTTAAAAGATGAGATTGAGCAAGGCGATACTTGCTTTCAAGTGAAATCAAATATACTTGATGCGACCTTTAGAAAATTGAAGAAAGCAGTCAATAAAGATGAATTGCACTTTCACGATACTAGACGAGAAGCTTTGACGAGATTGGCGAAGAAAGTCGATGTAATGACTTTAGCTAAAATATCAGGGCATAAAGACATTAGAATACTTCAAAATGTCTATTACGCCCCGAATATGGAAGAAGTCGCTGAACTGTTGGATTAAGCGGTATTTCTACCGCTATCACCATTAAAATGTTCGTGGTATGAATGTTTGCTTGTATTGCCCTTGTCTTGCCGCCCATTCTTTTGCCTCTTCTGATGCTCTTGCAAAATTCTGACGAGCAACTTCTTCTCGTTTTTCTCTTGCAATTTGAGCCGCTTGTTGTGGAGAGATACTGTTTACATCAACCATATTTCTTGCCGGCGCTGCAACGGAAGATACTGTTGCTTTAACTTCTTTTGCAGCCTCTTTCGGTTTAGGATCGTATAAATCCATATCGCCGCCACTGGTGACATAAAGCGCACGCCCCATTTGTTCGCCACCTTTGAATGCAGATATAACGCTAGGGCTTTTCAGATAATTAGATCGCTCATTTGAAAGATTATCCATCTGTTTAGTAATTATATCTCTTTGAGCGGCATCTTCTGTTGAGGATAACTTATCTTGCAACGCACCTAATTGAGCATCATAAACACCTAACACTTGTACTGCTCCAGTTAGATTTTTTTGAGCCTCTTTCATTCCATCGCCACTGCCGCCACTTGCTCTAGCGTATTTAGCTTTAATTCGAGCTATGGCGGTCGCCTCAGAAATATTATTGCTTAGTTTAATGTTCTCTAACTCAATATCTTGCTGATGTTTTTTATCAAGTTGTTCGCTTTCAAAGGCTCTCTGTTTATCAGATTCTTTTCCTTTCCAATCTAATAATTTTGCAGTTTCCTCATTTTTCCAGGCTTGCTCTACATTTTTAACAACACCAGTGCCAAGTCCTTGAGCCATCGCAGCTAAAATGCCACCTAATCCCATAATTATACCCCTTGTTGCATTGATTGAGGTTTATTGCCTTGCATTTGTGATTGACGTTGATTTTCAAGCTCTGATGCCTTGCCAATCATATCAACATATTGCTGTTCTTCTTCAGGCGGTAAAATGCCGTTTGTTGCCTCGCCAAATTGATCTAACGCATCCATTAAAATATCGATAAGGATGTCATCAATCTTATCTTCAGGTACACCAATTTGTTGCAATAATTGCATTGCTAAATCTTTTGCGACTTGCATCATCACTTGAGGCGGGATTGTTTTGCCATTTTGTTGAGCGGCTTGAATATTTGCGATCATCGCCGTTGCAACTAAATCCGCAATACCTTCTTCTGGCCCTTTTTCTTGGATACGCTGTTGCGCAACATTTGCGATAGCATTAATGGAATTTTGCATCAACATTTGATACATCTGCGCCATACTTCCCTGTTGTTGTGAACCCTGTGGATTTTCGACCGCACTTTGTTCTGTTGTCTGTGGTTGTGATTGTTGTGTCATTGAATCTAAAATACCCATGAATTTGTCCTTCTATCGAATTGAAATGTTGTTCCATAAGTTGATGAGCTGAGGAATTTCGTTGTAATCCTCATTTTCCGTTTTTATTGGATTGAGACGTTGTTGCATTGAGCCTAGGATTCCAGGCTTATACGGCTCATTACTGCCATCCATTGCTCTTCGCTCTCTATCCTCTTTCGATGCACGAGCTATCGCATCTTTTCTATTAGCAATTTCCCCTTTTAAAGCTGGAGAGTTTAACTTTTCAGCAGAATGTTCAAGGGCATGGTTATGTCGCAAGTCATCTACTATTGTTTTAGCTCCAGTACCAACAAAACTACCAAGGGCTGGATTGGCAGCGTAACCAATAACTCCTGCCGCTGTCGCCAATCCGCCAGCAAATCGAGAGCCAAATGAATCCATATCTTCATCATAAAAATTCTGAGCCGCGTGGTAATTTGAGCGATAGGCTTGGCGTTGAGAAGGGGTCATTTTTTCAAGGATTTTTTCCTTATCTTTGAATTTGTCTGCAATTGTTCCAGCTTTGGAAACGCCAAGTTGAGTGATTCCTTGTGTAATTGCCGCACCTTTAGATACTGGTTCACCAGCAACTCCTATAAGCGTTGAAACAACATTTCCGACTGTGTCACCAGCGTATTTTTTTGTCTTATCTTCCATCGCATTATGATGCGCAATATCTCTCAATCGTTCATCTGAGGTGAAGAATCCAACATTATCCCAATCTTCTCTGGCAGAATAAGGCGCATTGGAATAACTTTTTCCAAATAAACCGCCAGTGAGTGTTTTCTGATCTTTTTCTGGAGCGGCGGCACTCATTTGACCGTTAGCGAGCGAATGATATTTTTCACCAATTGTTCGGCTAATTGCACTATAACCACCACTCCAACTAGAGTTATTTCTTCGCTCATTAAATGCATCAGTATAGACTTTGTCTTTTCCATATCTAGATTTGTGGTCATTCCATCTATCTGACGTACTACGATAACTATCACTACTGTTATCTTCTCGCCAACCACCGCCACCGGAAAAGGATGAATCAGAATCACTAGCTCGCTCATAGCCAGCTTTTTCCATTGATTCACCAAAACTATCATGCAACTCTGCCATTGTTAGCCCCTTTGGTTTCAGAACGTTTCTTCATTTCAGTCAAAATACCGCCATTTGCCAATCCAGGAGAATCATCTACTGTCAAACTTTTATACGACCAATCCGCATCTGGTACTGCTGAATATTTTGATTTCATCTGATCTTGCAGATTTAATAACTCACGTTGCTGATTGATCAAATCTTTACCAGATTGTTTTTGTGCAAAGTAACCACCAGCACCAGCAATAACATTACCGATAATATTGCTTGCTTCTTTATGCTTGTCCATCCAATCTGTTGCGGTTCCTAACGCATTACCTACATTTGTTAGCCATCCGTTTGATTTCGCGCCATTTTCCCCAGCCACATCTAATGCACCCGTAATTGCGCTCCACGCGCTATCCCAAAAAGCCATAACCTTTCTCCTCTTAACTAAATTTGAATTGACGGAACGCCTAAACTCGGAAAAGACGACCAATTTTGTCTAGTTGTCGGAATTCCTTGCATAAACTTACTCATAAATTGAATTTCTGAATCTCGACTTGCTTTTAGCTGCTCAATAGCCTTAGTTTTATCCTCAGCTTTCATATTCGAATTATTCAGGATAGTGGCAATTTGCGCATCGAAGTTACTGGTAATTTGCATGGTGAAATCAATGGATTTACCAATAGTGTTCGCCGCAACTTGCGCATTTAAGTTCTTCATCTCATTTTGATGATTCAAATTCGCCATATCTTTTTGTTGTTGGCGTTCAAGTGCAGTTTGTGATGCGGTAAATTGATTTTGAGCTTGATTCAATCGACTTTGATTGTTGTAATTCAAATCTGACTGTAATTGAGCCAAACTGCGTTGATGACCACGATCAAGCTCCGCTTGTGATGCGGCAAATTGATTTTGCGCTTGATTCAAACGGCTTTGATTTTGATAATTCAAATCAGCTTGCAATCTAGTTTGCTTTTCAGTAAAAGCATTTTGAGTATCTTGGCTTGCGATTGGCATTGCCGCATCGAGCATTGCACGTTGTGCAGCCTCAGCGCCAATAGTGGAATTTTGTAACCCACGATTAGCCGCAATTCTCTCCCCTTTCGCTGCCGCACTATTCATCAATAATGAATTGCCATTTAGAATATTGGCAACATTACCCGCCATTGTTTGAGAGTTATCTTTCTCAGGCGTTGGTGAAATAGTTGGCGCTTTAGGCTGTTTTCTTAACGCATCAGACATTGATCCTAGAATTGACATATATTCTCCCAAGAATGAAAAAAGCCGCTATTTAGCGACCTCTTTTTGAAAACTTATCTCATTATTACTTAATTTGGTAAAAACAACCGCAATTTGATTAGGGCTAAATCGCCAACCGCTCTCACCTCCATAGACCGCATTAAAGCACCACTCGCTGCAAAAATATTTTGAGCGTTTTTGCTTAATGCCAAGCACGATACCTAACGCACCCCACCAGTCATATTTACAACCAAGAGTGCGGTTAAAATAGTCCTTGATTTGCTCCTCAGCAACCTCATTAAGTTGGATTAAATCCCACTTCGTGCTATCTGATACATCGATCTGTTTGCAACGTACGCCACCATCTTGTACTGATGACGAATAACAATCAAAAAGAGTTTCACTGCGTTTAATAGCTATTTCGCAGTGCGAATATTTCCCCTTTGTAAAAAAACGGGTGATGATGTCAGCAATCTTTCTGACTGGCTCTTTGCGCCAGTCTCGTTTGTGTTTGTACATTGCCAAATAAATCTTAGCCATTTTGATATGCCTCCATCAGGTTATCCATTTGCTTAATAATGTCATCATGAATTGATTGCAATTGCTCAAGCGTAAGAGTGGGCGCTTTTAGCTCATACTTGCGCATACGTTGATTGGCAAGCTCCATTTGTAGTTTTTCCAAGCCTGCTGCTTGCACCAAAATCAAATCTGTTGCAGCTTTATTATTTAACCCAGCACGTTTGGCAAAATCTGTGATATAACGACTACAGTCTCCTTCATAATTTGCAGATTTGTATGTCTCTGCCGCTGCCTGACGTTCGCGATACTCACTTTCAAACCGTGTCCAAGTGCTGTAGATTTTAGCTGCGTACTCATCGATGCCAGCGATAAGGCGAGTTTGGGTGTCAGATAAAAGTGCGGTTTGTTTTTCAGCTGAAATTTCCCACGTGAGCGTGTCAAGATTTAACACATGTGCTGCACTAGGTTGTGGGTCAATTAATACTGGGTTACCTGTTTTATCTGAGACGATCTGTTTGCCTTGAGCTTGCCCATTAAGTAACTCAATATATTTATCTTGACTAATTTCTACCGCATTTTCTGGTACAAACCCACCATTACTATCATCAAAGAATCCGTCTTTAAAATACATGGTCATCTTTTCCATCTCCCGATTGCTAAAAATTGCATGTCCCAATCACCTTGTTCGCCACCTGGGTCGTATAAGTAATAGTAATAGGTCGATCCATTTGACTTGGTCTTTATACCCATTTGTTTTTTGTCCACAAAACTAAAATCTTCTACCGCTTTATTACTTCCGAATACCGCAGGGGCTTCAACAAATGATACCGCCCAATTAAAAGAATAAACCGTGCCGTGCGAATACCCACCTCTAAAATTGACTACGTTGGTTTGTATCATTGTGCCGTCAGGATATTTACGCACCTCAAAATTGCCGATTTTTTGATAGGTAAAGTCAGCATCAAGCAATATATTTCCATTCTTTCTTGGTAAGAAGGCGATATTTATATTTGAGCCATTGCTTTCGCGGTAAATAAATGACAGCGCGCTGTTACTACCGTGAGGATTGCTTTCTATCCGAGTATATCGCCCAGAATTATTGTAAAAATCAATGCCACTCCAGTCACCTTGCTTAAATGACATGATTCCAGTAACAACTCCCCCTGTTTTCATAAATGCATTATTTAATGATGCACCTATTTTAGTTACTACATCTCCCTTAACCCATAATCTTGTTTCATCGATTGATGCGTTAAATTCAATTGAGTTTGGTTTCCCACCTAAATGCAGTGTGCCGTTAGTATTGAAACCGATAATAGACGCTTCATTTCCAATCACTGAGTCACCACTTAACTCAATTTTCTTTACCCAATTATAATTATTTACTAGATATGTTGTACTTGAGCTGGTAATTTTCAGCATCCCGGTCATCGTATCGCCTGATTTAGATACTCGACCGTTTGCATTATTATTGGCATTATCTGCCGCATTTTTCGCATCCACACCTTTATCATAAGCTTTTTTTACTGCTAGGCTTGTCGCAACGTTATCTTCACTTGTTGAATTAATGCTGGATGAAAGTTTGGATATAAGAATATATTTTGTTAGTGATGTTTGCACCGTTGCAATCATCTGTGCTAGTTTTTTACCAGCTTTTGCGGTTAAACCTAGGCTTTCACTATCTAATCCAGTATCATTTGTGAGTAATGTAATACCTTTAGTCTGCGTGTTAGCCGTTGGAACATGAAGTATTTTGGCATACTCCACTTCTCCATCTGCTAGGCTTTTAGCTTTATTAGCTGCCTGTATAGCCTCTTCTGCTTTACTTGTAGCTATATCAGCATTGCTTTTTGATGTAATTGCGGCTGATGATGCCGTTGTTGCTGATTGCTCCGCTTTCGTTGCGTAGTGGTAAGCGGAATATTTATCACCTTGTACTGTTTCATTAACTGGATTGGCTGCCCATTTATGAGCCATGTTTTCAGAATTGCCCGCCGCTTGTTGGCTGCTTTGTGCGGATGCAGCCGCTTGAGTTGCAGTATTGGCTTTTTGAGTTGCAGTCAAAGTATTTGTAGCAACAGATTGAGTATTTTGAGCAACTTGTTGAGCCTTGGCGGTAACATCATCTCTCGCATTATTAACGCTCTTTTCTGTTTCAGTGAGCATTTTTAGCGGCACTGGATTCATCGGATCGGTTGGCTCGGGAATTAATGGACTTTCTTTAAACCCTTTCCCATCATCTCGCATCTCAGGAATGCGCTCAAAACTAGTTTGAATTGCATCAAATTCATCAGATACGGCTTGTCCGTCAGCTTTTGTGTATGGAGTAAATTGATGTTTGCGTTTATACCAGCTTTCTTTAGACACGATAATTTCTCCGGGGGATATAGTTTAAGATAAGTCCACTAATTTCAAATTGTGGAGAGTAGATTGATGAGCCGGCAAACGATAAGGCAATATTTCGGCTATACCCTGATAATTGAAGTGTTGGCGTTGAATAATATTCAGCAGACCAAAGGAAATCATTCCAAAGGGAATCATTCCAACGACCGCCACCACCAGCAATTTCTAAATCTTTACTTAGTGCGGCTGAATGATAGTTTGAGTTGTAATCAAGATCGAACCGAAAACTTATTTTTGATTTACCATCTGTTGTGGCTTGCAATTCGGCACTATGCCAACTTTTGATTAATGTTGGCGACCCGCAATGGTTAAATGCCATTTTTACCGTCCAATCTATGCTTTTCCCTGAAAAGGAATAGCATTTGTCAGACTGGCGGTAAACTTTGCCATCGCTAAAAGCAATGTAAACTTGATTAGGCGATTGCCAAAGCCCTTGTAATGGCTCAGGGTAAATGAAAGATGTACTTCTCGTTGTGCCGTCAGGTTGCACCATTACGCATAAATGCCGTCCCTCGGATGAATAGAATCTAACTTGGTTAGATTTAGCTTTAGTGGATGAATAAGCAATGCTGTATTGCTGCTTATCAAAGGCAAGTTTACGGTTTGCATCCATTTCACTTAATCTGAAGTCACCAAATTGCTCAGTTTGATCTATTCGAGTGATACCGTTTTTTGTAATTGCGATAGGCATGAATGATGTTTGCAGCGTATTCGGAGTTATGCCAACTGGCGAAATGTCTTTTAGAACCCAATCTTCACGACCTGAACCATAAAGCCCTGATGTTTTATTTTGACAACCAATAATCAAAACACCGCCGGTGGTGGATGATAATGCCGTTATTTCATCCCCTAAACCGAATTGCTCTGAGCCTAACAATACCGCCCAACGGTTAGGATGCCCAACTAATGAATGCCCTAATTGACCGCCAGCGAATGATGCAAATAAATGATTTCTGTGCGCACAAATATATTGTGGGCTGTCATTATTCACCAGGATTGGAATGATAATTCCATTTTGGCGCACCTCAATAATCTGCTCACCATTACACCCATAGGCATAATGCGTATTAGATCCGCCATAGAAGTTGTGATAGATAAATTGCCAGTCTTTCCCTTTAGTTAAGGAAACTCTGTCGCATTTCTCTATTGTCGCAACGGTTGCGCTATTTATCTGTAATGGTTGATTAGCCAGAACAGATTGTGACAAGACAACATAGCCAGATTTACTATCAGGCGCTAAAGATACCGAATGAATCACACCTCTAACATTGCCAGATGTAAAATCCGAGTTATCCAATAAATTTTCAGGCTTAACTAAGTTTTTTAGCTTTGCAATATACGTTGCTTGAGCAGCCGTCCAACTATTATCTGAGCTAATAAATGCACTGCATCTATCGCCGTCATCACGAAAGGCAATCAGCCTATTATCCAATTCCACAACGCCACGAATATTTCCTGTTCCTGGCACAGGGAAAACAGCATCAACTCCTAACTGAAATGCTTTTCCTCGATAAGCTAAATCATCAGAAAAATCACCATCAACAGAACTGTTCACATAACTTGCTGCAAAGCTAACGCCACTAACAGAAAAACTTGTTCCGTTAGTTATAGTTACTGGCTTTAAAAATGCAACAATGAAAGCATCATCTAACACGTCAATAATGCGGTATTGTTTACCGTTATGAGTAAATGCTTTGTTGTTGAATTGCTCTTTATTGGCGATACTTCCAACGTGCAACACAGCATAAGTCATTTGAGATGGAATCGTTTTTCCATCCAAACATTCATATCCCTCAATTCTTGAAAATCCACCACCATAAATAGGCTGCACATTTAACGCGCCAATAGCATCACTACTAGCCTTTGCTATTGGAGGCGTAGATAGATCCATCCCACCGCTAATAGCGATAAACTGTGATTGATTTTTCGGTAACTGTGCCATTTATTTGCCTAATGATGGAGTTGGTAAGAATTGAGTGCAAAGTAAGTGCAGATATTTATCCCATTCGTTTTGCCCACGCAAAATTAACTCTTGAGCATTTTGCGATAAAGCTTTGCCTTGCATCGCATAATACACAATAGCCACATGGAATTTTTCAGGAATAAAAGGAGCATCAGAAGATTCTTCAAGAACTTGAGGATTTTTAGAAGAGAATCCCTCACCCCAAAAATCCTCATTCCAATCACGCAAAGATTGAATATCTAGCCACGATTCACGAATTGCATCAACATACTCTAGACTACGACCTTTCTGATTGGATACGCCGAACGGCCCTTCACCTGTATCATTCATTTCACGGCGTAACCGTTGAGCAAGTTGAAGATAATTCATTATTCATCACCTAATACTGTAATTGAGAATCGAGGTGCAAAGTATTCTTCTAATTTACCACCATCAACAAGTTTGAAACGATGATCGCCAGCTTTAGCCAATAATTGATATGCCGGCTCTGGAATCGATACTTCTTCTCCACGTTTGATTAGCGCATCCCAATCACCAAGGCCCACATAAACATCACTATTGTCAGTTTCGCTTGGCGCAATAATGATTCGTACACGTTTATGTGCAAATAATGGAAGATCGCTTTGCTCTTCTTGTGACGCTTGAGGTTGTAATTGCACTTCCGCATCAGGGCGTAAAATGCCATTTGCTGATTCAAATTCAAGAATTGCTTGAACTAACTCTTCTTTTTTGCCGTCTTTTTCAACGCCGCAATAATCGCGCAAATGAGCAACCAATTCTTCTTTTGTTGCTTTTTTTAAATCAATAAATGGATAAGCCATTATGTCCTCACTAAAAAAATAAAGCCCTCGCAAGGAGGGCTTTTGGTTTGCGAATGAAAACTAAAGTGATGATGCAGCCACTTCTAAACGAACTAACCAAGCATCGTTTAGGATTTTACCCGCCCACCAAGTTTTCCATGCAACTGAACCTTTTTGACCTAAAGGGTCACCTTGCTCAGCCTTACCAGGATTGCGCACTAAAATTTGTGCGGCATCTTTACCTTTTAACGGGCAAGTTGCGTAAGCATCTTGACCGAATACGGCGATTTTATACACGTCCGCTTTAGAACCGGCTGTGGATAAAACTTTATTGCCAGTTGGCGTACCACCTCTGTTGATTTCAGGTGTAAATAAAGGCGATGTGATAAAACGTACGTTTTCTACCGTTCCAAACTCTTGCGGAACAATAGGTTGGCGAGAGCCGTATTCTGCAACTGGAGTGAATCCAGGTAAACTGCGAATATCAGCCTCTAAATCAGTATGGCATACTGCAATGTATGCAGCCTCAATCGGTTTAGTACCGTATTTGATTGAACCATCAAGGATAGATGTTTTTTTCTTCGCACGATTGCGCTGTAACTTGCGAACTGCCGCTCGAACATGATTAATGCTTAACGCAGTGTTTACATCGTTTGATGATGTACCGTTGGCAAAGATTACATTTGTACCACCACTAATCGCGCCCCAAGCCAAAAGCTCGGTAGTCTCAGCGGCTTGTTCGCCAGAAATCAACACCAAGTCACTTAAAACCTGATCTTCGTGCGTATCTTGAATTACATCTGTAATTTCAGACCAAGAACCATACTGCCCCAATGTTGCGGTCACATCCTCATATACCATTTTTTGAGAGTCAGGAGTAACACCCTCAGTTAATGGAGTGGTTGCCGGCGCAAACGGTTTAGGACGACGGAATTTAATAGTTTGCGTCTTGTTTTGCGGGATTGGCTTTGTTTGTCCAAGCTTATTTAAAATCAATACAGGCTCAGCATGAGCAAGCATTTTAGCTTCTGCGTAAACTTGTGTACGTGGTGAAATATCTGTATATGTAGTTGTAGCCATGATAAATTTTCCTCAAATGAACTAACTTACTTATCGCTGTTTAGCAAATTCAGCAGCGAATTGGTTGAACAACGATTCTTCATCAATTTCATTGCCTCCTTTTGGACTTGTGCGACCAGTAGGGAGTGACAATGCTGAAAGTTGTTGAGAACGTTTATTCCGTTGCTCTGAGATTGATGTGGCAGTCTTTTTGTATTCATTGAGTAAGTAGATAGCATCTTGTGGATCGTCTGATTTAAACAATGCTTTGATGCCTTTTGGTTGATTATCTACCCATCTATGGAACATTGGATCGCCTAAAATGTCGTTTGCATCAGGAACGACTTGAGTCACTAAAGAGATTGAGCTATCAAGTTGTTGCTGCGCAAAATCTTGCATATTTGCATCGACCATCTGAGCAATCGGCGCTGAAATATCATTAAGGCGTTGATTTTGTCCGGCAAGAATGCGGGATAATACATCGGCAACTTCAGGATAGTCCGCACGCAAATTATCTAACTCACCATCAAAGGTAGTTTGACTTTGTTCGAGCTGCTCTAACGCTGCCTTAGCCTGTTGATATTTCTTAGAGAGAGCGCCAACACGACCACGTTGAGATTTAGCCATGTGTTCGTATCTCTCTTTTTCTGCTTTCATCAAACGGAAATGACTTTTCACTTCATCTGTGGCATCGGATAACCATTCGGGCAATACTTCCTCTTTTTCATCCGGCTGTTGCGGGATATTTTCTTGAGTGGTATTTTCCATGCGTTGATCGGGCGCTGGCTGTTCGGTTTCTTCTGCGACTGACGGTTTAACTTCGGCAGTTAGTCCACCTGATTCAAGTTGATTAGCGGCCTCATCGAAAGCGGCATCAGCATTAAATTCTGTGGTGTCTTGATTTTCCATTATTACCTCATTAAGCGGCATATAGCGGCTTGTGATAATTCGTTGATAACAAAAAAGCCCACTCATTGAGCGGGCTTGTATTTAACCGTTTAGATCTGATACTAAACTTCTTAATTCTTTAATCTGACCTCTTAGAATATTGTATTGCTG
>FLSE01117474.1_pt1 | contig 12681 bp, 14 predicted proteins | sample 1550461 | NCBI WGS metagenome assembly FLSE01 (sample SAMEA4031758, study PRJEB14383) | metagenome | biome: human; feature: oral; material: saliva | place: Philippines | collected 2014 | reverse complement strand
TAACCTTGGTTGAGGAATACAGAGGCTTCCGTCTATGATGGTCTTCTCAGCAATTTCACTGTCTAAAGACAAAAGCTCCATGGCAATTTGACCACCAAGTGAAACACCACCGATTGCAAACAATTTCCCACCACAGTTTGCTTTGATATAGTCTAGAATCTCCAAAGCAGAATCTTCAGTAGAAACATAATCAAGTTGATATTCCTCGCCGTGGCCATTCAAAGTGGGTAGAATAACACGGTATTCTTCTGACAAGATTCGTGCTTGACGAAGATAATTCCACCAAGAACTGCCACCACCATGTATCAGTAAGATAGGAGGCAAATTCTTATCACCAAATTCATGGAATTTCATCTTTAAACTCCTTACTTTAGGACTTTCACTAGCTACATCCTTGTTTAATCAGCTCGTACAAGCAAAGCTACACACTCCACGTGATGTATCTGCGGAAAAAGATCAACCGGCTGGACTTTCTGCAGTTCATAACCCATTTCTTGCTAGAGTTTGATACCACGCGCCATAGTAGCGACATTACATGAAATATAAGCAATGCGGTCTGCTTCTGTTTGGCTACTTGCCTTGATAAAGCTTTCGGTCAAGCCCTTGCGTGGAGGATCAACCAAGATAACAGTTGGTTGAATACCTTCCTTGAGCCAGTTCTTCATTTGAACGGTATTCAAAAACCAAAGACCCCATGAGCGTCGGTGTGATTCCGATTTGGTTTAAATGAGAACAAATTGATCGAAATTTATCAAATAAAGAATTGATTCCTCCTCCAATCGTTGATATAAAATCGATTTCGTTGTGAATAATAAACTAATTTTTACCTTCTACTCTTTCGGTTTTGAAAATACTTCTACTCGTTGAGGTAGAACTTTGATTTCTACAGGTAGGTTATCCGATTTATCGCCGTCAACATCTGACTCCAATTCACTATCTGAAGAGATCTTAATATTACGCGCTCTGATATACTCAATATTATCATTGCTGACAACATCTCCTTTTAGTAGATCAGGAATAACGGATAATTTAGAGAATATAGAAGCATCTTTCAGAATCAAAATATTGGCATAGCCGTCCTTGTTTTCTTCAAAGATTTTTTTATCAGCAAAGTAATTTGTCAAGAGAACCAAAACATGGCTAGCTTCACCAACATAATTTCCATTTTCCGTCTCCACCTTAATGTTAAAGACCTGATCCGTCATGACAGATTTCATGGTATTTATAGCATAGGCTAAAATACCGAATTTTGTCTTGTCCTCGATTTCAACATTGTGAATCGCCTCAGGCAAAGAACCGATACTAAAGATATAACCAAAATAATTGTCATTTGCTTTACCGATATCAATCTTGTTGGTTAAGTTAAAATCGAGTTCATCAATCGCACCATCGATGTCTTGATTGATTTCCAAAAGTTTCGTAATGAGGTTACCCGTACCGCCTGGGATAATCCCTAACTTAGGAATGTAGTCTCTCTCAGTAATACCCGAAATGACTTCATTGACAGTCCCGTCACCACCAAAAACAAGGACAGCATCATACTTCTCTTTAGAAGCTTCTGCTGCAAAGTTTGTCGCATCAAGAGCTTTCTCAGTGATTCTGGTTTCCACATGCTCAAAATAATCTAAGGCTTTATTTTCTAACTTAACTTTATAATCCAAGGCTTTTTCACCACCAGATGTTGGATTAATAATGATCATAATTTTTTTCATTTATAGTTTTCCTGCCATTAGATTTCCTTACTTTAACTAATTATCTCAAGTTTGGTCTAGATAAATTTTGACCGCTTGGTATTCCTGCTCTTTAGCATAGGCAAACACCTCTGAATCTCTAATGTAATCAAAGATATTTTCCTCTAAATCTTCATCCCAGGTCGATTCATGAAACATTTGATTCTCTTGACATGCTTCATAGAAAATATCAAGGTGAACTTGATAAAACTCTTCATCTTCATTTGGGGCTTGCCTTACTAAGGATAGTTGAAACAAGGGCTTATCAGATACAGTTGTAAATGTCCCTGTCTCAAATAAAATCATTTCATCCTCAATAGGATCACTACACAAGTCTTCAAAAATTGCTACCATATCCTCTAAGGGCATCTTATCGGTGATTCTTTCTCTTAAAAATTCAAGTGATTGCTTTATGCTTCTCCTCTTTCTAGATGATTTTTCGTTCTTGGAAAAATCCTATTAATACTCAATGAAAATCAAAGAGCAAACTAGGAAGCTATCCGCATACTGTACTTGAGTACGGAAAGGCGAAGCTGACGTGGTTTGAAGAGATTTTCGAAGAGTATAAAAAATAGAATCCCTACACCCTTTATTATACTACATAAATAGAAAAAAAGACTGAACCAGATGGCTTTCACCCTAGTTTCAGTCTAGATCTTTTTGATAATCGGAATAGCCACTGTAAGGATGTCTATCCCAAAATTAATTCCCTGTACTTGGTAGTGATAGATTGGAACAGAATAAATTTTCTGAACTCTTTTTTTGAGGTGACTATCTAACATTTCAAGTAAAACCCCATCTGAGAAATGAGGAAATTTTGGTCCGCTAATAAAATCTTCTTCGAGCAAATTCAGGTCCAACCCCTCATCGATAGATCTGCAGAATAGAGTCTTACCAAAATCTATACAGTATTTTAGCTTTTGATTCTTTAAACCTTCGAGAAAAATTTGCAGGTGATTTTCTCGAGAAAGTTGACACCGTAATTCATACCAATCATACTTGATTTTCTCACCAATATTAATCCACTTCATTCTTGACCAACCTCTTCTATCCTGATATCACTCTCTTCATTTTTATAGAGAATTAAGTCTATGACTAGATTCTTGGCACAAATACGAAAATGAACCAAATCTTCTTCAGCCAAAACTCCACCCGCCTTATGAATCACTTCTGTAATCAGACTACTAGTATCTAGCTTACAAATAGGGGATTCAAGCTCTGGTAAACTAGGAATCTGATTAAGAGTACCAAAAAAGTCTCTATCTATGATTTGGTAAAAATGACAAAATGGAAATTTCAATCTAATCAGATGTTTCTTGCCCTTCAAAGTTATCGTAGAAATCTCGTAATTACTATTTTTATTAAGAACTGCACTAACTTCATACTCATCTTCTGGTAAAGATTTCCACTCAATCATTAAATCTTTCTCTCCACTATTTTCAATCGTCTCATACGCTTTCTCACTATGAAAATCTATAGTAGTATAACAAGCACATAGCTATAAGTTTCATCTCACATTTTTTAAAAATCTTCAGGAGTAACTTCTTCAAGATAGTCATCCAGATGATGGTAAATTTGCATATCTTCATCTGAACTATCTTGTAAAACGGCAAATACCTTCACTTTCTCATCATTGACAAATACGAAATTCTGTTCACCAAAATAAGCCTGATAACCCTTGTCAACTAAGGTCCAGAGTTCACCTTTTTTTAAACTGAAAATATCATTTTTCACTAGATAGGTTTTCCCAATTTCTATTTTCATAATGCCCTTTCTCCTTAATAAACCGGATAGTGCTAGAAGTTTCCCTTTACTGCTTAATCCGTTCACGCAAGCAGTGGCGTACACTCACAAGGAATTTATTTTGACTATTGCATCTCTTCCATCGCTTCTTTAATATATCCTTCTACATCTTCAATCTCTAAAAACGATGGGTCTAAGTGACACAAGAAGTGCCAATCTTCGGTGCCACGTATTCTGTAGAGAATCGCTTCACCATCTTCACTTCCGAAAAAGCTTCTGTCGACTTCATATCCACTGCCTTCTAAAAAGTCTTTTGCCTTACGGAAGTTTGCTTCTCTGGCTTCGATATAGGCTTTCACTTCATCGTTATTCACTACATAAGCATCGACTTTTGTAGCTCCTTCGACCACTTTATCGTTTTTAACGGATAGATTCGAAATCTCTTTCCAAATAATCTCGACATTTTCCTCAGGTTCAAATGAGAATCTAGATAAAGGGACAATATTCCCATTAAAGACAATTTCCATATAATCCGGCAAGTGTTTAGGGTTAAAATACTCCACTTCAAACCCATCTTCGTTTTCTAGAGTATACCCCGGGATTTGAGCGACAAATGCTTTCCCTTCTTCTAAAGTCTCAAAAATGACTAAATCCTTTGAGTAATCACTTTGATACAATTTCAATATAACCATCGATAATCATCAATCTTTCATTATTGGTCCGCATAACGCCTATCTATTATTTTATTACAACCGTTTCTCCCCATCGTCTAAGCACTTCTTTTAAAGGCTCATCCAAATAAGTATAAACTTTGTCTTGAATCCACTCAGGAATTCCATAAGCCGCCTCTGCTATGCTCCCTGTGATGGCAGCGAGAGTGTCACTATCTCCGCCGAGAGAAATAGCATTTCTGATAGCATCTTCGAAGTCTGTACTTTCAAGAAAGGCAATGATAGCTTGAGGTACCGTATCCTGGCAAGTTTCATTGAAACGATAAGTAGGACGAATTTCATCTAGTGATTGAGAAAGGTTATACCCATACTCCTGCTCTATGTGTTCCTTGATGAATCTCTTACACTCCGTAGGGTTGTCGTTGATCGGTTTTCCATAGTCGCTACTGTAACCTCCAAAGTAATAACGACACATAAAGATAGCATCAGACGTCGCCATAGCTCCTTTGATCCCCTCTGGATGGTTATGAGTCACCTCTGCAGAAAGTCGTGCAAGAGCTCTTCTGGACGGCCAAGCTCCCGTTCGTGCACAGAAACTACAATCCATGGCCCAGGCACATGGAGAAACACGCATTGCCGAGCCATTGCCAAAGCTATTATAAGGTTCTCGATCGTTGCCATCAACCCAATTACCAAATCTTGCACCGTATCCTGCATCAGGATACATTCTACCATACTTCTTCATGGCATCAATGAAGTCATTCTTCTGACCGCCATTCATAATTGCTTCTGCCACAGCACAGGTCATCACCGTATCATCTGTGAAAAAACAATCCTCACGAAATAATGGAAAGTCTTTCGTTTTGATATTATTCCATTCGTAAACAGAACCAACAATGTCTCCAACTATTGCTCCAAGCATAAGATTCCTCCTTATGAACTATTGGTTGAGACTGACATTTCTACTTGCCATACTCTTTTATTTTATCAGCATATTCAGTCAAAAGATTTTTTGAATAAATTTTTTCATTACTTGAATTTCTTACTTCTTTCCAAAGAATAGAAGCTACTTTTAGTTTATTCGAGTAATTGTGACTATTTTCGTCTGCACAGAAATCCTTTAGAAATTGGTTCCACTGACAAACTGAATGATCATACTTGGCATAATCTGAATTTCCATAATAAACTTTTAGCATATCCTGTATTGTGAAACTCAAATCATTGTCACTTTTTACTTTTCTCCAAGCAGTAGCCATATCAGCAGTAAATTTAAACGGTGAAACCTCTGTTAAAGTTGAGAAATATTCTCTAAAGTGTGCATTAAAAGAGAATCCACATTCAAGTAAGGGAGTATTTAAGGTAAGGACTTCGACTCGTTTCTTATTCCTTTTTATTGATGATTTTTTAATCAAATTACCCTTAAAGTACTGCTCAATAATATCATTCAGTTCTTGTTTTGTCCCTCTATATTCAAGTCCTAATGACTTGCATATCTGTGAAAGTTCATCACGGTACCAATAGTACTTATTAAATTCATCAAAGGATACGATTTTGTCAAACTCAGGTCTACTCTCTATCAATATTTTACCTCCTTCCTCAAAAATAGTTTAGGTTTTCATCTTAAAATAATGGAGTTTTAGTTTCTTTGTTTTGAGAATTATCCACGTTTCACTAACAAACTTACACACGGCGGTTCGGACTTACCGTATCATTTCGTTAGATTCCCTCCTAATTCTACGAGTCCTATCGCATGGGCCGAACATCCACTTCTACTTCACTGATGAATTAGTTCGAACAAGCAGTGATACGGCCTCAACATGAAACGAGTGAACACTAAGTATGTTAAGTAAATCTGTTTATATGTAGAAACATGTCTATAACGCTTTTAAGGATAGCACAAGATTGTCGTTAAAAGGTATTACCTAGACAAACTAGAATTTGTTCATTTTATTAAATCAGCTATTTCTTTCTTCCCATACGCTTTTACATTCTGAATTACATTCTGTTTCCTCTTTATTGATTCAAACAATGATATATCTAGTACATTTGCGAATTCTGCAAACTGAACCTGCCCGATTCTTCTTATTTCTTTAAGTTTCTCAGCATCTCTTACCTTTCTCTCTGCCTCACTTTTGGGGTATCCTTGCCCAAATGGCTCCGAGACAAGAGCTTCTATTGTTTTTTCAAGATTTTCAGTACCTGACCATGTATAATCTTCACCTAATGGTAATGATATCGCATTTCCATTATTAATCTGAGCAAATAAATAGGCATCATTCGGTGTAGGTGCATACCCGCAAATGACATCAGGCATACTATTACAAGCAAGCATCATTCCTTGTCCGGAAGAACAGCCCGTAACAACGAAATCAACTGTCCTACTTGCCAACAAGATACCTACAAGAATAGAAATCTCTATATACGAATATTTTTCATTTTCTTCTATCGTACAGCCAAAATTTATAACCTCAGATTTCTTTGGAGCATACTTTAATACAGCATCATAGATTATTTGATTTTTGGTCGCTTGCGAACTTGCTTGAATAACTCCAATTCTCATCATTTCCCCTGTTACTTCTAATTTAATTATTTCTTTTTCTTTGGTTTGGGTGCCGGTAATGTATCATACTTCGAATTGAACAAGCCTTTGTTTTTTACACTTTATTTACTTATCGGGTGCAACTTTTGACATCAATACAACACATTCAACGTGTGGAGTTAGTCAACATCTATATTATATAACGAAAGTGATAGAGTTGTTTTAAAAATTAAACTTTAGAATGAAAATATTTAAAAAAAGTAGATCACTTTTAGAAGTGTCCTACTTGTATTATTTTCATTTAAAAAGGAATAAATCCTCAACAAAAGGGTTTACTCCCGCGCCTGCGGGAAGGACAGAAAAGAAATGGCGCCAAATCAAGGTTTTATTATTGAAATTTACCAGAAAATACCCACTCTTTTTTTACTTACAATTATTTTAATAAAAAGAACTCGCCTGTCAAATAAAACGTTAATGTATATCATCTTTGTCTATCTTAGTTATTATGTTTTTCAAATCTGATTTGAGCATTTCTTTTACTTATCTTAGTTTCACTCATTTTAGAAATAGAATTCTACTAATGTCATGCGTGCAGTATTTGGAATTGATGTAAGTAAGACAAGTTCTGAGGTGGCAATTTTAGTCAACGGTGAGAAGGTTCATGGCTATACCATACTCAATGATGCCATTGGATTCAATCGCCTGTTGGGGGACTTGAAAACAGTTCATAACCCTGAGATTATATTTGAGGCCACAGGCGTCTATTCTCGACGTCTTCAGGCCTTTCTTGAGGAATATGGTTACGCTTACACACGGCTAAATCCTCTGAAAGCTAAGAAGCAATTGGACAGTCTGCGAGTTCGTAAAACAGATAAAATTGACGCTGAAAAGTTAGCTAAATCTCAGCTTGTGCACAATCGTAAACCAACTTACGTGCAGGAAGAAGTTTATCAACACCTTCGTGATTTAAGCCGTTTCTATCAAAATCTGACAGAAGACCTTGTTCGAGCTAAAAACCGTCTGCACAAGGTCCTACAAATCACCTTTCCTGAATTGGAAAATCTCTTATCCACACCAACTGGCGAGCAATATTGGAACTTAGTGATGGCTTTTCCATGCAAAGAGTTTGTATTAAGACTATCTCAAAGTGACTTGTGTGAGATTATCCGTCAATCTACCTCCAAACGCATCTCTGAAAAGCGTATTGCTTACCTGACTGATAAACTTATAAAACTCGCTAAACAATCTTTTTGTGTGGTCAAGAAAACCTCTCCAATGCTTGAAGAGGTTCGTTACTATGCTCAAGAATTGCTTCGTCTTTCTGATCGCAGACAAGTTGTCCTAAACGACATGGTAGCTCTAGCTCAGCCTTTACCAGAGTATGACATCTTACGGTCAATTCCTGGCATCGCAGAAACCATAGCGACTTCTATCATTGGCGAATTGGGAAATTTTCGTCGCTTTCACTCTACCAATCAAATCAACGCTTTTATTGGCATTGACCTGAGACACTATGAATCTGGGAACTTTCTCGCCAAGGAACACATCACTAAACGAGGTAATCCCTATGCCAGAAAAATCTTGTTCAAGTGCATTCACAACATCGCTTCAGCTAGTCATACCAATCCCTGCCATATCGCTGACTTTTATGAGAAACGAAAAAGACAATCGACAATAGCTTCAACTAAGCCACATACGATTGCCTCTATACATCGTCTCATTCGAACAATGTATTACCTCATTACGCATAACAAACTTTACGATTACTCTTTGACCCAAAATCGATAAGGCTGTCTATGCCGTATTATGGTAACACCTTGTTTCAAAAAATACCAGATGAGGTGTTTTTTAGCATGCCCTTTTATGGCTCAAAAAGTGTTAAAAATAAGACAGTAACCTCGGAATAGCTACTGTCTTATCTCATTTTTCACTTAAAGCCTTGACAGACTTGACAAATGGTAGAAAATAAGCGATATCTGATTTCTTCCAAAGCCATAATAACAAAGGGACAAGCAAGTAAATAGAGCCAATCATCAAGTCCAATTGGGGCTGTGTTAAATAGCGTGTGGAAGAGCGGTAGATAAGATAGGATAATAAAGAGAACAATTTCTAGAACAATTCCTAAGCTAATAATCCTATTAGCAAAAAGTTTAACTTGGAATATAGAGCCCCTACCCTTACGACTATTCATGGCCATACCAATCTGAGTAAAGATAATCGCTCCCAAAGTCATGGTGGTTGCCTCTCGATAGAGGGGACCTGAGCTAGCCAGATGGTTTAAATTTCCTTGATTTACCCAATAATTAAGGAAGAAAGCACCCATAGCCAAGGTTGCTTCAATCAATCCATACCAGACAAAAGCTTTAAGCAATAGTTGGCGATTAAGTAAGCGGTCCGATAAACGTCTTGGTGGCTTGTCCATCACTCCTTCTTCAGGTGGTTCAACCCCCAATCCCAAAGCAGGTACCATATCTGTTCCTAAGTCAATAGCTAGGATTTGCATAACGGTTAAAGGAAGAGGAATGCGCCCCAAAGAGAACAAGAAGAAGGCAGATGGTACAGCTTCCGGTGTATTGGAATTAAAAATATAGGTCAGGAATTTTTGAATATTTCGATAAACGGCACGTCCCTCTTCAACAGCATGGACAATAGAAGCAAAGTGATCATCCGTTAAAATCATATCGGCAGATTCCTTGGCGACGTCAGTTCCGGATATTCCCATAGCTACCCCGATATCAGCCTTTTTCAGAGCAGGGGCATCATTTACTCCATCACCAGTAACAGCAACAACTTCACCAAGTTCCTGAAGTGCATTGACTACACGATATTTTTGTTCAGGGGCTACACGGGCAAAAACAATCTCACCTTTAAGCGCTTCTTTAAGCTGATCGTCATCCATGTCAGCCAGTTCAAGTCCTGAAACAACACGCGCATCATCACCCTGCACAATTCCGATTTTCTTGGCAATACTAAGAGCCGTCAAGCCATAGTCACCTGTAACCATGATAATACGAATATTAGCTCGGTGACATTTTGCAATAGCTTCACGTACACCCTGACGTGGGGGATCACTCATGGCAACAAGACCCAGAAAAACCATATTTTCTTCCAAAGTCTGCATATCCCACTTGTCTTCTCCAATATGATCACTTTCTAAGGGCCTATAAGCCACAGCTAAAACACGCAAGCCGTCACGAGCAAATTTATCGTTAGCAGCAAGAATAGCCTGACGTTCTGCAGCAGTCATAGATTTGATTGCCCCTTGACCATCATAATAGTCTGAGCAAAGTTCCATCACTTCTTTAGGCGCACCCTTAGTGATGGAAATATGGTGACTGCCATCTAGACCTTTTTCGAGACTATGTACCGTTGTCATTCGTTTACGATCAGAATCAAAGGGAATTTCTTTGATACGAGGAGCCCAAGCGTGATTTTCATTTAAATTAATCCCTGCTTTTTCGGCTAAAACATTAAGACAAGCCTCAGTCGGATCACCTAAAATCGTATAATTGGGATTATCAGCACTAGGTTCCACAACCTGTGCATTACTAGCCAAATGAGAAAAGCGAACCAAACGATTCACGAGGTCATTCTCCTTCAGAGAAACAGGGCGGCCATCCTTCTCAATATGCCCTTCTGGTGCATAACCTAGTCCAGTTACCTCATAATTACCTGACAAGGTCCATAAATGATTAACTGTCATGGCGTTTTGAGTTAGGGTCCCTGTTTTATCTGAGCAAATAACAGAGGTCGCTCCAAGAGTCTCAACCGAAGACAACTTCTTAACCAAAGCATGATCCTTAGCCATGCGCTGAACGGCCATGGCTAGAGATAGGGTAACCGTGGGAAGAAGCCCCTCAGGAATAAAGGCAACAATCATACCCAGGGCAAAGATAAAGGATTGAGACAAAGGTTGGTGAACAAATAGGGTTGCTGCAACCATAAAGAAGAGACCAATAGAGACTGCAATTACTGAAATTTGCTTGGTCAAATGATCTAATTCTTTCTGAAGAGGGCTTTTTTCCTGAGTAAGGTTTTGTGTCAAATCTGCAATTTGTCCAAACTCTGTTTCCATTCCGATAGCAGATACTATAAAACGCCCAGACCCAGAAGAAACTGTAGTTCCAGCAAACACCATATTGTCATATTCTAACTCGGTTTTTTCAGGATCTAAATCCGCTTGGTCTGACTTGTAAATAGGGCTAGACTCACCAGTAAGAGCAGACTGATTAACTCGCAAATCTGTCACGGCAATCAAGCGTCCATCTGCAGAAATACGGTCTCCTTCTTCAATGAAAACCAAGTCCCCTGGCACCAAGTCCTGAGCAAGAATCTTATCTTCCTTCCCATCCCGAAGAACCCGTGTGTAAGATGGAAGAAGCTTATTAAGGGCTGCCGTAGCCTGACTTGCTCTATATTCTTGAATAAAACTAAAGAGACCATTAATAATGTTGACCAACCAGATAGCAATCCCCAACTCTAGACTATGAGAAAGCATAGCGATAAAGCCACCAACCCACAATAAGAGGGCCATGAGACTGGTAAAATGTCTGACAAAAGTCAACCAAATAGGTTCTTGTTTACTCTCCTTTAATTGGTTAGGCCCGTAAGTCGCCTGCCTTTTCTGGACTTCTTGTGAGTTTAAGCCTTGAGGACTTGTTTGCAACACCTGATAAACCTGATCAGGGGCACAGGTCCCTAATTTAGCACCTTTCTGACTAGAATTACTCATAATCCTTTCCTCGATTCTAAATCATTAAAACGATTTTATATTTTCGCCCCTATTATACTCCTTTTTCAGAAAAGGTAAAAGAAAAGGGCTCTATAATTTCTGTAGTGGGTAAAACCACCATAGGGATTATGGAGCCTATTTTGCTGTAGAAAACATACTAAGATTAGTAGTGAAGAAATCTCCGACGGGAGAGAGTACTCACTACTTTTTCTTTATGTTAAAGTAGTGGTGTCTTGTAAAGTCGTAGGGCTCTATGGCGCTAGACGTCGCTTGACAAACTGGCAAGACACCTTGTTTTAGGTGGAGTTTGATCAAAGTATGTGGGACGCTAAACGTCGCGTATTGAAAATAAAATCACTAAAACATGGAATTATTCAAGACAAAAGAGGTAATGTCATGCATGCAGTATTTGGAATTGATGTCAGCAAAACAAGTTCTGAGGTGGCAATTTTAGTCAACGGTGAGAAGGTTCATGGCTACACCATACTCAATGATGCCTTTGGTTTCAATCGCCTATTGGGCGACTTGAAAACAGTTCATAACCCTGAGATTATATTTGAGGCCACAGGCGTCTATTCTCGACGTCTTCAGGCCTTTCTTGAGGAATGCGGTTACGCTTATACACGGCTAAATCCACTGGAAGCTAAGAAGCAATTAGACAGTCTGCGAGTTCGTAAAACAGATAAAATTGAAAAAATCAATAACAACCTGGTTTGGATTTCTCTTTTACTACTATTTTTTCTTCTCTTTTCCCATATGCAACCACTCTTGTTTCAATGGAGTTTAATAACACAGTAGCACAAACTTTTTATGGAATAGTTGTTCTTCTGATTTCTTTTACAAATATATGGATATATGAAGAGTTACCTCATCTCAGCAATAGCCAAGTAACTATTAAAAAAGCTAGAGAAGAAAATCGTTACACGGTTTGGGATATTGCTATATGGGATATTGCTATAAAACTAATTGGTTTGATTCTGACTTTAACAATTTTTCCATCAGCAATGGCGTGGGCTGTCGGTATTACAGCAGTCATTGTAATTTTGCCAAGGAGCATTAAGTAATCCGTACAAAAGATTCCAACAAATGACAAATAAGTTTTCAAACCTAGTAAAAAATATGAGAGGTTACCTTAATACTTCCCCATCATACGACAAAAGAGAGTGGGGCAGAAATCAGTAATTCGTTAGAATTCGATTTCGTCGTCCCACCTCCGCACAGTTGAGTAGGGCTGTAAAAGCTGATGAAATCAGCGTAGTAGAGCCC
>FLSE01000281.1_pt1 | contig 12702 bp, 12 predicted proteins | sample 1550461 | NCBI WGS metagenome assembly FLSE01 (sample SAMEA4031758, study PRJEB14383) | metagenome | biome: human; feature: oral; material: saliva | place: Philippines | collected 2014 | reverse complement strand
TGGACAGATAAAGATGTAGATACACTTTTTTCTGATTTTAAGGAAGATACGGATAACTATACAGATAGATTAGATACATTGCCTGGGTATTTATTAGGCAATATTGTTTTGATTAGCAATGAAAATAATCCGACTAGATTTGATGTTATCGATGGTCAGCAAAGGCTTACGACATTGACGCTTATTTTCTGTGCATTAAATAATTTATTTATGGATATTGCAGAAGAGACTCGCCGAAATTTAGGTGCCAATGCAGATATGTGGATGGGGCATACATTTAGCTTTAAAGAGTACTTTAGAATACTAGATAATAATTTACAGTTTGTAGATTACAAAATTCTTCATACGCAGGACTTAGATTTTAAAGAGACTTATAAAAGTATCATAAAACAAGGTGCTCTAGTGAGTGATGAGGATAACACAAGTGCTAATAACTTAGAGGCTGTTTATGAATCTATTCTTCAGCATTTAAGAGGTATTTATGATGATGAGCCTCAAAAATTATTATATTTCTTGCAGTATTTAACAACTAAAGTTAAGTTAATTGAAACTACAGCACCATCGATTGAACGTGCATTCCAGTTATTTGAGATTTTAAATAATCGTGGTCAGTCATTAGAGCCATTAGATCTTTTAAAAAATTACTTATTAAAAAATCTTACTTCCGCACCTGGCATTACACAGAATCAGATTAAAGACTTCTCTGATAGTTGGAGTCAGTTTTTGAAAAATCTGAAAGATACAGGTAAATCAAAAGCGATTGAAACATCTACTTTCATTAAGCATTTTATTATTGGTACAAAAGCTATTAATGTAAAAAAGAAGGATTTATTTGAGTATTTTAAAGACAATGAACTCGTAGCTAATGATATTTTGCAACTTTCATCAGACATCAATTCCATCAGTAAGGTCTATGCTAGTATCAATAGAGATCCTCTATCTAACGATTTCTTGTCTAATGATGATGGGATGTATACGTTATTTACATTGTTTAATACCGTTCAAATTCATCCGTTGTTAATGCCGTTCTATAATGCTTCGCGTGTAGATAAGGTGAGACTTGTTGATGCGGCTGTGAGATATGTAGCAGCAGTAATATTCTCGTATACGCAAACGAATGCAATTGAAGCAGAATTGCCTGAAATTATAGAAAAGATTTTACATGAATCTGATCCAACACGCAGACTAGAGGTTGCAGTAACTGAATTAGAGTTACGGACAAAACCATATGTCGATTTGATTCGTGTGTTATTGCCTGTGAAAGATTTTGGTTCCAAAAATAAGAAGCAAGCGCCAAAAGCATTCCAAATTCTTAAATTTATCGAGTTATACTTGAATCAAAAAGACAGCATTAAAACAAATAAAAAGATTGAGTTAGAGCATATCATGCCACAAGCTGCAGATAACGATGACTATTCCTTTGCTGATGAAGACACTCGAAAGGAATATTTAAATCATTTAGGTAATTTGACACTTTTAGATAAGAGTTTAAATGCCTCTGTTAAGAATGGTAATTTTAGTGAAAAATTAGACCATTATAAAGCCTGCGAATTTGTTATTACAAGAGCTTTGGCAGAAGAAATAGACAGCCCTGTTCAAAACCAACAACCTTTGATTAACTTCCAAAATACATATTTTACAGTAGATAACCCTGAACAAATAACATATTGGGATAAAACTCAAATCGATGAACGAGGTCAAAAACTCGTAGAAGTCTTGGAGAAACTACTATTAAAACAAGTTCCATAATGTGAAATAGGATAAACCTGAAGATGAATAGAACCATTTGTGTTATAGATCTTATAATGCAAATGGTTCTATTGTTATATGCGTTGTGTGTTATAATAAGTTTAAATTAACCCTTCGAAAACTTAAACTGTACGGTGTAATAGTGGTAGTGTATGATATATAATTCTATTAAGGGTCGGACGCCTCTAACTCTTACTCTAACTCTATCTTTTGGTTAAATTAAATAATCCCCTAATGGAGACGGAAGCCCGACTGTTGTAGCAATGGATGAAAATGGATTAATTGTTTCGTTAAATTAAATAATCTCCTGATGGGGACGGAAACTGACAAAACCAAGTCCAAAAATCGATTACATCTATCTCAAGACTATTAAATTAAATAATCCTCAATAGGGGATGGAAATCTACTACCGTGATAAGCGCGGATAATGGTATACCCTTCTATTTTGTTAAATTTATTGATCCCCTAATGGGGACGGAAACGTTTTCTTTTTAAGTACTTTCATTTTTGCCCGCCTTTCTTATTTGTTAAATTAAATGATTCCCTAATGGGGACGGAAACATGATGATACTTTCGACTTTAGCCGCTACCCATTCAGATTTTGAGTTAAATTAAATAATCCCTAATGGGGACGGAAACCCCGGATTGCCATACACAATATATAGTTTTTGCATAACCATTAGTTAAATTTATTGATCCCCAGTAGGGGACGGAAACCCTTTTTCTGCTAAAATAGGGCTGAAAGTCATTGTGCTACTTGTTAAATTAAATAATCTCCTAATGGGGACGACTGTTTTATGTTACTTTCCCTATCTTTACTTTGTGTACTTTTGCGTATTTTAATTAAAATACAATCCCCATTCGGGGCCGGTTCTTATCTCAAAAACTCATATGAGTACAAAAATGTAGCCAGTATATTCTTATTTAGGAATATACTGGCTTTTTTGTATAATTCTGAGGGTTTTCTATTGGTTTTAATCAGAAATGAATATATAATGAAGACAATAGTTCTTTTATTTCTTAAGTAGAGTTTGGAGGCGATGTGATGGGTAAATGGGATGCACTGGTAAAGGGTGCATTGCTTCATGATATCGGCAAAGTTGTGTATCGTGCGAATCAGGGAACCGATGCACATTCTAAGCGAGGCGCTGCTTTCATCGAGCCCTATTTTTCCGATATGGGCTTGAAGCAAAGTATTACTCATTGTTTAAAGTATCATCATGGAAAAGAGCTTAGTGCGGCTCAACTAAAAAATGATGATTATGCATACATTGTGTATGAAGCGGATAATATTGCTGCTGCTGTAGATCGTCGAGATCTTGATGAAGGTGAGAGTACCGTTACACAGAAGTTTGATAAGGATTTACCACTTCAATCAATCTTCCGTGTATTTGGCGGTAACACTAGCAATAAACCTTTACAATATTATCTACGTGGCATTGATGTATCTGATCACTTTAATTATCCTGAAAGCGATAAAACTATACGTGCATCAAGTGATAAGTATAAGGCACTATATGATGTATTAGTACAGAACTTTCAGCAACAATCAATTGATAAGATGTCCGTTAATGAGTTGTTGAGAATTTATGAAGACACTGTGTCATATATGCCATCTAGCACAGCAACTGATCAGGCTAATGATATATCTTTGTATATGCACTCAAAGATAACAGCTGCTGTGGCACATAGTATGGTGCACTACTTTGAGGAACAGGAGATTACTGATTATAAAGAATACTGTTATCAGAATTCTAAAAAGTTCCGTGACTTGCCCGCTTTTAGACTCATATCTGGAGATATTTCTGGTATCCAGAATTTTATTTATACGATCCCGTCTAAAGGTGCATTGAAATCATTGCGTGGTCGTTCATTCTATTTGGAAATTTTGATGGAACAAATTGTAGATGAGTTGTTAGATGCATTGCAGTTAACACGAGCAAATCTTATTTACAATGGTGGCGGTCATTTTTATATATTGGCACCTAATACGACAAAAACTAGTACTGCTATTGAAACTATGGAGAAATCCATTAATGAATGGTTCTTAACAGTATTTGGTACTAAATTGTATTTAGCTCTTGGCTCTGCTACCGCAACAGCTTCAGAATTAATTCAATCGCAACGTGCATTATTCCGTAAGGTGAGCCAATCTGTTGGTGAGGCTAAGTCTAAACGATATTCTGAACAACACTTAGCAGATCTATTTAATCCAAATAGCACGTATAATACGGTTCTTCATGGTGAACGGGAATGTTCCATTTGTCATACTTCAACGGTAGCACTATCTCCTTATGGTAAGGACACTGATGAAGAGGCGTGTCCAATTTGTAATGGCTTGTATCGTTTAGGGGAACAGATTGTCGACAGTCGAGACACTGTCTTTGTATTAGCTAGACCTAATATGAGTGATGATAGTGAAAGTATCCCTAAAGTTGAAGTTTATGTTAACAATTTGAGTAGTGATGCGGATAAAGGGAAGCTATATCTTTATGTTGTTCCTGAATCATTATTACAGAAGTTTGAATCTAGTCATGAGATTCTTAGAATTTACTCTAAGAATACGGCTAAAACTGGACATAATGTATTCAATCGTATTTGGCTAGCCGATTATGTAGCACGTAAGGATAATGGTCAAGTTTATGAATTTGAAGAACTTGCCGCATCTAGTGGATTAGGTGATGATAAAGGTATTAAGCGACTTGGTGTATTACGAGCGGACGTAGATAACCTTGGTGCTGCCTTTATCGGAGGCTTTATTTCTGAAGGCGCTGATAAATTTAAATATGGTACATTATCACGCTATGCTGACCTATCTCGTGATTTGGCAATGTTCTTTAAGGTTGCCGTTAATAAAATGGCTCAAGGTGATGTACAAGGCTTTGGTACATCTGTTACACCATTTACTATTTGGGCTAATAAACAAGTTACGACTAGAAAAATTCATGTTATTTATTCTGGTGGTGATGATGTATTCCTTGTAGGTGCATGGGACGAATTGTTAGAGCTAGCTATCGATATTCGTGAGAAATTAGCTGAGGTTACAGATAATAAAATCACTATGTCTGCTGGTTTAGCTTTATTCTCTCCATCTTATCCAATTAGCCAAATGGCAGCAATTACAGGATTACTTGAAAGTGTAGCTAAAGACAATGATGGCAAAGATAGTATTGCTTTATTTGGTTTTGAAACAAATAAAAATGCAAGTGGTGAAGAACGAATATGCCGTCATGTATATAAATGGGATGACCTCATTAAGAATGTTATTGAAGATAAAATTTATACACTAGATCAATTATTTGTCCTTCCAGGTATTAATGAGAAGCAAGATGCCAAAATGAAATTGGGTAAGGGTCTAATTTATAAGCTGATGGATTTATTACAAGGTATTTTAAATGATAGAGCACAAGGTAAACATATTAATATAGCTCGTATTCTTTATTTGTTAGCCCGTCTAGAACCTAAGAAACATGACCCTACTTATGAATCATACAAAAATTTTGTTACAGCTGTTCATAGATGGATTCAAACAGAAGCAGATTGTAAAGCGTTATTAACAGCTTGCAACCTCATTGTTTACTATATGCGTGATACGAAGTGAGGATAACTATATGGCACAAGATACATTTAATTGGACTTTAGACCTTGTTAAGGTTGCTGAAGCCGTTATTAACAAGTTAGATAAGAATAAAAATGGTAATGCTTTTTTGTTAAAATATGCACAATTACGTAAAATTTTATCAAGCGTTGTAGCGATTAAAAATAAATTAAGTGTTGCTCAACGGAAAAGCAAATCCTTTGATAAGTTACCTGATGATATTGCAATGGATGTACGTTTTTTGAAAACTACACTTTTGTACCAAGCTGGTCGTATTGAAGAATCTGCTGGGCGAGGTAAAAAAGTATATCCAGTAAAGCAATTGATTGATATTAGTAAGCTTTTAAATATGATTGAAGATATTGGAACAGACGTTAAGCGTTTTGATTTACTATGTAAATATGTAGAGGCTTTAGTAGCATTCTATAAATATCGCTCTGTAGAGTTATCTCAATCACCGGAACCAGCATTTAATACGAATCAAAATAATCGTCCATCATTTGGTAATCGATAATAGGAGGAGCCTAACATGGAGAGCAATGATAAATTAAAATCCTTACGTGGTAAATTACTAATTTCAGGTACTATAAAACTAGAAACAGGTATGCATATAGGGGCTAGCAATGATTTTGCGCCTATTGGATCCGTTGATACACCATTTATTCGTGATGTAGTGTCTCAAGAACCTATCATTCCTGGTAGCTCTATTAAAGGTAAATTACGTACTCTATTAGCTAAAAGCCATTGTGATGATTATATAATGAATGATATTAAAGAGGATAAAGAGGAAATCAAGCGTTTATTTGGTTCCGTAAATCCTGTGAAGCCATCTCGTTTACAATTTTATGATTTATTTATCACAGACGAAACTCGTCAATTGTTTGCTAATATAGATACTGATACCTATATGGGTGAAATTAAGTTTGAAAATGTTATTAACCGTGTTGATGGTAGTGCTAATCCTCGACAAATTGAACGTGTCCCAGCAGGTACTATATTTGCGTTTAAAGTAGCCTATAATATTGAAAATGAAGCTGAAGTAACTGAGGATATGAATATACTAAAAGCTGGTCTTGATTTATTAGGTATCGATTATCTCGGAGGCCATGGTTCTCGCGGTTATGGTCGTGTAAATATTTCTATTGATGATGTGAAATCAGTAGGTAATAGTACTATTAATACGCAGGATTTGTTAGATATATTAAGAAAGTAGGTTATTACTATGAACTACTATATATATCCACTGCGTTTTCTTACACCAGTGCATTTTGGAGATACTTCAGAAGGCGGTAGTTTAGAAACAATTTCTCTCACATTAGGCTCAGATGCACTATTTGGTGCATGTTGTCATGAAATTAGCTATGATAAAGGCTTACTGCAATCTTTTATTGATCTTGTAAAAGAACAACATATTGTACTATCTAGCTTATTTCCATACTGCATAGATAATGGTGAGTATCAACTATATGTTCCTTCTCCTATTATGCAAATTGATTCAAAAGAGATGCCAATTACAAGTTTTGAAGAAACAAAGCGGGTAGCGACGGAACAAAAAAAGATAAAGAAGATTGAGTACATTCGAGCATCACAGCTACAAAATTATAATCAATATATAGAGGCAGATACCTCACAAAAATATATGCCTATCTTTGGAACTAGGCAAGCCATGACACAAGTAAATATGCGTGGTGAAAAAAGTAGACCATATTATGTGGGTAGCTATCAATTTATGTCGAATACAGGACTATATATTATAGCTGGTTTTAATGATGATAAAAGTCGGGAGTTATTTGAAGGTATATTTGAAGTTTTGGGATTGTCTGGTATTGGTGGTAAACGTAGTGGTGGTTATGGGAAATTTGAATTAGCTGATGATCCTATTGAACTAGAAGCTCAAGGTATCTATGAGGATGTTTCTGCTTTATATGAATTGCTTCATAATCAGCACAGAAAGATGATGTGCATTAGTGCCTGTGTTCCGACTTGTGAAGAAGTGGCTACTTTAAAACAAGGTTCCTATAAATTACAAAAGCGTGGTGGATTTGTAGGAACTGCTGGAAGTACTACTCAAGTAAAACGTAATTCTTATTATGTTGTTAAAGAAGGCTCTGTTTGTCCAAAAGCGTTAGTAGGACAAATACTTACTATTACGGGGGATAGTTTACCTCATCCTGTATATCGTAATGGTATGGGCTTATGGATTGGGGTGGATTATGAGTAATCGTATAGATCATGCACAACTATTGCTCACTGTTGTGAGCCCTACCAATATTGGTGGCCCTGAAAAGTTAACAACTAAGGATTATATGTATAATTATGATGCTGGTGAAGTATATCTCCTTAATAACTACGAATGGTTTCGCTTTTTAGCACGTCATAATAAACTATCAGAGTTTGAAGCATATATGCAGGATGAGATGGTGAGACCCAATGGTCGAACTATGTATGATTGGGCCAAAAATGCTATTGGTGCATCTCAATTAACAAAAGAGGCACTAGGCCCCGCTATTAGTTCAATTATGAAGTCATCGATATATAATAAAGGGCATAAGAACTCATTAAATGACATTACGCCTCAGATTCGTGGAGCCAATGGGGATGTTTATATTCCAGGTAGCTCGATTAAAGGTGTTATTGATAGTGCTATTATTTCACATATGCTTCGTAGTGATAATAGATTTAGATCTACGGTACAACAAAAGCTGAAAGAAATTTTATATAAATATAGAGATTTCCAATATGATAAGAGGCGTTGTAAACGTGAATTTAGTTCTGTATTACGAGAAGTGAATAAGTTGATTGATCGTAATATACAAGTACTATTTAGGAATTCAGAAAAGAGAGTTAATGGTATTTTAGCCAGTGCTTTCCGAGGTATTTCTGTTTCTGATGCTATGCCTATGGGTGCGATTCAAACAGAGGTATTAAAGAAAGAGGATTCTTGTATTGATGAAGATGGAACTCACGCTATTTCGGTACATCGTGAGTGCATTTTACCAAATCAGAAGTTCTCCTTTACAGTAACTCTTGATACGGCAATGACTAAAGAAATAGGGATTACTAGTATTGATCAAGTATTAGATATTTTACAAGAAGATTTTGATGCTACCCATAAGTTATTAGCCTCTAAATTTAAGAAAGTGAGTCCATCTATTTTTAAAGCTCTAGAACCAGCTAATGCTTATATTGGCAGTAATACAGGCTTTGTTCAAAAAACTATTATTATGTCTGCTTTCACAGATGACGAAAAAACAGGAATTGATATTATTAAAGCTATTTTAGATGTTAATTTCCAAAAGGCTGAACATGATCGTAAAGATACAGTTATGGCACCACGTGCAATCAAGTTAGTCAAGTGGAATGGCAATTATTATGAGATGGGAGGCATTCATATTGGCAGATAATATTGAGATTATGGCCATAGAGTTAGGAATAACAGCAGATCCATCTGTTAAAATTGTACAGTCTATAGGTAGCGTGCTACATGGAGTCTTAATGGAGTTAGTAGGGACAGAATACGCAGGTCAGTTACATGAAACGGGCCTGCGCCCTTATAGTCAATATATCTATTTTGATAAAGACAAAGGACAATATATTTGGCGTCTTTCTGCTGTAACAGCAGAGGCTATTGAGCGTATCTTACGACCAGCATTAGCTATGCCTGAAAAGATTTTTTTGAAACAAAAAAGAGGGCATATTTATATTCAAGATAGAACTATCTTAGAGGAAACCTCCTATGAATCTTTAATGGCTAAGTTCTGGAGTGGTGAAGCAGAATATACGCAAGCGAAATTGCGGTGCGTGACCCCTACAAGCTTTAAGGTAGATCAACAGTACACGATTTTCCCTGAATCATTCCGTATTTATCGTTATTTGTTGCGTCAATGGAACCAGTTTACAACGTTTGAAATGATGGACTCTGATGATTTATTAGCTGCACTTGAATCAGCGACTTTCATTCGTGACTATAATTTGCGTATGGGCATGTATGGTTTAGAAGGGGTTAAAATCCGTGGGTTCCGTGGAGAGATTGTTATGCAATTTAAGCGAAACTTAGTGATGCAACGTATCCTATCTCTATTGACCTACTATAGCCAATTTACAGGGCTCGGAATTAAGACTGCACTAGGCATGGGTGGGGTACAAAGTGAGGTAGTACAATGAGAATTCTTTATACCCCAGTAGGGGATACAGATCCTATTCGTGGTTGCTATGATGGGGGCATGCTACATATTGTGAGACATTATAACCCTGATATGGCAATACTTGTATTGAGTAAGGATATGGAGCAAAAGGAGGCTGCTAATCATAGATTTACTAAGGCTTTAAAACATGTGAAAGCTGATTTAGATATCAAGCTCATACATACAGGCCTTGAAGATGTACATCGCATCGATATATTACAACCATTCGTTGATCATTTCTATGAAACACTTTCAACATATCCTGATGCAGAGATATTAATTAACTTAAGTTCCGGTACGCCTCAAATGAAGTTAATTATGTCTTATCTTAGCGTGGAACATGATGCGGTACGAGGTATTCAAGTTGATAGTCCTCAGCGTGGTTCTAACCGCTCTGAGCCGGCTGTTAATGATGACGAAGATATTGAAATTGTTATTGAAAATAATTTTGATGATCAAGAGGATAGTGAAAACCGATGCCATGAACCTCAAATGGGATATATTAAGCGTAATAATATTAAACAATCCCTTCATACACTCATTACTAGTTATAAATATAAAGAGGCTATAAGTTCTTATCATAGCTATAAAAGAACTTTTGAATCTGAGGTTGTTAATGATGTGTTACCATTATTAGAACATGCTCAATTACGTTTAGGCTTGAACTATGATGATGCCTTACAAAAGGCTCGTAAAGTAGGACCTACATCTTTATCTTCTTTGTTTACTGATAAGGAACTGCGAAAATTACATGAGTTTTTAATGCTTATGGAAGTGCGGTTAAAACAAGGTCAAATTGAGGACTTTGTTTTAAAAACAACTCCATTTATGTATGAGTTAATGCGTTATTATTTCACTAAAGAGCTCAATGTAAACTGGCGACAAGTTGAGAAAAAAACATCTAAGGGTGTGCGCCTTGATATGGTAGTATTTAAAAATCAGTATCCTAAACTATATGAATCATGGCAAGAGAATTCTGATACTCCGTATCTACAAGAACTTCAAGTATCTTTTTATCATATGTTACATATGCTAGAAGACTATGATACAGTAGATAGTTCTTTATTGAAGCATTTAAAAGAGATACGTAGAATTGAGAGAAAAATCCGTAATAAAATAGCCCATGAGGTTGTTGTCTTTACTGAACAGGATATTTGTAGTGCTGCAGAGATTCACTCACTACAATTTTTCTTACATCAGATTAAAGATGTGTTCTTTATTATTGCTCGGCAAGAAAAACAAAATAAACTAATTTACGATACTATCAACAAATATGTATTAGATCAAATTCAATAGTATAAACACTCTTTGCACCGAATAATTTTATAAACTATCATCGTTAGACCTAAATCGATTCCTTAGCGTATTCATTCGTATAAAAGGAGGCGACTCTATGTCATCCCTATATATTACAGAAGCAGGATCGTTTATCAAGCGTGACGGAGGTCATGTAGTAGTTGGTCGAAATAATGAAGTGTTGTTCGAAGTTCCTTTGGAGCGAATTGAAGATATTACTGTCTTTGATTCAGTATCTATAACGAGCTCATTGGTGACAGATTTTATCGAACGCGGCGTACCGATTACCTGGCTGTCTGGTTATGGAAAGTATTTTGGTACTTTAATCAATACCAATACTATTGATATTAATAAACATAAGAAGCAATTTGATTTATTAGATGATAATGCATTTAGAGTGGCTATGTCACGTAAAATTATTCGGGCAAAGGTGCGCAATCAGCTGACTATCTTGCGTCGTTATGCACGTAATTTAGAAGAGGATATTAATATAGATGCACAGATTGCCAATATTAAATCTGTTCGTAGTCATATTGGTGAATGTATGCGTGTATCTGAGCTGATGGGCTATGAGGGACTAATTAGTCGCTTGTATTTTGAAGCACTTGGTAAAATTGTGCCATCTGCTTTTGCTTTCACAAAACGCACAAAACAACCACCTCGAGATCCCTTTAATGCTATGCTAGGGTTAGGATACAGTATGCTGTTTAATGAAATCTTAGCAGGGGTTATTAATGCCGGTCTTCATCCATTTGTGGGGGTCATGCATAGTCTTGCTAAAGGACATCCAGCCCTTGCATCTGACTTGATTGAAGAATGGCGGGCTCCCATTATTGATTCCATGGTGTTGTCTATGGTGAGTCGTAATATGGTTGATTTAGCTGAATTTGATAACTCTGACAAGGGCTGCTATTTGATAGCAGAAGGTCGTAAAGCCTTTTTAACCGCTTATAATAAGAAAATTCGGTCTGAAAATCAATATATTGATGATCGTAAAAGCTATCGTGAATCTATTTACAAACAATGTAAGCAATTTGCTAGTGCAATTATGCACGAAGATGTTGATTTGTATACGCCATTGGAGATTCACTGATATGAAAAAGTTTATCGTCCTAGTTATCTATGATGTGGTGGATAATAAAACGTGTAATCGTCTTGTTAAATGCTTAGAGCGTTATGGTGTTCGTGTTCAGAAATCTGCATTTGAAGCATTGCTTAATAGGAAGCAGTATGATGCTATGATGCGGCGAGCTAGCAAGATGATTAATCCTGTAGAAGACTCCTTACGTGTCTATGTTCTTGATGATATTATTAATATCTATACTTGGGGCATTGGAGAACGTAAGGAACAAGATTGCATTGTACTTTAAATATAAATAGTTACTCTCTATTCATACAGTTACGATATACTGTGTAATAAACAATAATAGAATCATTAATATTTGTGAAAGTGTATGGGGTTATACTCTGAATATTGATGGTTCTGTTATTGTATTATTTCTTTTTATATGTGATATAATATGTCTAGATTTTAACCTTTGAGAAACTAAATCTGCGCCGTTCCGATAGTGGCGCGGTTAAATGACATTATTTTAGTCTACTAAAGTGCCTTTTGAGGTCGAATTACGATCTCCGCCGTTTTTTGTGTTTTGGGAACAGTAAAAACCTATTGTTCCAGAGACAGGGTTAAATTAAATAATCCCCATTAGGGGACGGAAACGTAAGTACTTCTGTTGAGTACGATGTCTTTAAGAAAGATGTAGTTAAATTAAATAATCCCCATTAGGGGACGGAAACCCATATATAGCACCTCTTTCATATAAAATTATTAAAGACCTATAGTTAAATTAAATAATCCCCATTAGGGGACGGAAA
>FLSE01000903.1_pt2 | contig 12729 bp, 10 predicted proteins | sample 1550461 | NCBI WGS metagenome assembly FLSE01 (sample SAMEA4031758, study PRJEB14383) | metagenome | biome: human; feature: oral; material: saliva | place: Philippines | collected 2014 | reverse complement strand
ACCCCAGGAGGAATCCTGTCGGTGCGGGCCCTGATCGTTGGGTGAGTCGGACTACTTCTTGGTAGAGGGCGACGGGCTGGGCGTCGGGAAAATGGAACCCTTCGAGACCTTGAGCTTCACAGTCGAGTTCTTGTCCACCTTCGAACCCACGCCGGGTTCAACGGCGGTGACCTGACCGGCGGGCTGGGTACCGGTGACTTCCTCGACGGTCACGGTCAGGCCCAGGGCCTTGAGCTGCGCCTCAGCGTCCTCGCGGCCGATGCCGACGACGGAGGGGATCTCCACCTGTGCGGCCTTGCCACTGGACACGGACACGGCGATGCTGGTGCCCTTCTTGACCTTGGAGCCGCTATCGGGATCCTGCTCGACGATACGGTCCTTCTCCTTGTCGGAGTCGACGGTCGACACGTTGCCGAGCTCCAGGCCGACTGCCTTGAGGGCGCTGCGCGCCTGGTCCTGGCTCATACCCGACAGGTCGGGGACCTCAACCTGGTCGGAACCGGAGGACAGGTAGGCGGTGATTGTCTGACCGGCCTTGACCTTCGAGCCGGGGGAGGGGTTGGTCTGCGCGACCTTGCCCTCGGGCACGGTGTCGGAAGCGACTTTACTGGAGTTGACATCCCACTTCAGGCCCAGCGCCTCGACGGCCTTACGGGCGTCGTCGGGACTCATACCGACCAGGTTGTCGGGCAGGGTGACCGAGTCGGGGCCGGACGAGATAGTGACGCGCACGGTGGCGCCCTTCTCGGCCTGGGTGCCGCCTGCAGGGTCGGTTGAGGCGACCGAGTCCTTGTCGACGGTATCGGAAGCGACCTTGTCGGGGTTGAGTTCCCACGTCAGGCCGGCGGCTTCGATCTGGGACTTTGCGTCTGCTTGAGACAGTCCAACGACGTTGGGGACGGCGACGGTCTCCGGCTCAGCGGCGCTGCGGCTCAGCGCCCAGACGCTGCCGCCGATGAGGAGCAGCGCGATGGCGACGAGGGTCGCGATGATCGCGGTGCGGCGCTTGCGGGCAGCGGCAGCATTACTCGTCCCATCGTCGTCGGAGGAGACGGCGGGCAGCGACGTTGACGTCGATGTTGGGGGGGTCCCTGCCGCGGACGTGCTCACCGTGGAGGTGGTCGTCGGTGCTGCGGCGCGCGCACCGACGAGGCCGGCTGCGGGCAGCACCTCGGTCGCCCACGAGTCGGCAGGCGGGGCGCCCACGTCCAAGCCGCGTGCAACGCGCTGTAGGTCCGAGAGCATCGCGGTGGCGCTCGGGTAGCGGTCGTCGCGGTTCTTCGCGAGCGCCTTGAGGACTACTCGGTCCAGGGAATCCGGGATGTCGGACAGGATCGACGAGGGGGTGGGCGGTATCTGCTCGACGTGCTGGTAGGCGACGGCGACGGCCGAGTCGCCCTTGAAGGGCGGGCGGCCCGTCAGCAGCTCGAAGAGCACGACGCCCGTCGAGTACAGGTCGGAGCGCTCGTCCACGGTCTCACCGCGCGCCTGCTCGGGGGAGAGGTACTGCGCGGTGCCGACGACGGCGTTCGTCTGCGTCATGGTGGCCTGCGAGTCGGTCAGGGCACGGGCGATGCCGAAGTCCATGACCTTGACCTTGCCGTCCGACGTCAACATGATATTGCCCGGCTTGATGTCGCGATGCACCAGGTGGTTGTCGTGCGAGTACTGCAGGGCGGACAGGACACCCGACACGATCTCGATGGCTTCGTTGATCGGGACGGCCGTGCCGTCGGAGATCAGCTCCTTGACGGTGTGCCCCTCGACGTACTCCATGACGATGTAGGGGATCGCGATGGACCGGTTGGTCGCGTCCGAGACGATTTCTTCGCCGGTGTCGTAAACGGCGACGATGTTTGGGTGATTCAGCGACGCTGCCGACTGAGCCTCGCGGCGGAACCGCGCCTGGAAGATCGAGTCCAGCGCCAGGTCGCGTCGTAGCATCTTGATGGCGACGACGCGCGACAGGCGAGTGTCGAAGCCCAGGTGAACTTCGGCCATTCCGCCTCGCCCGATGAGCGAGCGGACCTCATATCGGCCAGCTAGACGGTGGGCCATGGGCTGTGCCATGTCCTAACCTCCTCGGTGATGGTTGCCCCCGCGTTGCTTGGGATGAGGGAGCTCAGCATGGATTTGATCGTAAAGGCTGCAAGTACGGTCAGCGCGATCACGATGAGTGCGATGACCGCAATGCGGATTAATTTCTTAGATGCAGGGACCGGCGGGGCAACGACACTACGCGAGTAGGCGGTCTTCGCTGCCGGGCGCTTGTGCTCGGTGGTTCGGGCGTCAAGTTTGTGCCAGTGCGGTCCGCCCGAGTCCTTCTTGGGCTTGGACTCGTACACGGAGCGACGTGGACGCGTGGACGCATTCTTGTTTTTCTTGTCCTTGCCACGGGGTTGGGGAACGGTCCCGAAGACGCGCGGCGTGGAGCTGGTGGTCGTCGTGGTCTTCGACGAGGCCTTGGCGGACTTTGCGCGCTCGTCCTTGACGTCGCGGGACGGCTGCGGGTCGGGCGCGGAGGAGGTGCGCTCGGACTTGCGCTGAGCCTGCTCGGCTTCGCGCCGTTGACGGGCCTCACGGCGTTGGCGCTCTTCGCGGGCTTCGCGTAGCTCACGCTGGCGGGCCTCTTCTTCGCGAGCGACCTGGGCGCGACGGTGTGCTTCGGCGGCGTCCTCGGCTTGGCGGTCTTGTGCCCGCTGGCGCAGGCGCTCGTTGAGGGCGGCGCGCCGCTCGGCTTCTGTGGGCGCAACGGGCGTAGCGGGTGCCTGTGTGGGCGTGGGGGTTGGCTCCTTGCGCGGGGTCGCCGAGGCCGTGGTTGCCTTCTTGGGAGCCGGTGCCTCGGCGCGCGTGGGTGTTGCCGGGCGCTCGGCGGCAGCGGGGCGCGCGGGCGTCGCCGGACGTTGGGACGGCTTGGGGGCCGTGGGTGTTGCCGGGCGCTCGGTGGCCGTGGGGCGCGCGGGCGTCGCCGGACGTTGGGACGGCTTGGGGGCCGTGGGTGTTGCCGGGCGCTCGGCGGCCGTGGGGCGCGCGGGCATTGCCGGACGTTCGGCGGCCGTGTGACGCGCCACGGGCTTCGTCGGTGTAGCCGCCTGCGACGGGTCAACAAGCGTGGCCGGAGTGGGGGTCGCAGTTGGCACCGCGGCCTTCGCGGTGGGGGTCTTGGTGGTGGGGGTCTTCGCAGTGCGGGGTGAGAGTGATTCTGGAACCGCCGCGGGCTTGGAGACGACGCGCGTGGGGATCGAGGTCGAGATCGGACCCTGTGGGTTCGAGGGAGCGACCGTGTGGCGTCCCGTAGATGTCAGGGAACGCACGGAACCGGACACCAGTGTCTGTTCGCCGGTCGTATCGGGGATGATGCGACGCACCCGCGTGGGTGGAGACAGGGGGTTGGTGGACGGTGGCGGTGCGGGTTCATCGATGATGCGTGGGAGCATGGTGTGGCGTCCTGTGATCGGGATCATCGAGGATGAGGGCGCGACGGTCGTCGCCTCGTCGATGATGCGGGGAACGACGGCGTGGCGACCGGTCGCGGCGCTCACGTGGGGTACGAGGCCCGACGGGGGCTGGAGCATCTCGTCGGGGAGCGTGCGGCGAGTTAGGTGACGCACGGGTGCGAGGATCGGGACGGAGGGCTGGACGGGCGTGCGCGTCTCGGGGGCGAGCTGCGCGGCCTTGGGCAGCGGCAGTGGGCGAGGTGTCACGGATATGCCCATGGCCTTGGCGGCACCGGCGATCTCGCGGACGGCGGCGGCACCGGATTCGGGGCGCTTCGCGGGGTCCTTTTCCAGCAGGTGCAAAATGACGTCGGCGAGGGGCTCGGGGACGAAGTCCGGCAGTGGAGGCACCGGGTCGTTGACGTGCGAGAACGCGATGTCGACCTGGGTTTCGCCCGTGAAGGGGCGCCGGCCAGCGGCGGCCTCGTAAGCGATGACGCCGAGGGCGTAGAGGTCACCGATGGGCGTGGCGGTCTCGCCCATCGCCTGTTCGGGCGGCAGGTATTGGGCGGTACCCATGACCATGCCCGCGGCGGTCAGATTGACCTGGTCCCTCGCGCGGGAGATGCCGAAGTCAGTCAGTTTCACCATGCCGTCCGGGCGAACGAGGATGTTCGCCGGCTTGATGTCGCGGTGCACGACGCCTGCGCGTGCGGCGGCACCGAGCGCCATCGCGACCTGCACGAGGATCGGCATGAGGTATTCGGGCTCAATGCGTGTGCCACCGCGCAGATAGTCCGTCAGCGGGTAGCCGTCGACGAGTTCCATGATGATCCAGCCGATGCCGTCTTCTTCACCCGAATCCTGGGTGTTCGCAATGTTCGGGTGCGAGATCGACATCGAGTTGCGGGCCTCGAGGCGCAGGCGCGACAGCGAGAGTTCCTCGCCTGTCAGCTCGGGACGTAGAACCTTTGCGGCGACAATGTGGCCGCTGACGCGGTCGCGGGCCTTCCACACTTCACCCATTCCACCCTGTGCGATGGGGGTGAGCAGTGTGTAGCGGCCTCCGAGGACGCGGCCGGCACCGGATGTCATGCGCGGGACACTCACTGGAGCCCCGCTTCCAGGACGGCCCGGGCGACCGGGCCGGCCACGTCTCCGCCGTGCGGCGCGGGAACATTGTCGTCACCTTCGACGATGACGGCAAAGGCGATCTGGGGGTTGTCTGCGGGGGCGAAGCCCATGGCCCACGCGTTCGCGCGGTCGCCCTCGCCGGTCTCGGCGGTTCCGGTCTTGGCTGCCACCGACACGTTGGGGATGGCCATCGGGGTACCGGAGCCGTACGGCTGGGAGACGACGGCCTGCATCATGCTGGTGAGCTTCGAGGCTGTGTCGGCGGAGATCGGCCGACCGGCGTCCGTCGGTTTGGTCTTACGCATGGTCTGGTTGTCAGCGTCGACGATCTGCTTGATCAGGTAGGGCGCCATCATCTGGCCGCCGTTGGCGATCGTCTGCGCGACCTGGGCCATCTGCATGGGAGTGGTCTGGACCGTGTACTGGCCGATTGCACTCATGGCGAGCTGTGCGCGGTCCGCGTCGGAGGGGAACACGGAGGGAATGACCGTCAGCGGGATTTGCTGTTCATGATCGAAACCGAAGCGGTTTGTGACGTCCGTGAGTTGCTGGTTCGTCAGCTGCTGGGAGGCCAGCACGAACGTTGTGTTGCACGAGCGTGCGAATGCCTCGGTCAGGGTCGGGTTGCCGTCGCCACAGGTCGAGGATTCGATGTTGGAAACCTGTGTGACCGTGCCCGGAAGGGTTGTTGTTACGGGCGAGGCCATGTGAGTGTCCGGATTGGCAATGCCATTCTCGATCAGGGCGATGGACGTGATGACCTTGAACGTCGAGCCGGGCGCGTAGCGTTCCGAGATCGCGCGGTTGAGCATCGGTTTCCTCGGGTCGGCTTCCAGCGCCGCGTAGGCATCGCTCACCGAGCCCCCGTCGCTGGAAGCCAGCGTGTTCGGGTCGAAGGTCGGGGAGGAGTAGAGGGCGAGGATCGCGCCGGTCTTGGCGTCCAGTGCCACAACGGCACCCTTGCGGTCACCGAGCGCGGTGGCTGCCGCCTGCTGCATGGAGGCGCTCAGTGTCAGCTCGACGCCGCCGCCCTGGCGCTTTTCGCCCGTCAGGAGGTTGCGCAGGCGCTGCCCGAGCAGAGTCTGAGACTGGCCGTCGAGAACGTCCGCCTCAGCTTCCTCGATGCCGGTTGCCCCGTAGCCGATTGCTGAAAAGTAGCCCGTGGCCGATACGTAGAGGGGACCCTCGTCGTAGACGCGTGTGTAGCGATTGGAGTCCTCTTCGAGTTCAGAGGAAGCGATCGCCGTTTTTTCCACGATGATGGGTCCGCGGTCGACTTCCGCGGCGTGGCGGGTCGTGCGCACGTTACGCGGGTCTGCGTTGAGCGAGGGCGCGGAAATGAACTGCGTGTTTGTTATCGCCAAGCCCAGCATGGCGAACATGATCAGGACGACGACGAAGATCTTGCGAATCTGTGCGTTCATGCGTTACTCGTTCACCCCCAGTGCCGCCGGAATACCGGAGTTCCACGGGGACTGCGTGGACGCCGGGCGGCGGGCAGCGTCTGACACGCGGATCAGCAGTGCGACGGTTATCCATGAGGACACCATTGAGGAGCCACCGGCCGCCAGGAACGGTGCCGTCAGGCCCGTCAGCGGGATGAGACGGGTGATGCCACCGAGCACCACGAAGAGCTGGACGGCCAGCGAGAAGCTTAGACCGGTGGCCAGAAGCTTACCGAATCCGTCGCGCACCGTCAGGGCTGCGCGCAGGCCGCGCTGGATGAGGATCAGGTACAGGATCAGGATCGCAGCCATGCCGGTGAGGCCCAGCTCCTCGGCCAGGGAGGAGAGAATGAAGTCGGAGTTGGCCAGTGGAACCTGGTCCGGATATCCGCGTCCCCATCCGGTACCCATGAGGCCGCCCGATGCCTGGCCGAAAATACCCTGCGCAAGCTGGTAGGAACCGCCGTAGTAGAACTCGGGTTCGAAGGCGTGCAGCCAGCCGTTGAAGCGCGTCTGCACGTGGGAGAAGAAGCGGACGGCGAGGGCGACGGCGGGGGCGAAGAGCGTGAAACCGATGAACAGCCAGGATACGCGGTTGGTGGCCACGTACAGCATTGCGACGAACAGGCTGAAGAAGAGCAGCGACGTGCCAAGGTCGCGTTGGAGAACGAGGATCGCGATGCCGATGAGCCAGACGATCATGATGGGGCCGAGGTCGCGGGCGCGTGGTAGGCGCATGCCCAGGAATTTGCTGCCGCCGATCGCGAGATTGTCACGGTTGGTGACCAGGTATCCGGCGAAGAATATGGCGAGCGTGATCTTGACGAGCTCACCGGGTTGGATCGAGACGGGACCCAGGCGGATCCACACGCGCGCGCCGAAGGTCTCCTGGCCGAGGCCGGGGATCATCGGGAGGAGCAGCAGGAAGAGGGACAGTGCGCCGAAGGTGTAGGTGTAGCGGCGCAGCATGCGGTGGTCGCGTAGCGAAATCAGGATGATGGCGGCGACGACGATTGCGATGCCCACGAAGAGCGCCTGCTTGTAGCCGACCTCGGCCTCGTCGTTTTTCGCGTAGGACAGGTCCAGACGGTAGATCATCGCCAGGCCCAGGCCCGTCAGTGCCACCGCGATCGGCAGGATGACGGGGTCCGCGTAGGGTGCCAGGAAGTGGATGCCGACTTCGCCGATGATCGCAAGGGCGATGAGCACCCCGATCTGAGGGATCAGGTTCGCGGGCAGGGTCTTCGTCAGGTTTAGTGAGGAGAGTACGTAGCCGGAGATGCCGACGGCCAGGGCCAGGGCCGTGAGGCCTAGCTCAAGGAATCGGCGCGGCTTAGCGGGGGCGATCGAGACGGTTGCCATCAGAAGTGTTCTCCGCTCTGGGCCCCGGATTGTACCTCACCCGACTGCGGGACGGGTCCGATGTGCCCGGTCGGAGGCGTGACGGCGGAATGCTTGAGGCCCTCAATGTACTCGTCGATTTCCTCGCGGGAGGAGCGCAGCACCGGAGTGTCGAGGCGTTGGCGGTCCACGGGGGACAGCTCCGAGAGCGCGACGTCGGAAACTTCGACGGCGTGGGAGAGGCGCCAGGGGCCGATGGCCTGGGGAATGCCCTGGTAGATGACGACGTATCCGTCCTGGCCGATCGCGTAGTACTGCGTTTGCGTCCACTTCCAGGACAGCCAGGACGCGGCTACCACGAGGACGGTCATGAGGGACACGAAGATGGGGGTCCACCAGGAGGTGCGGGGCTTGAGTTCGATGGGACTGGCATCATAGTCGGCACCGTGGCCCGAGGCCTTGGCTCCTAGCGCGGCCGCGCGCGCAGCCGCTCCCTGGCCGCCGCGCGACTTGGCGTTGCGGTCGATGGCAGCGGCACCGACGATCTGCGGGGGTGCGGGCGGGAAGGATCCGGCCGGGACGATGTCCGCGATGACGCACGTGATGTTGTCGGGTCCACCGCCCAGGAGGGCGAGGCGGATGAGTTCTTCGGCGCATTCGCCGGGGTCGGCGAAATCAGCCATGACCTGGCCGATCGTCTCGGGGGAGACGAGGCCGGACAGGCCGTCGGAGCACAGCATCCAGCGGTCGCCGACGACGGCCGTGCGGATGGTTTCATCGGGGGACACGTCGGCCTGCGCGTCGCCGAGGATTTTCAGGACGACGTTGCGGTTGGGGTGGTGCTCGGCTTCCTCGGGCGTGATCTGGCCGGTGTCGACCAGGTATTGCACGAAGGAGTGGTCTGTCGTGACCTGAGTGAGCGTGTCGCCGCGCAGCACGTAGGCGCGGGAGTCTCCGATGTGGACCATGGCCAGGCGGTTGCCGGAGCGCATGAGGGCGATGCAGGTGGTGCCCAGGCCTTCGAGGTCGCGGTCGCGGCTCGAGCGGTCGGTGAGTTCCTCGTGGGCGTCGAGGAGGGCCTCGCGCAGGAGAGGCAGCATGGAGTCTGCGGGGTGCGAGTCGGTGTCGAGGGGGACCAGGTGCGCGAGGGCAACTGATGACGCGATGTCGCCGCCGGCAGGCCCACCCATGCCGTCGGCGAGGACCAACAGGTTCGCTCCGGCGTAGCCGGAGTCCTGGTTGTTGGAGCGCACGAGGCCCACGTCAGAGCGGGCAGCATAGTGGAATTGAACGGCTTTCCCTGGCATATCAACCCACCAATTCGAGAGTTGTCTGGCCGATGCGGATGATATCGCCGATTCTGAGTTGACGCGGTTGCATCAGGCGCTCGTCGTCGATAAACGTGCCGTTTCGGCTCGAGAGGTCCTCGATCCACCAGCCGTCGGCCTGCGGAGTGAGCGCTGCGTGGCGGCTGGAGGCATACTCGTCTTCGAGCACGAGGGTGCACGCGGGGGAGCGACCGATGACGATGGGTGCTTCGCCGAGGGGCAGCATGGTGCCGACCAGCGGCCCGCCGGTGACAAGGAGGTCTTTGGGCATCAGCGGGTTGGTGGAGGTCCGCTTCGTCTCCTTGCGCCGGGTGCGCGAGGCCTTGCGTCGGGAAGCGGCCTTGTCTCGTCCCTTGCCGCGTGGGGTGACGACGGTGCCGAAAATGTCGCGTCGCAGCGTGTTGACGGCTGCGAGCACGAGGAGCCAGAGTAGCACCAGGAACCCGATGCGGAATACGGTAAATGCGAGGTCAGTGGTCACTTCATTAAACTCCGCTCTGGTCAGGATGCGTCCAGAAGAGGATCTTGGTACGTCCGATAACGATCTGGTTGCCGTCGAGCAGGGTTGCTGCATCGATGCGATGGCCTTCGACGAAGGATCCGTTGGTGGAGCCCAGGTCGGTCGCGATCACTCCGGTGGGGGTGATGCGAAGTTCGAGGTGGCGGCGCGACACGCCGGAGTCGTTGACGACGATGTCGGCTTCGGAGCCGCGACCGATGACGGTGACGGGTTCGGTGAGCAGCCATTTGTCGCCGTCGATGTCGATGATGGGGTGTTCGGGGGAGGCGGACGAGGCAGTGGCGGGAGCTGCGGCACCCCTGCGGTTTTCGGCGGCGACCTTCAGGGTGCCGGCGGCTTCGGTCGAGTCGGCGACGAATTCGATGCTGACGGGGCCGAGGAGGGAGTAGTCGTTGTTGGAGGCGTGCTCGGTGGCCTGCTGGGCGAACTCGTCGGCGAGGACGTCGAGGGAGGCTTCGAGAGAGAAGAGGTCTTCACGTGAGGCATAGACGGTGAAGTGGTTCGCTGCGATGATGCGTGAGGCGGAGACCTCCTGGACGGAATCGTCCATGGCGCGGCGGATCGCCGTGGTGATGTCCACGGGCTTGATCCCCGACCGGAACACGCGTGAGAAGGCGCCATTGACGCCCCTCTCCACGGCATTCTCGAAGCGGTCGAAGATACTCATAGTCGTGCTCTCCTCATTCCCCCGCGCTGCGTGCGCGACGTACGGTCGGTGTGGAAGCTATTCCGCTCCCGGTCCCAGTCTAACTGCCGCGGGTGGTGCTGTGGTTGTAAGTAGCGGGATGTTCGCGATCGGCTGCCCCTCTATCTACTTGACGAGATGCGCGTTATGACGGGGAATACTCCGACATGATGCGCCTGGGACATATGATGTGCATGTTGCATGTGTGACATTAAGTGTGTGATAGGTAACAATGTGCGGGGTTCTGAGTGGGTGGGTGTCATGTTGGTCTGCGCTTGGAGCGCGGTCTAAGTCTACTGTCGTCCTCGTGATGGGGTGCGGTGAGGGCGGGTCCGTACGTGCTTGTGTAGGAAGTTAACTGGGGGAGTGGTAAGGGCGTGTGGAGAAGTTGTCGATCATGGGTCAATGAGAGGGGAAAACTGAAGGGTAGTAAACCTCAGTAGTTGGGCGCAAGTGCTCAGGTAGCCCCATAATTCTACCGATCACGTGCACCTTCATCAACCAGCTGCAGGCCTCGAACCTGTGCCTCAACAAGAGCCTTGATGCGGTTGATGACGGGATGATCGATAGCATCACTGTCACCTACCGCATCACCGTGACCAGCGATGGAAACGCTAATAACGAGGCCTGTGCGCCTGCTCGCCCTCGCCGCGGGATGTGGCTGGATGCGCCGCAGGGAGTATGTACTGGCCAAGTAGTCACGCATCGTGATGTCGCCCATCGTACGGTGGGCACCCCGTTGTGGTGCGGCACCCACGGACGATACCGCCGGGCCGCGCACATACAACGCGGTCGGGCTGCGTGCAGCCCGACCGCGAGTCGGCAGGATCAGAAGTCCCAGTCCTCATCCTCGGTGTCCACGACCTCGCCCATCACGTAGGACGAGCCGGAACCCGAGAAGAAGTCGTGGTTCTCGTCCGCGTTCGGACTCAGGGCCGCCAGGATCGCCGGGTTCACGTCGGTCGCGTCGTGCGGGAACAGGGCCTCGTACCCCAGGTTCATGAGTGCCTTGTTCGCGTTGTAGCGCAGGAACTTCTTGACGTCCTCGGTCAGACCCAGCGGATCGTAGAGGTCCTCCGTGTACTGTTCCTCGTTCTCGTAGAGCTCGTACAGCAGCGAGTACGTGTAGTCGCGCAGGTCGTCCTGGCGTTCCTGGCTCGACTCATTCACGGCCAGCTGGTACTTGTAGCCGATGTAGTAGCCGTGGACGGCCTCGTCGCGGATGATGAGGCGGATCAGGTCGGCCGTGTTCGTGAGCTTGGCGTGCGAGCTCCAGTACATGGGCGCGTAGAAACCCGAGTAGAACAGGAAGGACTCGAGCATCGTCGAGGCGACCTTGCGCTTCTCCGGGTCGTCGCCGTCGTAGTACGACTTGATGATCTCAGCCTTCTTCTGCAGGGCCGCGTTTTCATTCGACCAGCGGAAGGACTCGTTGATCTCCTCCGTGGACAGCAGGGTGGAGAAGATCGATGAGTAGGACTTGGCGTGCACCGACTCCATGAACGCGATGTTCGTGTAGACGGCCTCCTCGTGCGGGGTGCGCGCGTCCGGGATCAGCGACACTGCGCCGACCGTGCCCTGCAGCGTGTCCAGCAGGGTCAGACCCGTGAACACGCGGTTCGTCATGAGCTGCTCGTCCTTGGTGAGGGTCTTCCAGCTCGGCAGGTCGTTGGAGAGCGGAATCTTCTCAGGCAGCCAGAAGTTGCCCGTCAGGCGATCCCAGACCTCAAGGTCCTTGTCGTCTTGGATCTTGTTCCAGTTGATGGCCTCGAACACGGGCTCGGTCGCCATGGGGGCTCCTCTATGTGCGGTGTTGGACGGACGAGGCCGGGGTTGCCTCGCGCTGCTCCAACCAGGATACCTGTGGGCGCGTTTGTCGGGGTCACGTAGTGGTTGCTTTTTAAAGCGCATCGTGGCTGCGTGCCGCGCAGGACCGCAGAATCCTGGGATTGTATGGACGAGGTCATGCCCAGGAGCATGGGGTCGGTATCCTATCCGCGTGACGATGCCCGCCTTCGCCGACGCTGAGGCCGCGATTGCCGCCCGCGACTACCGGGCGGCCCTGAGCATCCTCGAAGCTCTCGACGTGGTCGGCGAGGACGCCTGTTATCGGCGCGACATTCAGGCCGCCGCCTGCGCCGACCGCCTACCGCACCATGCTGCGCCGAGTGCGCGCCGTGCTGACCAATGCCTGGAAGGGTGCCGGCATCGCCGCCCTGTGCTGCGGACTCTTCTACCTGTTCGTCGCCCGTGGAGTCTTCTCCGGTGCCCGGTGGGGAGTCTTCCTGCTGTACGTCGCCGCCATCGTCAGCGTCTACTTCTACGTGGGTCACCAGATCGCCACGTTCAACCGGACCCTGCCGCGAGGCGTGCGCCTGACCTTCATGCGCTTGTGCACCCGATTCACCGAGCTGGGTGGCCGCGTCTTCCTCTTCATGCGCATCTCCCTCATCTCCGGCTTCTTCCTCATAGCCTTCATGAACGGCATCGGGTAAGCCGCCCGCCGTCGCATTCGGGGCGGAGATGAGGCAAGCAACCGGTAGGCTTGCGGGCATGACCAATCCCCTCATTGACTCCCTCACGGCCGTCGTCGCCGAGCGACCTGGGGACACGCCTCTGCGCCTGCACCTCGCCGAACTTCTGGTCGCCGACGGGCGAGGTGTCGACGCCGTCCCCCACCTCGGTATCGTCCTCGCGTCCGAGCCGACCAACGAACGCGCCACCGCCCTCATGCGCGCCGCACTCGGTGTGCCCGCCCCCGGTCACGAGGCCGTGGCACCCTCCGCTGCTCCCGCGCCGACTGCGCCCACCACCGCTGCGCCCGCACCCGCTTCACTCG